>Ga0126342_10015595_pt1 | contig 13309 bp, 14 predicted proteins | sample Cyp1metagenome_FD_92528 | JGI IMG/M metagenome (GOLD analysis project Ga0126342, IMG submission 92528) | Coral microbial communities from Lord Howe Island, Old Settlement Bay, Australia - Cyphastrea 1 metagenome | ecosystem: Host-associated > Invertebrates > Cnidaria > Coral ...
ATAGAATGCCAGAAGATATGCCAGAAGATATGCCAGATAGAATGCCAAATAGAATGTCAGAAGATATGTCAGATAGAATGCCAGAAGATGTGCCAGTAAGAACATGTATAAATGTCATGGTGGAGATCACACGAAGTAAAGTAATTTCTTTATTGATTATCTTTTATATTATATATATATATACACACCTAATGTCTCGCATCTATTACTCTTGATAATTAAACGTTGCAATTGAAACTCACTTTTAGTGAGATTTTCCATGGCCATGTCAAATTACAAGAAGTCTACTCTTCGACAACTCGTTCACCCTCACATCTCGACAGCCACATGAAGCTGGTGACAGATGCAGAGCCATTTCATTTTTGTAGCGGCCATCTTGCCGCAGCCTCGAAGCCACAGGGAATCAAGCTGGTTCCATTTTTTGGGGTGGAAGAAATGCATGTTGTTTAAATGCAATTTTCTTGCTGTATTTTTTCGCCATATTCACAGACACCACAAGATTTCCTTTTGGTGATGGACCTCTACAATTTGGCAGCCCACTCCACCCCCTTTTAACATCTTTTAACGGGATATGATGTCCCCCAAATAGGGGATGATGGTTTGTGGCATGGCTCAGAGATGGCCAACCAACGGGCTTGCAGTATCCATAATACAGTATGTGATCCATATGAATGTGTGACTCTGGTCATGTGTTGCCTGTTTTGTCCTGTTTTCTTTGGCCCAGAAGTAGGCTGGAGTGCATGGATTTGGTCGCCAAATTTCCCGCTGAACTGGAGAGCTGCCGCGAAGACTTGCAGCCTCTTGGGCTGGTGGAGCTGGGGGTGTCAGCTGGGTTGGACAATGTGAAACAACTACAACTGTAAACAATTGAAACCCACTTATAACATGTTATAACAATGGGACCAATGGCCAGTTGTTACAGTTGTTCCATTTTTTGTTTGCAAACTTCAGTTCGCAACACTTGGTAATAATTGTTTGTTGTTTTATATAGATGGTTCTTATTTTTCTGTTGTGCAACGGTGGGGTGGCAACAAGATGTGGCGTATGGCCACCGTTTTGGGTTGACTAGTTCCAGGATGCATGTAGGTCAGTATGTAACCTGGTTGGTTCGCTCAACCTTCAACGGGTAGCTGGGTATTATGAACATTCATCTGGATAAATTCTTGTCCACCAACCGAAAATAAGGGTGGGGATGATTGCAAACCATCATTCTCACAATGCATCCAGAGATATCCAGATTATGTATCTCCATTTATCGCAGGGTATGCAAGAGCCAATCCGTGTGACTGTTCTCCCCAGGATCCTGCGCCGTGCTCTGCTACAAATCCGTCTCTTGGCACTAAAAAAAAATCCCTGACGCCTTGGATGTTTAATCGAAGGGTGGCTGGAAAAGAGGCATTTATATATATATATATGTAAAGTGGATGTTGCCAAAGATTGTTGAAAAGAGAGGATGATTTAGGATGCGCATGTAGCAATGTAGGAATGGTATTGAGTATATAGGGTATCCTGAAAACCATGCAAGCCCGATCAATCATGGCTTGCAGGAGGCCATCACAGATTGTTTTACCATGTCTTACCCTTGGTATGAGATTTGTAGACTACAGTAGTCCAGCTTGATGGTACGCTAAAACCATTTGAAACCAATTTGTTCTGTGATAGCTTCATCATGTTGGTATACTTCCCAGTTCTTGGGGTAGCAAGCAATACGTTCCTTTTTTAAATCCAACATTCCCAATTCGGTGATACTGCGAATTGAATTTTGTTAAACATTACCGTTTTTGATGGACTGACATTGGTGTCACTTTCTTGTTAACTTGGTTAGTTGTACTTATATGCTTTCTGAAATCTTGTTGATGGATACTATGGCTTCCCTGTTTTGGGCTCAGTAAAAGTCTGATTAAGTCTGTCTCACAAAACCAGACATGATGCAGGTTGACTTCCTTGGTTAAAGAAAGACCAGTAGCGCAAGATCTTGCGCAAAATGACAAGGGAAAGGTTCCGCATGGCATGAGAAATATCTAAGCCAGATATCCTGGCACTTCTTTTGCCACACAGAATCGGGAGAAGTCAGAAAGAGAGACCGCCCCTTCCACGTTTGAAACTTTTAAAGACCCAGCAACTCCTCAACAAAAATAGACTAATTATGACAAGTAATGATGGTGCTAGATAAATGAACGAACCAACTGATCAAAAAAAATACATTTGATTTTGCTCTTTCATTGAATGCTAGTTTCATGAACACCTACATAGAATTCGGGACACATATATATATGTATGTATATACAATTATATAGATACATGATTGTATTAACTAAATGATTGTCAACTACAATGACAATTCACCGCGTTTTCAGGCGATCGGCAGGCGGCCTTCCGGTCCTTTTGGAGCATGGCCATGCACCTGGGGAACACATTGAATGGCTCGGCGGCCGGAGGCTTTCGACTCAGCAGTCCCTGGGTGCCTAACATGAGTGGAACGTGGTGGAACCAATGGTGGGCAGATGGTGGATAATTCGTCTGAGACTGGAAGCAACAATCTCCACGAATATGAATATACATATGTAGTTTACACGTCATACAATATTATATACAGACACACACACACACATATATATATATATATATATATGTATGCGTGTCTGTGGGTGTGTGGCCTGCACGTGATGCAACTAGTGAAAACAGCGATGTTTCCCATGTCCTGAGAGAGTTGATCTAGTGGGCTGGTGAGAGCTGCTGGAGGTATCAAGACAATGGATCCGCCAACAGATTCCTTAAAAAATGGTAGTTGAAACTTAGCTGAAACTGTTGAACTGGAGCGAAGAAATCAAGGGTGTTTTTTTTTTCATTTTGCTGATTATCTGCCCACTTGTGCTAGCATTCCATTTCGGCTGAGGTCTCTCCAAACTGCTGGACTTGAAATCACCTGATCGGAAAGAGATCTCGGGCAGCATTGTCTTCCTCCGAAACAAATGCCGTGAGGTGTAGTTTCCAATGGCTGAGTAGGTCATGGTATGTCCAACACTTGGGAAGGGGAGGAGCAAAACCATGCTGGAGTTCAAACGCCAATTGCTTCATTGCTGGCAAGTTTGTTTGAACAAGAAGTGTTGATCTCTTACCTAGATTTAGATAAGCGACATGACCAGAAACGATTGCAATCGACCCAGATCCTGTTTTTGAAATCCAAATATCAACTCATCCCATTTCCCTGGGTCAAGCTTGGATGGCTTAGTTTTGCCACAATTGGGGATGTTGATTTAAATCTCATTTTGTTGCGTTTTTATGCTGGTAAATTCCATTTTTTCACAAAATAAATCACGAAACATCCCACGTGTTGTTAAACCATGAAACATCCCACATGTTAGAAACATCAGAAACATCATTTCTATTGGTAAAAAACATGTTTGTCTGTTTTTTTCATTGCCCGAAGAAATTCGCAGCCCAGGATGACCTTCTTCCACTTCGTCCTGCTACAGCTGCCCCCCGCTACCGTGGAGGCCCTGACAGATCTGGAGCTGTTGAATGCTCTGAAGACGGCCAGCAGCAAGCGAACCCACACGGTGCCGCGGCAGATTGTGGAAACGTGGTGGATGCGGGGATCAACTGAAGGGGTGCTGGTGGATGGAAGAAATCCTGCACCACCTTGGTTGATGGGATAAACCACCTAGCAGCTGGTGCAGTATTTCTTCCATCAACTGGTCCCCTGTGCCCACCTTCATGGTCCCTATCCTTTCCGTGAGTTGAATGACGACAAAGACAAGCGTATCTGAACATGTTGTCAGATGAATGCCAATGCCTATCAATCTACTATATCCTACTTGTCTACGTTTTGCCTTTGTACCTACCATTCCAGACTTTGCCGTATTGTATGTGTTCAGGTTATTTTATAGTCTTTCTTCGGGGAGCGTGCCGCGTGCCAGTTAATCATTTGAATCGGCTGCAGGTTCATCAGGATGTGCTGGCCCCTTGGCATCATGTAGGATGTCAGGTGCCTAGGGGCGCCCCACTGCGACCTTACTGGGAATGGTTGTTAGGTATGTTTATGTCATTGTTGAACTCTTACGTGTTCATATATATCATATCCTTTCCAGTCTGCCAGTTTCCGGAAAACCGCGGAGTCTTTTCCATGATCCATGGGCAAAGGCATAGCAATTAATGCGTGGAGTTGAGGCATGCAGTTTCCATAGCGGTCAAACGTGGTTGCGTGACCCCATGAAATTCCATTCCGGTTGGACTTAATTAAGCTCATTTGCTAAAAATAGTCATGGAAGATATGGATGTCTGATGTCCACGTGGAAATCCCACCACATAATGCAGGTTCAAACATTGCTATCACCACGTTGACCTTCTTTACTTCCAGAATTCCGAGTTTGTTCATTTGTTCAAAGCCACCTCTGCCATTTTTGTGCAATTAATTGCCATCCTGTTCACATGCTCCATTCCGGATGGCAACATCTTGTAACTTCGTGCCGTGGCGCGCACACACACAATGCACCTGGGCAAACACCCCAAGCAAAAGCCAAATCCAACTGCAGATTTATTGTCTATCTATCTATCTATCTGTCTAACTATCTATCTGTCTAACTATCCAGCTATCTATCTATCTATCTATCTATCTATCTGTCTAACTATCTATCTGTCTAACTATCCAGCTATCTATCTATCTATCTATCTATCTGTCTATCTGTCTACCTATCCATCTATCTATCTATCTATCTATCTGTCTATCTGTCTATCTATCTATCTATCTATCTAACTATCTATCTATTTATCTATATTGTATATATGTTGCAACCTTGTAATCCCCTTTAAATATAGATATGTCCGGTTATGTAGTTACTATATCATACTGTATACATATATATATATATATATATATACACCCCTTATAAACTGAATTAAATATATATGTTTATAATTAGATATATCACATAGTTATCAAAATAGTTCCATAGTTATTTTAACATCTATCATGCACCTATTCATTATCACATCCATTTTTAGCCATAAACTTTCATACAGATACGCACTCATGTCTTGTTCAACAAAACAAGCTACATTAGTTATATCGATTGTAGAAACATTTGTCTTAAATCTATTTATCTCTATTTATCTCTATCTATGTATCTTTCTATTTATCTAATCTAATTTTACAGTTATCTATGTCTATATAATTATCTATATATATATATAGCATACAGATATACATAGATTAATGCAAACATCTTCCGGAATCTACGCGAGGTCCACCTGGATGGCTTCCGACGGCTGGAAGGCTTGGTGGCCACCGGCAGCTTCAAGGGCGAAAGCCGCCGGTTGTGAAAATTAGGGACCACGGGGGGACGAGAGCCTCCATGTGGCATCTGTTTATATCCACAGGTCATATCTGGTGATATTTAAAGTATCTCTATTTATAGGATATCTATACCTTTAAAGGTCATATCTAGTTAATTAATGTTAATTATATCTATAATGATTATAATGGGGCCCTGGCACGGGATATGATATAGGAATCTATATGTTATATCTAGTTACAGGCTCTATGATTGAGGTATGATTTGTGAGTTTGGGCTTTACATGTCATGTTGGGCTAAGTTTCGAGTTCACAATTCAGTAGGGACATATTCTACCACAAGCGATTCCAGCGGATTGGGGCCAACATCAAACAGATGATCTTGGTGACTGCTAGTTGGGATGGGACTCAAGGTATGTTGACGATGGCATTTGTTTTCACGCGTGCTAAACTGAACTGAGTGTGGAGTGTCGTTACACGATGTTTTTTGTGTGTTTTTTAAAGACGGCCTTTTGATTTCCAACATGTTTTTAATTGATCATGGTGGCATCATAGTTGATGAGTCAATAAGATTCAATAAGAACCGCCAGGGATCGATGTTGCCTGAGGCATCCCAGCGATGGATGGCGATCCTTTCCACCGGGCCATGGCGGAGACTTGGCCAAGGGACCATAGGGACCATAGGGACCAGCCGGTGTTGAGGCTTCCATTGATGGAGAAGAGACATAGTACGAGACGAATCGTAACTAACCATGTTGAGTCTTGATATGTGTGATATAGGTTATATCAGGTTATATCTATATCTAGTAAAGAAAAGTGAACCATTATTGCAGATGCTGCGTTTTTCTGCCGGGCGGGCATGCGCCAGCGCATTCGAGAAGGTCTGACAGTTCTCAAACGTGATTCTAAAATCTTACATGGAAGATTTATCAAAATCTTTAGCACCCCCCAACATAGACCCTGAGAATCACCCATATTTGGAGGAAAGTAGTCTTCCAACCCCCTATTTAAGGCGAAGTTTATGTTGGGGAATGGAATATCACCATTATATCCCCATTTATCTCATGATAGCCTCATTACATCCCCACTACATTATATACACAAAATCATTAAATCCCAAGTGTATCCCGATTACCCTTTAGTCAAACGTAGCGACGTAGCAATGGGAAATCCCCGAACTAAATGGCAGTTTATAGCTGGCAAAATCATCGAACTATTGCTGGAGGATGTTCCAGCAAACCACTGAGGATTTTGTCAGGGAGTCCCAGGGCGCATGTGCCGAGCTGTGGGCTTCCAGCATGCAGGTCTTCCAAAGCTATCGATCCTTGGGCCGATGAACTTTGCTTTCATGGAAAAAAGCACAATTTTCAGATGTTGTTAAATGATGTTTTTGAAGTTATCCCTTTTGTTCTGGGTGTTTGATGGGTTTTTGGTGGGTTAGGCGTTTCTGGGAACTATCCTTTGCTAATGATTGTATTTTTGAAACAGGGTACAGTCTCGATTAATCTGGGTTTGGCCATGTTTCCCTCATGCTGTTACCTCATTGTCATTGCCTGTCAAATGGGGGGTATAGGTTTTAAACTAGACGGTGTAGATTTAAGATCACGCAGGCCACCCGATTTCTCAGCCCACTGAGACGCAGGTGGTTCTGCTGGCTTCTATCGATTACTTTTACTGAAATACGGAATCTCCCAGATCGGCATGGGAAAAAAGTTATGGAGGCCTTGGAGCCCACAGATTGGCTATTTTGATTCTTATTAGGAGTAGGCGCCAGCATGAAACCCAGTGGTTTCCTGACGCTGCATCTGGACGGTGCTAGGAAATGCCTGCCACCTGAAATGTGGATTAGGTGCATGGCAACTTCGGATCCAAAACGATGTGCCAGTGATGTTTGGAGTGAGCCTATGTGAGTTGCCACCCAGAAAAAGTGTGATCAGCCCGGTTGGCTTTAGTTGTGGCCCCTTAAAAAGGCAACGGATGGCAACGGACCCATCCGATCCATCCTGAACATTGAGGCGACATGGGGATCTTCTTCCAAGACCTGTCCTATGTCTACCCTCCTCCCGGAGGGGCGGAGGAGGATCGGCGGAAGGACCTCTTCGGAGTGCTGGGCAACTTCGTTGCGGAGTGCGCCAAGGCGCAGCAAGAGATCGAAGCTTGACGTGGCTCAGGGGTCAATAAAAATGGAGAAAAATGGGGGATCCACAGATCATCCGACACCTCATGGAGGTTGAATCTCGTCAAGAAAAAACAAAGACATGGTAACCAATATATGTTTAGTATTTTATAATTATATGTTATATATATATATGTAACAATATTAATTGCAGTAAAATCAAGTAATACCCCAACATAATGTGGATTGTGGAATTGCTTGTGGGTGATTATGGGTATGGCAACATATTCCGAAATGTTTGCATCACATCCAGGCATCCGAAGGTTTCTAATGGATTTTCTGCTTCGGTTGCATGGTTGCCATCAGGGAAGTCGTATTGGGGTCTTCAATGTCGACCTAAAACCTGGGGAGAACAAAGTCACGTTGAAAGGGGCGAATGGCTTTGAAAATCTTTGAAAAACCCACTAGGACTGAATGGACTCATGCATGCCACTGTCCAGTGACCGTGCTGTTTGTGCTCTAGAAGTCTCGGATGTTTCCTCGGGTTGCTAAGTGGTTGGAAAGTGCTTCATGACAACTAATCACAGTCACACACGATAGCTATAAATGTAGGGAGGCAATGGGATGCCAGCTGCCCAAGGATGGATCGAAGGATGGAGCTATGGGTTTCTTGGGTCGAGCGGATCCTCCAAAGGGGGGAACCTCACTGGCCACCTCACTGGCCAACCCTGTTTTGTGACTAGGGCTACAGTATATCCATGCACAACAACACCTAGGAATCCAATCCCATTAATTACAGTAAACCATGATAATATCCTTAGCATTGGGAAAAACAATTCCAACATTAGAACATTATTATAGAAACATATAAATCCGTTGATGCTTTACATATTAGGATATAAATCCATCATAGCAAAACCCATGGTTTTTCCAATGGCGCTTCGGGATTTTCCAAGGTTTGGGTGTCCAAGTGCTGGACGTGGGAAGTTCTTCTAGACTTTGTGCAGGTCCAGGTTCCTTCGGGAAATGTCCGGCAGTTGAAGACTTATCAGAAGAGGGAAAGTGATGATTAACCAGCGGATGGACTTTGGGTACCCTATACTTGGACAAATCCATATTTGTTGCTGAATGAACGGTGTTTTGATACGAATATGCTGATATGCGTTTAATATATATATATATATATAAATATGTGTGTGTTTTTATAAATGCCGCAAAGAAATACGAAATCATAATGCATCGTTCGAGTGCTGTAAGTGTTGCCCAATTCTTGGGACGTGTTTTGGATATCATTGATATCATGCAGGAAGGAGGAGAGGGAGAGGGAGAGAGAGAGAGAGAGAGAGAGAGAAAGAGAGAGAGAGAGAGAGAGACAGAGATAGAGATAGAGATAGAGAGAAGAGAGAAGAGAGAGTGAGAGAGAGAGAGAGAGCCCCGTGTCTTTTTAAAGCCACAAGTACCAGTCCCAACTAACAACTTCACTTACAGATAGGCTTTCCGTTTTCCGTTCTGTTGTCACTATATAGTCAGTTCCTGCCAAAATGAAATTGGACCCTTGAATACTAAATCAGGTATGCTACATGTTTTAATTATCCCGCAAGATGCGTTACTCAATATGAAGTGAGCATGATTTCCAGGATGAGTGAGGAACAAGCAAATCCCAATTTTCCCAGCCACCAAAAAAACGGTGCGCCCGTGCACGAGGCGCCGCGCGTGTACGCGGAGAATTCGAGACTTCGTCAGTGCCGCTGGACTGCACCAAGGACGAAGCACCTAACCAAACCATTCAAATAGAAACCATAGAGTCTATATTGGATGCATCTATTGCTGACTTGGGAAGATTTGGGAAGCATGGAGGAGTCTGAGGAATGTAAACAAACTCTAGTGCAATACACTATCAATTGTTAGCAGAATTATGTTACAGATAGCTGTGCTTAGAATGTTTCCGGAGGGAAGTGAAGCAACCTTCACATGTTCTCAGCCGAGGGAGTTTATCAGCTCCTCGCATTCAAGTTTCGATTATTCGAGCCACACGGTCGCAAGTGTTTGGAATTTGGTCCCAATTGCCCTCCGGCAATCGAACATGGCTTGCTGGAAAATCCACCAGCATTAGTTGATGATTTTCCCAGCTATATATATATATGTGTAATTATACACGTCCGTTTAGTTTTTTAGATTTTGCAGCTAGCCATGTTTGATGACAACGGAGGAATGTTTACTGGAATTTCCAAATGGATCATGTGTCAACGCTGAAATGCTCAGCGGTGTCATGTTCAGGCGACCGGCCCAGAAGTGCACGGAATTAGTGGATTCCAAGTAGAAGCATTGCTGCATTCTTGCTAATTACTATCAATGGATGCAACCCAACATGGTCGTATACTTGTGAACATGGGTAACTATATTTGTAATTACTGTATAATTTAGATGTTTCATCTGTGCTTTGATTTGTTTCATGGCTAATTACTTAGACGCTCAAGATGTGTCAAGTTACTCTCATTTCTGTCAGGTCGTGCCCTTAGGCAATCACATCTAGAGCTTTCCGGCCTGGCATGCTGCTGGCTCAATGCGGAAGTGAGTGTTATACTGTACAGAACAAATGAAACCACAACTGCAAAGGATGCTGAGTGATTCTTCATCAGGAGAGTCCAGTACTGGATGCAAACCAGTAAAAGAGTACTTCTTTGACATTCTTCCCCGTCGGCATTTAGCCATGGCCCCCAAATGGAAGACTTCCTTGAGAAACTTTCCAGGCGCCCGAATTTAGTTGGGCCTTTGGGGAAGTCCGAAATCGGTTGGTCAATTTTGACGGCAAAATTCAAGAAATTGAAGCCGGGTCATACTGGTACCAGCAGACCTTCCGGGAACCTATAACCATGATTGTAATTGATTGAGCACATCCCAAATTATACCAAACTAATCCAAATGAGAGGTTAGTTTCAAACATTAAAAATTGATCATTTGATATGTAAATTGGACCCCATTAACAATTAGCAATTGCATAACCAGATAACTGCAGCGTATTAAAGGTTAATCTGCATGTTCATTGCTTTTGGCAGAGTTGTGTAGCTCCTCGGTTTCATTGAGGTTCAATCATGTGAATTCCCAGGTTAAATCAGCTCAATGTAAGTAGATCCTACTAAAGACCCAGATTGATTTTGTTAAGTTACCAGATTGATTGCGTGTAAATACCAAACGACTTGGTCATGTTAAGTTATACAGTATAATCTTACATGTATGAAACACACACACAAACATTTGTTTATACATATATGCATGTACACATTGCACACGCATTTATGATAAATTCATATACACAGTATTCATACAAATCCCACCTTAAACTCCCAGGATTGCATCTCCCAAATCCCAAGATCTCGTCTTCCGCAGGGAACGCCTTCACGCGGCATTTGCTTCGATGGGATTTGGTGAATCGCTTGGCACCTGGGCGGAGGGTCCGTCACTGAAAGCATGGATGGATTCCATAGCCTTGGGCGGGATCCATAGAGGGAAACATTGGGAAATCCGGGGTGGATAGGAATTTGTGGGCTGTCAAGGTATGTTAAGTAGTGCAAAGATTGTTTTTCTTATCATTTGGATCATTATTAAAGATTTCTTAGTATTATATATACTGTATATATATATTATTCCTATTCTAGTATTTTTATATGTGATCTAATCCATGCCCTATTGGAGGTTTATTATTGGGTCAGGTATAATGTCCAATAATATTGGCGTGTTTCTCAATAATTGGTGTTTGTTTATTATAAATTATAAAGCTTCCCACTGAATAATATCAACTATTATAAATCTCCATATAGTATATTTTATATATACCTCAAATGTCCCAACAAAATAGGCTTCCCACATTATAAAACTCAATTATTTGGTTTATTATTGGAGCTTTATTGTTGGGTTTCCCAGAAAATGTCCCAACTGGATAAGATTTCCCAAGTCAAAACATATCAACTATAATGATGTATAATGTCATATAATGTCTATCTGTTACAAAGGGTACACACACACATATATATATATACACACACTATACGCGTCAAATTTCCCAACAAATGGGTTTCCCACATTAGAAACCTCACGTATCGGGGCTCATTATTGGAGCTTTATGCCTTGGCTTCCCAACAAATGTCCCTAGCAAGAAAAACACATGCCCCAAAATAATAAAATGTCCCAAGTGGAAACAAATCAAATATAATGTCTAACCTTTTTAAAGTATCTAGATAACTATATTTTGTTTTTTTACTACAATCTATATGTATATACATACTGGTTGGTGGTTTGGAACATTTCTTATTTTTCCATATATTGTTGGGAATCATGATCCCAACTGACGGACTCATATTTTTCATTGGGGTAGGTCAACCACCAACCAGATTATAATGTTGAAACTGTGTTTCCCCATTGGCACCTCGATGACTCGATGACCGTTTGGAGCAAGGCTGAGAAACCGGACCGCCTCAGCGTCTCTGAACTGCTGCTGCTGGCCCGACAGTTCTTCGCTCTACACGCCCTGCTAGGCGCCTGGGGCGTGGCGGCAACAGGACATACAGTTGCAGTTGGGGTTGGTATGGTAGGAATTGCCATGAACATGTGTGGTTTTATGGGATTCAACCAAGAGAACTATGGTGGTCTTATGGGAATTAACATGAATTAACATGAGTTCACATGATTTCACCATCAAGAATGGTGAATAATTGTGGGTGAAGGAAGGTGGTTCGACCACCAAGAGTTGGGATTGAAATAGTGATTATCACGTTTCATGGTGGTATAGTTGGATTTCGTATGGATTGTGGGACCAACAATATGATATTTGGATGTGTTGAAACATGGTGGACATCCCAAAAAATGCCAGTTTAGGAAAGTGATGACATGACGTGGATTTATTCCTTCATATATACCGCATAGATTCGTGGAAAAAATGTATGCAATTTCCTGGGCAACCAACAAAACCACACAACACCCATGGTTTCTCATCAAATGTCTCTCTAAAATTGCAAGTTTTAATTTTAATGATCTCAAACCTGTATGGGAATTGCTACCACATGGAAATGGTCGACCAAACCTCATAAATCACGGTTCGCCTTGAGGAAGCCAAACCTAGCCGCCAGTATTGAAAACCAGAGTGTGGTTTGGGACAGCAGTTGAATTGGTTTTGGCCACCCTCAAAGGTGATAAAAGTAGAATGCATGGCTCACAAAGTATGGTTTCAACCAACCAAGGGTTTATCAATCCTCAATTGATTTCGTCGGTTCACCCAGAAAGTCCGATGATGATCCATGTTAAGCTTCATATGTTGGCAGACCTTTGAAACATCAACCAGACAAGCACCAGCAGATTTCTCGGCCGCTTGCACTGAGGCTTGCTGGGTTTGTTGGTGGAGGCACTGGCGCAAACAGTGACGCTTGCGGGCCTTTGGAATGCCCCTTGGATGGAATCAGCGACCACTTGGCGAACACCATACAGACAGTCCCACCGGTGGATGTTTGATGATGGAATTTTGTGGAGATCCAACAGCCAACAGCTAACCGTTCCTTATCCAATTATCCCCCTAAGTTACTATTCCTTTTTATATGCATATATACATGCATACAAATATATATATATATATATATACATACACATCGCAGACCCGAACACAAGATAGTGCAGTAAATCATCCTTCTCAAATCGTGAGAAACTACTCTTCATTTGTTGGGTACTACTATATGATCGAAGGAAGTTTGGAAGTCAAACTTCCGACAATATGGAGAGATGAAAAAGCAGTCAGCAGGGAGAAGAGTCAGAGGAGAAAAGATCAGAAGAAAGAAGATGCAGGTGCGCGAAAAGGTAGGAAAGTTGCGATTCACTGTGTTTTTTCGTGGTTTTGTGGCTCCGGAGGGTCGAAA
>Ga0126342_10015596_pt1 | contig 13309 bp, 21 predicted proteins | sample Cyp1metagenome_FD_92528 | JGI IMG/M metagenome (GOLD analysis project Ga0126342, IMG submission 92528) | Coral microbial communities from Lord Howe Island, Old Settlement Bay, Australia - Cyphastrea 1 metagenome | ecosystem: Host-associated > Invertebrates > Cnidaria > Coral ...
CATAAATACACATGTATGTATGTATATATATATATATATATATATTGACATGTAATTAATCATATATTTATATATATATATATATATATTGCAAGTTGATTTTGACAGGTTTGGGAAACATGCAAGGGCTGTCTCACACAGCATAAACTCACTGCAGGTGCGTGTACATCTGCAGGCGTTCTTTAGCTCCAAGTAAAAAGGAACCCTGCTTGCCCCGCTTGCAGGTTATGAGCCCAATGTACCCTTCTTTGCTGTAACATGGCATTGAGAAGGACAAGATCAGTGGAACCAAATCCATTCTGGTCAGAGAGGCTACGTGATGAACGCCGTCTACGAGCTCTTCGTCCTGCTGGGTTACCAAAGCGTACTCCAGACCATGAGCTGCCACCTGTCCCAGCAGATGAATGTGAACGAGGTGAAGAGGCAGGTGGGGATACACCAAGGCCCGTGGCTGATGGAAATCTAGGAGGGCGACTGGGAGACACAGAACGAAGTGGGCGACCTGGCAGGAGTTCAGCGTTTGGTGGATGGTCTAGTTTCCAAACTCCTCCGAGCAGCTGGCAGTCAGAAGGCGTATTACCTCCCAGGACTAGTGAGGCCCTCAAGACTGAGGGAACTATGCCCAGTGCTGAGACCGAGCTGGCTGAGAAGAGATCGAAGGAGACCACAACGTCAGGGAAAAGGGCGACGTTCGAGAATCTGAGAAGGAGACGGATGGGACCAAGGGCATTCGAGACGCTATGAGGGTGACGGAGCAGCCGAAAATGAATTGGCTTCAGGGACACTGCCATGGGCTCGGAGCCTGAGGTGGACATTCGGGACTCTCTCCAGACAGGGGACGTGTCCAAAAAGAAGAACAAGGTGGAACCTTCCTTGGAAGAGGCGCTTGGGGAAACCATGTACAAGGAGGCCGTCAGGTCGCTAAAGAAATGGAGCGACTTGAGGCCAAAAACGAAAGGCCCCGTACGATGGCGAGATCAGCGTCAAATGCCTCGTCATGGGTTGAAATGATTCGAAATGGAGAAACCGCCATCGACGCCAAAGAAGTCAACAAGTGCAGTTCCGAACCATACGCCAGGTGGAACTCGACTCCCAATGGGGCCGCCACCGGAGGATCTTGAAGTCTTCGTGACACCGCCTCCGCTGCCGCCAACGCCGCCATTCCCGGAGGTCGAGAATGTCCATGCTGGTGATGGCTGGGGAGTGATGTGGAAGCCCGTTCCGAAGAAAGAGAGCATAGGTCCGGCATGGCGACACGGGTACTGGGATGTGCCACCGCAACGCTGGGCTGAAGATGAGCCGGATCCTAAAGCTGTCCAGCGCCGCTTCCAAGCTGCACACCGTTAAATAAATCACCAGCATCAGGTGGACCGGTATGAGGTCGAAATTCGGCAGGTGTTGGACGATCAAGATCCCAACACGCAGGCCAACATGTTGGCATCCCTTGCTCCGATGGAAACCCATGAAAAGATTGCGGCCACGGAGGTGATGGGAAAGATGCCAATGTCAATGAGAACCCGGTTGTTGCGACGCAGCAATGTCTTGTGCCTGTGGGACAGGATTGTTATGTTCCACGAATGGGCACGACGGCATCAGCGAGGAATTGATGTTGTCCGGGAACCCTATGAACAACCATGCAGAAGGGCTTCATGGACTACCACAAGAACTTTTTGAACCACCAGGGATTGCAGGTCTACCAGTGTTGGATTGGAAACCAGGTCATGGCCAGCCAACTCAAAGGATCCAAGCTGGACGTCCTGAACTCTCCCAGGAGATCAAGCAGGTTATCCTGGACGTTTTGCTGTTCCTCATGGTGACAAGTTTGGCAATCTAGGACGTGAAAATCGCCCAAAAGAACTGTATGGTCGAGTTGATGCATCTGGTCATCCAAGGGATTATCCTGGTGGTAAACGGCCGAGATCAAGCAGTTCTCACAAAAATGCGGGCATTACAAGTTTTCAAGAGCCACATGGTGATCGCGCTGGGAATCCGGGACATCTTGGAGGCGAACGGATTAGCAACCGAGAAAATCGTGGTGGTGAAGTTTTTGGTGTCCGGTACGGACAAAGTGGGAACCGAGAAAACCCGCAAGGTGATCGGCCCAGCAGTTTTTGTCAGGTTTATGACTTTCAGTCAGTTGATTCGGATCAACGAGGTCGGGTCGGCACCCACGAGCAATTTGACAGTGATCATCGTGGTGCAAAAGGGCGATGTGATGATGGAGATGGACGGGATCCGCGCCGACGATCGAGGTTTCCTCATGAAGCGCTGCGGTCAACCAACGCGTAGCCATTTTGGCTCAAGGAATCTTTTGTTTTGCTCCAGTTCGTAGTTGGACCTTGCTTCTGGTGGAGCCTGCAACCACCTTAATAACAGTGGCGCCATTGGCGCATCTGGAAGCTGGCCAGTATAAAGCAGCTCAGTTTTTCACCGGGGCTTCTAAAAATCAAATCCAAGAAGGGCCCCGGAAAAAAAAAAACTGGACTTAGTTCATGCCAGATCCGGTTCGCCGTGGACTCCTTTGGTTGTTCCTCCTTCACCTTTTTTTCCCGTTTCTGTTGCTTCCCCATGTCCCACCTGCAGATCGATTTGACTTCACCTCCTAGTCCTGGTGCTGTGGACAACGACACGCCCCCAGCAGGGCCAACACCAACCGGCAACCAGCCGACAGATCCGCCCATCTGCACGGTATGCCTCGGTCCCGTTTCTCCACTGGCCGCGGCTGATCCGGCTTTCTTCTGGCCCCAATGCAGGCACGTGCCTCATCTAAGCTGCGCAGCTCAACTCCGACTCCATCAGAGTCAGCCTGTTTTCCCGTCCTGCCGACACCCATGGCCACCAGAAACCCCAGCTGCCTTCGACGCACTTTGTCACCAGCACGGCATCATCATCCCAGACCCAGCCCCAGCCAGACCAGCTGCAGCCAACAGCTTGCAGCCTCCACCCCCACCAGACGGGATCATTCCACTCTGCTGCAACCGCGTTGTGTTAGCCAACCCTAACCAGCCTGAGAACGACGCAGCTTGGCATGAACTTCCCGACCGGCACATGACTTGCGCCACCACATATTCACAGGCCGAGAACGAATGGTCTCCAGAATGGCTTTGTTTCCGCTGTGGTGCCAGCCTCGGCCCCCAACACGCTTTGCTGCAAAATTTGCCCCCACGACCCAGCTGCTCCCAACACGGGTCGCGCTCCATAGTTCTTGACTGTCAGCGAAGTGAGCGAGGATGGCTCTGCACCGGGGCACGAACCCACCACACTTTCTCGACTGTCCATCGCAGCAAGAGCCAACCAACGGCTCCCCCCACGAAACTGCACCACACCACCTCCCCGGCCGACCCAGCACCAGCAGTCTGGGAGCCTGTTTAAGTCATTCAGAGAGATGGAGTTGGAAAACATGATGCTCATCAAAACCCCTTTTCTCCATGATTCATGGGCTAAATCTCCGTTATGGTTAGATCCCCATTCTTCATGACTGGCTAAATCACTAAATCCTCCCAAAACCGCGGAAAATTTTCCCCTGGTGTCCCCAATCCGAGGCGGAACCCTGGGGTGATACCTAGAACCGCGAGTTAGTGGCGTGGTCCGCAGGTGGAAACCAAGTCGGGGAGACTCAGTTGGTGTGTGAGCAGCTGGGGATGGGTTGAAAATTTGAAATTGTTTGAATTTTCCGCATGACCAAGGGGAGGAACTCCATGTGAATGGGAGATTATGAATGGGAGATTATGAATTTATCGGCAGTTCTTGATGGTCACCATAGAGTGCTGATTTATAGCCATTTCGAGGAGTGCAAACTGTGTTCAGGTAGTGCAAAAGCTTCAGCTTGGCATTTGATGGAGATAAACCGCCATTTCCTTCCTAATTGGGTTGGGAGGTTCACCTCTCAACATTTCTAGAACGTTCTGGCTAAATTGTGGGGATTAAGACAATACGACCATCTGGTTTCGTCCCAAAGTCAGGGATTTTGAGACAACCCCCACCTTGCTCAACCAAGGTTCTTCCCGTTTGGTAATTAACCTACTATAAACCAGAAATGGAAGATCCCTCATTGGCAACTGAAATTCCTGAGTTTGTCAGGTCAGATTGCTGGCAGTATCATCCCATTTTCGATGCTGAACTCCCTTTGTGTTGTTGAACCTCCGGTGGTTCATGCCCACTTTTGGTGGATCAAAACATTCCCATATCGTATCCAATTTCATGTGTCCCCGCCGAAAGGCAAATCCTGCGGGAGTTTCCATAATTTGGACTCCACCGGACAGATTGGGGTGCGACCTGGGGCTGTGGGATGTGGGGAAAACAAACTAGGCGTATGGCTTGGGGTATGGGTCAAATTACTTGGGGTTTCTGGATCAAGACAAGGAAGGGAGTACTGATTTGGGTATCCATCAAGACTGGGAGTTAGTTTCGCTCATCCAGCCGCCTTTCCATCCGAATGTCACCAGTGCTTGGGTATCAAAATCATTCAAAATCAATGATCAACCCCCAAAATGGATGGTCTAAGACCAGAAACCATCAATGGATTGTCCCTGAATTTCTATTAAAAGTAATTAGCCCAATTGTTTTGATGCAATGACGGGGCCACAGCCATACCTGGGAGGATTTGGGTCTATCAATCCCAAATCAAGCTCTAGGAATCCCAAAAATGGCCCAGCCTTGAGGGTTTGAGGCGTTCGAAAACATCTCCAAAGTTAAATTCTTCGGTGTACGGTTCAATCCAGTATCTCCCTTATTTAAGTCTTATATTATCCTGACTTTGGGTTCTATCTTTGACATTTGACTGCTTACATCCGCATCATTTCTACCAGCTGCCCCTTTTGGGATCCCGCTGTTCGATGTTTTTCGATCCGCCAGACGTGGGACCAGTTCGAACGGAACAAGGAAATGTTCGGCATCACTAGCACATACTCCGAGGAGCTGCAACGCAGTTTTCTGCGGGCTGCGTTTCGTGGGGATCCGGAATCCTGGGGGATAATCTTGGATTAGAATGTTACTGTAGATAGATCCCCTAAAATTATGGTTAGATTAGAATCACTCATTATCAATAAATATCGTAGATGATCATTGGATTATAATAGTCTAATCCCCTTATCGATAATTCATCAGATCTATGGATTGCTTGCGGCTTTCGCGTGAGGACTTGTACACCACCGAGTTGGATCCCAGCAAGATCCCGGAGCAGAAGAGGAAAGATGTTCTTTGGATGGGTCAAGTCACCATATGACTGGGGGAAGAAGGATCCAGTAACCATCTATGACTTAGATTGACTGGATGGGTACCGTTTGGGTACCAGGGTTTTGACTAACGTGTTTGAGGCGGAAGAGGTTTTCAGATCTTGGTGCGGTAGGTAAGATTTATATTAACCTGACACTGGAATTTGGAGCCACATGAAATTAGATGATCTAGCGATTGAACATGGAGATACAATATAGGAAGATCACGTGTCCGGAGGGTAGTGCGTCATGTTCATGTGCATGTTCATGTTCATGTTCATCTTGTCGGTGTTGCTGCTGTCAGTACTGGTGTTGTTGCGGCAACAGTGTTGCGTGCATGGCTGCAACTGCGTCAGCCAAGGCTGAGCGAATTGCAAGGGAAATTGAGATTGGTCAGTCGCTTGCCTTGCACTAACTGGGATCCAGATTCATTTGGGTTCCCGTATCTGGATCCATGTTTGGGAACATCTGGTACACATACCTGCGGGAATGCTTAAGATCAATAGGAAACTACAGATCAAAATCCCAGCTTTCGGGTTCAACATAAACCACCATAAACCCAGATATTGGACTTGGGTTCCTACGACAGACCGGCCATCACGGTCGCGAGATCCAGCCCGTTCCCGAGGAACTACAGCAGAATAGAGGAAGGCGTTGCGGATGTCCGGCCCTCAACTCTGGAGTCGATTCTTCACCAGCAAACATACCGTCTGGTAATTTAACGTAGCAATTTATTGTTGATTTACCTATCAAACATGTTTTGTTTTTTGTCCATAGCCACGTTAGTTTACCAGAGGGTTATATAGTAAAACACCAGTACATGGGAAATTCGGCACATCCCAGGATTCACATCCACCGTTCAGGGGTGACACGGGGGACAGGGTCAGCTTCCGTGGGATCAACATGGACCGCTGTGGAATTTCGTTGGGATTTCACAAGCCATGGGATTTCCTCGAGCTGCAACACTAGCTCAAACGCACTGTTGGACTCTAGCCCCGCAGCAATGACGGGCCGCCTCTCCTTGAACCTTGCTGCCCTCTGCATGGTCTCTGAACACTGGTTCAATGGTGTGACCTGGACTGAGGTCGAAGGCGAGCGTCGCCGGGTCTCTTTGGCCCTCACGGCCCTGGAGAGCTGCACATTGCCACCCGGATCTTGCGGTTCCTCCCCCACGTAGAGTGCGGGGTGGGAGACCGCGTGGTGATGCGTGGTGGATGTGTTGGCTCAAACGAACGGTTGGTGGAGAGTGGGAGGATTTAGGGTGAGCTTTGACCTGTTCTTCGAGTCTCTGCCTTTGCGGGGTGTGCCCATCAGCCCGGAGAGGGCGTGGCATGAGGTGGCCGACGTTCTTGAACCCCTCACCCTGAGCATCCTGTTTTGGGATGCGGCGATCGCCTCGTGGTGGCTGTTTGCCCGCGACCACACGCAAGAGGAGGAAATGAGCGCCTGCGAGCTGAATTCCCAGATGCTGCCACCAAGATCAACAACAACCAAGGGGTACTTGGGGATCCCACGGCGGAAGCCGGCATGATGGTGCTGGAGGTGGGCATGCGTGCGCGGCTCACCCGCAATCTCGACAAGGAGCGCGGCTTCGTCAACGGCAACGTTGGCACAGTCGTGAAGGTCCTGAAGCCGGAGGTCTTCATCATAGAAACTGTGCAAGGCGTCCGCATCCTGGTGCACCCGATCATTGACAATGGAGAGACTTTCGTGTCTTAGCTGCAAGAATGTCGTAGTACTTTTGTAAGTTTTACGTTTTTCAGAAATGAAAGACAATTTTTCGCAACCCCTCTTACTACCAAACTAGTTCTACCCTTGTGATTCCTGAGGTCCCCGTGGTTTACGCCTATGCCACCACCATGCGTCGTGCACAGGGCTCGACGTTGGATTTGGTGGGGCTCTTCTTTGACCGCAAGAAGGCTGACCGAGGCTATGCCTATGTGGGTGTCTCGCGCGTCAAGCGCATGCTGGACGCCTACCACCTTGGCTACATCCGTCGCACTGATTGGCTGCTCGTCGGAGGAGATTCAGACGGCAACGAGCAGCAGGAACCCAGCATCCTGAGCGAATCCGACTCCGAGGAATCGAGCGACAGTGGAGATTCCCAGGCATCAGCAGACAGCTTTGCCACCAACCCAACAGCATGGAACAGGTTGAAGCCACGGGCATGGGAGGCTCCCACCTCAGATGAAGAAGACCCTTCGGACGGCGAAACAGGGAGCACCCATATCCATCTTCTGGAGGCTACACCCAGGACAGCAGCAAGTGGACCATGGACCCTGAAGCACCATGCCGCGACAACGGTCTCTGGGAAGGGCTCTTTGGGCGAGAGGACAGAGCGCACTTTGTCGTGGATGGCGCGGCCTCCGCCGCACAGGCAAGTTTTCAGCACAGGAAAATTTGCATGGCCCGCCAACGCCGCGGCACAATATTGACAAGTAACGCAGGCACACAATTTGCAAGGTGGAAGAAAAAGAGCACTAAGAGCATGAGACACAGAGCGGAAACACTGTAATCAATAGACGGAAGACTGACTTTGCCATTTTTTTATGCTCAAACATGTCGAGAACAGATGTGGATGCTGGCCGCAAACGCTCGTGTTTCTTGCACTTGCTTCCTTTGCACGGCTCACAGCAAGTTCGTTGGATAATTTTGTGTTCAGCAGCAGCAGAGCTTTACCCGTCCCCCGCGCCCAGACGCTCCATGCCAAGCACATTAGCCACGACCCATTGCATGCCGCGTCCGGACCTCAGTTGCTTGGGTTGTGACTGATATATGGCCTGCCACAGGAATTTCATCATGTGGTGCGAGGTATGTTTGAAGGTTCCAAAGATGCGCGGTCCATATGAAAGTAACAGTCAAAAGAGTTTAGAATACAGAAACCGCATTGGTGCATGCGGGAATCCATGGGCTCTGCGACATGCCGGGGAATTGAAGTTCCGACGGGTGCTCAGTCAGCTTGGCGTTTCAACACCCAAATTTCTTCCATTTGGCTGCGAAGTTCTGGTGCGAACCAAGATTTGGCGACACCGTGCTCAACCGTGGAAATTGCCTGTGGGACATGCCACAGTTTTTGGTCCTGTTTCCTCAATGCCTCTCTCCTCAACATGGTCATTGGGTTGAAGTAGGCAATGGGCACAACTGTGGTGGTGAAACCCTCTTTCCATGCAACGCAAGAAGCGGGAATTGTTCAAATACCACAACAAGTTCATCATCTTGGGGATGATGAGGAGGTGTATTCACCCAACTATGCACTTGAGCACCTGGACAATGAACTGGCCGATGTGGCCATGGATGACAACATCGGAGATCTTGAGGCTTCTGGCGACGGCGTGCCTGAGGGTGGTGATTGCCCCTATGACATTGAGGCTGGCCTTGAGGCCGAATGGGAGGCCCTGCAAGCTTGTGCAGCCCATGATCGACTTCGAGTTCTTGATGAAATGGCAATGGATGACGGTGAACCGGTCATTCCACCCATGGCGCCGCCACCACCACGGCGACTTCGGTTTCAACAATCAGTGCCAGCCGTTGCCGCTGGGGGGGGTCATGCCTTTTTCTTCTACGTGGGAGAAATAGTGTTTAAAAAAAACTGGTGGTGATGAAAGGGGACTGGGTCATGATGATGAACAAGGTGACCTGGAGGAGTTCCGCTACCAGAGAAAACTACGTGCCATGGAGGACGTGAAGGAGTTTCGCATGGTGGATGTTCTTACTGTGTATCTTCAACAGATCAAGAGCTGACAGGACTGACTTCTGGCCTCACCAATGAAAGCGTGACGTCGCTGGCCAAAATGGAGTTGAAACAGGTCAAGGCAATCACACGTCACCTCAACAACCACATCGATGAAACTCTTCAAAAAATCCAGCCCGAAGGTGATCGATTAATCGATCAACTACCACTTGAACAGGATATGGTCCGACAGACCTATGTGGTAGGTCGCGGAGATGTGGTCAAGCAAGAGGTTCAATCACTTGTTGGCAGTGGCACGGTCAAGGCCACAACCATGGACCAGGTCACCTCATCGACGGCTGATGGAAGACAGGTGGAAATCATACCTGTAAAATTGATTTGTACCCGCAAGGCCCCGAATGGAAGGCGAAAAGCGAGGATAGTTGCCCGTGGCAACTACAGCCAAGCAGTGTCATCTTCAAACACAAGCACTGGTGGCATTGACGTCATAAGTCTTCGGACTTTGCTGGCTGCGGGATCCCAGAGAGTGTTCGATTGGAAGCCTTGATGTGAAGAGCGTAGCTCCATTTCGATCTGCCTCCTCACGTTGCACACTCATCAAGCCACCGCAACTGGCAGTCTCTTGGGGGGTGGTCCCACATGGAACTCTGTGGGGAGTTGCTGGTGTGCTTTATGGATTGGCAGAGTCGCCTGGGGATTGGACGGGCTATCGGGATCAGCAACTGGGAGCCATTGAACATCCGATGACTCGTCCCAGGGATTCCTTGGTACGTATGTTGATGATCTTCTGGTCTCAGGATCAGCATGGATTGTCGAGCAGACCTTGGCCAAACTCGCTTCAATATGGGAGTGTTCAACCCCAGAGGTCTTGGATGCCGAAAAATTCGAAGCTGGAAAACATCCACCTGAGCACTATGAAGAACTCCGTTTTTGATGTTTTTGTGGCTTCGAGATTCGCATGGACTCCAATGGGTTGATCTTGCATCAGAGGTCCTACACCCAGGAGCTGATCAAGAAGCACAACGTCAACAAAACTGGGTCTTTGAGCTCTTTTGCTCGCTTACAAGGTGCTCCCAAAAGGCTCGTGCCATGGTGGGTGAACTACATTGGCTGACAACACAAACCAGAGTCGACCTTGATACCATGTTGGAGTCACTGCACGACTTCTCCATCGCCGACCGACGCTTGCTGTTCTTTGTGAACGGATCCCGGTGTATGTCAAGGCCACCGAGGACTACGGATTTCACTACAAAAGGGTTTTGGGGGAGAAAACTTTGGCCCAGGAGATGGCCTCAGGTATCCCAGAGATGTTCGAAATATCGAAGTGTACTCAGATGCCTCCTTTGCACCATTGGCGGAACAGTACAAGGAGTGCAGGGCACTTTGGTCTCAATCGCTGGCTGCCCAGTGACGTGGTCCAGTTCTAGGCAGACCTAGTGCCACAATCCACGGCCGAAGCTGAGCTCATTGGTATGATGGACGGACATCAACATGGTGAAGGAATTTCATCGCTGGTGGAAGAAATGCCCCAGGAAAATGTAACCTCTACGCTGTATGCTGACAGTCGATCAGCCATCAGTCTATCAGTGGTGCCTGGCGAACACGGCACCTGCGACTCCGAGCTTATGGTCTTCGAATGTCTTCGATCAAGCATGAGAGCAGCGGGGACCAGATAGGCCGCTCATCACATGCCTGTCATCTACTTGGGAGTTGATGCTCTCACCAAGGCTGTTCAAGGACCTCAAGGGCAGAAATTTTTGCAGTACCTCGCCATTGGCCCAATCGATCCTCAACCTGTGGATGAAACCGAAGATTCTTCGTGGCCCACGCGGTCGTGCAGCTTCAGTTGTCATGAAGTTGATTGACGCTGCCTCTGCGTTGGTGGTTGTTGCCACATTGGGGAGCTGATGCACAACTCTGTGCTAGTTTGGGGGGAGCGCTGGCGGTGTTGGCCAAGTACTTGGAGGGTGATGGTAGTTGGTGCAATGCTCAAGATCAAGATCATGTTTCTGCAAAAGTTCACGGCCATGTTGCTGCTCCGTCTCATGGGCAAGATGGTGAACATCAAGCACCTTCAGACCAAGTTCAACGTCCAACGTCATGATCATGGCCTATCTCCACGGCATCCGGCGGGAAAACAACATCACTCTGAAGAAATTGACGGTGATGACCATGGCCGAGATGAAGGTGAAAAATGTGAAGCAGCTGATGCTGCTGGGCCCTTCCAACTTGGGTTGGATGCAGGTTGAGCCCTTCGAGTTCCCTCTCTGACCAAAGAGCCTGTGTCAAATGATAAAGAAATCAAACGTGCGAAACAATTGTGAAAGCACTCATGCCGTTCAGATGATGTCATGGCATGGCAGTTGCAGCAAGGATGACACACACACACAAATCTCAGTTCAGTCCATTTCATTTTTCACCATGTGTACATGGAAAATCTATGTGAATCACCAGGCCCTTTAAGGCTCAGAGAAAAGGTGAGCGCTGTGCACCGTTTCCTGCAGATGGTAGCGGAGCGACTGGCTCCTGCTCTGCTTCGACTTGGAGGTGGATCGACAGGATTCTGACTGCTTGGGTGAATACATCGGTTTGGGTGGAGGACTGCAATCAATTGCAATACACTTCATTGGCTGGTGGAACACTTTTGGCTTGACTGGATTTACAGGTGGCACAATTGCGTTCAACAGCTTGGACAGTTTTCCTCAGTGAATTTTGGATTTTCAGGTGAACGTGTTTCTGCCCTGGTAATGGCTAGTGTAGACCCTGGAATTCTACAGACCGCACTTTGACAGGTAGCTGAGGCTACACGAGCTGCAAGTGAGGCAGCCAAAGCGGTTCAACAGGCCCAGGCCAAAGCAGGTGCATTGGGTCCTAGCAGTGCAGTTTCTTCGACAAATGTCGACTGGTCCAAGCTGATCAACAAACCGCAGGCCTTTGACTATGCTTCGTTGGAGGCCGAGATCAAGGCATTTCGAGATTGGAGCTGGCAGTTGGGACAGTTCCTAATAGCAATTGACCCCAGCTATGATGATGAACTGATTTTTTTTTTGAAGATCCCTCCAAAGCCTTAGGCATGGTTTTTGCAAGTGCCGACGCACGCAATCGCAGTACAAAGTTGTATGGTTTGCTTGCTTCTTTGGTGCGTGGCAAGGCACTGGGGCTTGTGAAGGGTGTCAATGGATCTGACGGCTATGAGGCACTACGTCAGATGTGTTTGGCATTGCGCCCCAATAGCAACACAAGAGGTTTGGCCCTACTTTCAGCAGCAACTTCTTGGCCAGCATTCCAAATGAATGCACCACTTCAGCCTCAGATGCTCAAGCTGGAGGAGGTGTTTGAAGATTCACGTCGAGCTGGTACAGATATCCAGGATGCTGTCAAAGCTGCCATTTTGTTGCGGTGTGTTTCAGGTCAGTTGAAAACATACCTGAACCTTGGAACCCAGGATGACATGAGTTATGTTTCTCTCCGAGAACAATGCTTGAAGTGGGACAAGGTGCAACAACGTTGGTCAACTTTGGTGGCTTCAGATGATACAGCAGTGCCTATGGAAATCGACAGGGTTGAAGGCACAGGATGGCATGGAGCTGCAGGAAAGAAAGACAAGGGCAAAGGCAAAGGCAAAAGTGACAAGGGTGCTTCAAAAGGCAAAGGCAAGTCGAAGACAAAGTCCAAGGATGGCAAAGGAAAATCGAAAAAGGGCTCTGACAAGGGCAAGGGCAGAGCAGATGACAGATCCAAAGGAAAAGGGAAAGGTGATCGACGGTGCTACATTTGTGGCAAACCTGGCCACTACGCCAGGGATTGCTGGCAAGGTGGACAACAAGTGAGGGCTGTTGCACGAAATGCAGCCCAACAGTCACAGGACAACATGGCGTCCTATCAGACCGTGGTCCAAGGTTCCCCTTCGAGCTCAACAACTGGAAGCTTCACTCATTTGACAAGCGTTTCCAACCAAGTTCCTCAAGCTCAGCAATCTGCAGTTCACTCAGGTCAGCGTAGAGATGCACGTATTGTTGAAAATGCATCAGATGGTTTGGTGTTTGAGTTGAAGGTTTCGACAAGTTTTGGTGGTAACGTTTGCGTTGTACATCATTACATTGGGGATGCTGATGAAGATGCACTTACAGTTTCTGGCATGGTGAGAGCTGTTGTAGAAGAAGTTGAAGGTGATGAATCTGCATAGATGATTTTGCTAGACTCTGGAGCTGACTACAGCGTTTTTCCATCAAACTTGATTGAGGCTGGATCCCCGGTGGCAGGTCAAACTGCCAAACTATGTGATGCCCAAGGTAGAGACATTCCAGTGGAAGGCACCAGATGCGTTGAAATCAGGCTTGGAACAACTTCAGGTAAAACCATGATCCTGAAGGAGAAGGTTGCAATTTCCTCGAAAGTGAATCAA
>Ga0126342_10015597_pt1 | contig 13308 bp, 19 predicted proteins | sample Cyp1metagenome_FD_92528 | JGI IMG/M metagenome (GOLD analysis project Ga0126342, IMG submission 92528) | Coral microbial communities from Lord Howe Island, Old Settlement Bay, Australia - Cyphastrea 1 metagenome | ecosystem: Host-associated > Invertebrates > Cnidaria > Coral ...
GCTGGTTGGTGGTTGAGCCACCTACCCCTATATATGGTGATTGTATGGTTTAATATGGTGCAAAATCCCATTGATGATCATACTTAGCTACTTAGCTGGTTGGTGGTTGAGCCACCTACCCCTCTGAAAAATCATGGAGTTCGTCAGTTGGGATGATGACATTCCCAACTGAATGGAAAAATAAAATTCATGTTCCAAACCACCAACCAGTTTGCCACTTTGAAAAAAGTCACATCATCGGCCGGACAGCGAATTCTTCAGATATGTTTAGATTCTTACTGCAAATGGTGCTGATCCATTTTGGGAATGTTCTGCGGAGATTGACCCAGTAGAAACGTCAGTGATTTTGATAGAATGTGTTCTGCATCCTTCAACTTAATAAGTGGTTAATGGTTTTAACTAGTTTTAACCCATCCAAAACAGCCAAACATATGATTTATCTCAACCAATCACTTTTTCACTTTGAATCTGCTGCGCGTCATTGCGCACGGTCTCTTGCACCAACGCAAATCTGATACCAGCTGTACAAATCATCCGTGATAGTCCGGTTGGACAATGTCACGAGAAATGGTTGAAACACAATGAATATTATTTGAAACCCCCAACCGGAGAAAAAGCAGAAACATGGGCACCCGTCTAGGGCGTCGTAAATTCGTGGCATTCCTTTTTCCCATTGAGAAGGGGTGAGTCCCTTCTCAAGCCCAAGCAAATCTTACACGGCCTAGCCCAAAAATGTGGAATACCCAAGGATGATCTAGCGAGTTTAATCATTTTTGGAGGGAAATAAACATGTTCTTGAACATGTCTAACTCATTGAAATGATGTTCCATGCAATTCGACCGTATTCCTCATGGGATATGAATACCATCCTCCGTTCATATCAAAGACCACCAGTGATATGTGTTTCATATGATCGAGGGCGTGGATTAGACCAATTTTTAGGTAAATCCCATTTAATCCCATTAAATCCCATTCAACCCCGCTAAATCCACAGTAGATTACATGAAATCCCATTAATTACCATGGGATTTGTCCAGAAAATATCCACCACATCCCACACCAGACCCCCGCGGCCTTGGTCTTCCATCAACTTCTCGATGGCTGCGAGCATGCCGAGCGTACTACGAGGGTCCATGGCGCTCATCCTACGAGGGTCCTAGCAGCCAGGTCCTTCAGATCATGGCCAATGGCGTGGTAAATCACTAGGATCGGGTGGACTTGATTTTGGCCCCATAAATGAGGTTTAATGATGATCCCTGTTTGTAAACGTTGATTTTCTTGGAGACCCACCATTGAAATAAGGAACTCATCCATTTTGTGGCTCGTTTTTCACCCATGTTCCCAAACCAACAAAATGGAAGCTGAAATGATTATTCAATTCAGCTTATCATCTTTGTCACAGGCGATTTCTGGATATTCTTAGCAGCTGTCCCAGTTGGATAGCTGAAAACCGATGTTAAATCTATCAAGTCCTTGGGAAATCTATTCATAGCTCCAACTAGTTCCCGCTAATAGGGAATATGAATACTAATCTGCTCCAAGTTGCTTCCACCTTAACCACTACTCAAGTTCAGGGCCAACCCTAAAAAAAGATAAATGTGGTATAATTATCCGACAATATTTGATAAATTGAATCTGTTCTATCTGAGGGCTTCCTATGGATGTGACTTTGGCCATTTCATGGCCAGTTCCGGAAACCATTGTCCAAGCTGGAAATGTATCATTTTAGCCTCTGGAAATGGCCATGAAATGGAAAAGGGTAAAATGATACATTTCCAGGGGCCTCTGGCAAAGTTTGCGAGGAAGCCATGGCCCCTTTTTTTTGTCGAGTCGATTGCCAGGCAGGATGTTCTCTTCCGCTGTTCTACGCGTGAAACCTCACATTGCGGCGGAGCGAGTCATGCATCGAGCTAGCTGGCAATCTATCTACATCAATCCATCTGGATAAAAATCGTTCAATTCAAAATATGATGATTCACCAATATTTACATATATATATAGGCATTATACTACTATATATACTATCTATTATGTATTATGCATCATATAATATATAATGTATAATATATATTATATATTCACATACATATATATATATATATTCACCCAAAAAGGGATGAGCAAATGTCGGAGATAGTGTCCCCAATCCAACTCCCATCATTCACGTCGAATTCAACGGCTCCAACTTGACATGGCTGGGGGAAGCATATGGACGGAAACCCCACGGAACACGGAACACCACGAGTTTCTAACGGGACCAAAGAAAAAGATCTCCAGGGATCAAAATCCAAAAGTAACCATGATTAATGTCACATTTTTCATCATGAATTCATAAATCCGGGTTTTCATAAGTAACCACATCCAGTTTAGGATAATTTTCAAATATTGATTAGTGTGGTAAACCGGCAAACCGCCATTGCCATCCCATGAACCAATCTTGACTGGGGGTTATGCTATTTCCATCATCCCATTAGATCCACTAGCCCAATTTCACCATCACAAACCTCCATTGGGGATCGTTTCTTGGGTTTTACCATATTCGAAAAAAGATATAAATCGATATAAATCGATATAAATCGATATAAATCGATATAAATCGATATAAATCGATACAAATCGATATAAATCGATACAAATCGATATAAATCGACATAAATCAATATAAATCGATATAAATCGATATAAATCGATAAATCGATATAAATCGATATAAATCGATATAAATCGATATAAATCGATACAAATCGATATAAATCGATATAAATCGATATATATCGATATAAATCGATATAAATCGATATAAATCGATATAAATCGATATAAATCGATATAAATCGATACAAATCGATAAATCGATACAAATCGATATCAATCGATATAAATCGGCTCAATTGAACCACCAGCTGCGAGAGCCCCGCGTCCCGTCGGTTTTTTTTGAAGCGCGCTGAACACGTCAACGATCGCTACGCAGCCGGGGGCCCCCTGGTTCTTCCAGGGTCATTTTGGCCGGTGGTTGACCAATGGGCTCCCCGGCCTATGGTTAAAGAAGAGTAGTAGATGTAATAGGGAACTCCCAAAAAAAAAATATCAAAAAATCGGATCTGGAAACTGATTCCTTCGGCAGCTATTTGCGAGCATAAAGACACATATATTACTGTAGATGTATATGTGTATGTGTAAATAGTGAAGTTCCTATGTTCCCTAAGATCATCCGGGGTATTCGCGGCTTCGTCACCAGCTTCAAAGGTAGTAGGCCTCGCAGGACGCCGCCATCGACAAGTTGGAACCATTGGAAAAGTGCTGGTTTATGATGGAAAAGTGCTGGTTTATGATGGAAAAGTGCTGGTTTATGATGGAAAAGTGCTGGTTTATGATGGAAAAGTGCTGGTTTATGATGGAAATGTGCTGGTTTATGAATGGTTATAGTGGTTATAGTTAATGTCACCCCTGGATTAATAAACCCCAACGGCTGTTTGATTGGGAGGGTACCATTAAAGTATCAGATGAAATGACTATTGGAGGAGTACCCCCCTAATTAATTCACCATGGTTTATGAATCCGGGGTTGGCATTATCTGTCTATCTATCCTGGAAATACGTGTCTGGTTCTTTCTTTTGGGGGAGACAATCTGTAACGGAACATTGAAGGACGTTCGGGGTTCGCTGCAAATTCTCCCCCTCCAATGGTCGGCTTCAACGGCTCCAAACCCGAGGGCGGCCCATGATGAAGGTCCCACCCAGGATAACATCTATACATGTGTATATATAATTATAATAATAATAACGATACTAATAGTAATAATAGTAGCAATGAAGATGATAATAATAGTAATAATGTTAAAAACAGTACTACTGCTAATGCTGCTAATAAAAGGACTTTTTGATGACTATAATAATAAGAAGTGTAATATTGCAATGATAATGATAATGATAATAGTAATAATTTAAAAAATGCAATATTTGCATGCACGGGTAATGCGCCTATTATGTTCCGATATTGTGTTGCCTTGTCCATCCATATTCTGTCCATACTCCTCCGCATCCATGGAGGTAGTGAGTCAGCTACTTCGCCACGTGCGAATCCAAAATCCTCCATGAAGCACTTGCTGCAAACCCATCGTGGTGAACTCCACACTTGGATCTGCACCCAGAAAAATGGCTCACCATTCTTGAAAATGGCCATTTATAATGGATTTTCCCATGAAAAATGGGTTATTCCAGATTTGTTCAAGAGGCCAAACCAAAAGTTGAACATTCAATCTCCAATTTCGACGATGATTGACCGGATCCCCGGATAGTATCTTGGTGGCATCCCATCACTCGCTTACCCGGTAATCAAACGTGGCTTGCTGGAAAATCCATAGAGAGATCCTCCGAACTCAATGGAGGTTAATTTATCGCTGGGAAAATCATCGAACTATTGCTGGGTGATTTTCCAGCCACGGCGACACCGGAGTGTCTTCTATTTACCCTCTGGTTATGTCACAATAGCTATGGAAAATGGCCATAGAAATAGTGAGTTTTCCCATTAAAAATGGTGGATCTTTCCATTGCTATGTAAACGTTTACCAGAGGGTATAACATTTTATAACTTGCTGATAGCCCCACCAACATCCACCAGTTACATCAGTTACTGAGTCCCACGCTGCGCACTTTTGAAAGGCACTGGCTCTGGCTGGTTCCAGAGCTAAAGCCTGACATGAAAGATGGAGCTTTCACTGTGAAAAATGCTGATCTAACCATCTAACCCATCAAAAATTAGCAAAAAAAAATCAAGGTATATGACCATTCAAATATTGTAAAATTACCATACACTCGGCTCATTACCCCTGATTTGTGACTTCAGGTTCACCACCCGACTGTCGTAGAATTTAGGTAGAAAAATCGTCTAGATCTAGCAGAATAAATGTCTATGATTTTCTGCAGATGGAAATCAGTGTGATACCGGAAAAAAACACAAATCTGCCAAGTTTTAGTAGGTCAAACCCATTTTTGGAGGTTCGGTAATCCCTTCCCCCAACATATTAAATACATTCTATATCTATACTGACCTAGCAAAACTCTGCCGAAATGTATTTGATCTATTCGCAACTTCAGGTCCTAGGGCAGGTATTTAATAGGATCGGGGGTGGTGACCGATGGTGGGTCATTTTGGCCCGATGGTCTCATGATTTATAATATTGTGTTCCATGTGTGCTATATTTATCGATTTAAAAAAAAAAAAAACGATTTTCTTGGCAAATAACCCATCATTTTGGTTCGTAACTCATCCATTTTGTGCGTATATCACCCATGTTCCAGCCAACAAAAAGGAAGCTGAAATGACTACTCAATCCAGCTGCCAGCTCATCATTTTTTGTAACGGGGTGATTTCTAGATACTCAACTGAAAGTCTATAGATATCCATCGTTCCGAATTGCTACCCATGGATACCAAACTTACAATAGCCTACTAAAGATAGAATTGAGTACAGTTATAATGTCCTACGAAAATTGCGGCAAATTGAACCGCCAACTCCTAACCACTGGCTGGTAAAACCAGCTTATCCCAACCATTGGATAGCTAAAGCATGCTAAAACCAGCTCAAATGCCATTAAATTATCATTGAATTATCATTAGTCGTTATTAGGTCATCATTAAACCCCATTAAATCCCAGGAAATCATCAGTGCATCATCAGTTAACCCCATGAAATCCTCAGTTAATCATCAGTTAATCCCATTAAAATCCATGGGTATGGATAATTTCATGGGATAACTGATGATTTCCATGGGATTTCAAGTAAATTCCATGGGATATTCCCATGAAATCCACGTCTCAACGCCTGCGTCACCCGCGGGGTACCAATCAGCTGATCCAAGGTCGGATGCAGAGGGCGGCTGGAGCTGGTGCCTGGATAGCTAGGTGGCTTTACACCTCGGTTATTGAATTTATATATATATATATATATTATGTGTATATATATATGTATATCCCTATATGTATGTGTATATATATAATATATATGTGTGTGTGTGTCTATATCTATATCTATATATATCTATATCTATATCCATGTGTGTGTGTGTTTATGGGGTAGGTATTCTGCAAAGAAAACCTACCGGGGATTTGGGTATTGACCCTCAAAAGCCCACAAAGTTGGACGTGGAACACCACTGGGTTTACCTCACCGGGTTGTGGAACAAACCCGTGAATTTCGATGAATTTCGGAGGTTTTTATATGTTTTTATATTGCTTTACCATCAGCTAGTGGGTTACCTGTGACTTGTATTGTTACCTGCTGCAAAAATTGGGAAAACCTGACATGAGCAGACATGAACGTGTTTTTTTCGGATGTGTGCCGGCTGTTGTTGCTTTCTAATGTGCCTATATATAATGCTTTTTGCACCACTTTCACTTTCATCACAAACCGGCTTCAGTCCTAGTTTTTCTTTGTCCTGGTCCCCCCTTAAACATCCCAGTTTTTTTAACCCAATGGATCCCAATTGGTTGGTGGTATACCTACCCCTCTGAAAAATATGAGTTCGTCAATGGGAAGGATGACATCCCATATATGAAATGGAAAATTCAAAACATGTTTCAAACCACCAACCAGTACAAACCACATAAACCACCAACCAGTAAGGGTGGTACCCTCTGGTAAACTAACATAGCTATAGAAAATCACCATTTTGAATAGGTAAATCAATTATAAATGGGGTATTTTCAATAGCTATGTTAAATTACCAGAGGGTATCAATGATGGTACCAGCAGCCAAGGCAAAGCGCCCCCGGAATCCTCGGTGTTCTGCGTCCATTTTTAGCGCAGCTCGCAGATCTTCGCAGCAGAAACGGGCTCTCGGGCGTCACACACACCCGAGATCCCCCGCTTTTCGTCCCCGAAGGACGCCAAGGGGGCTGTGGCTCAAAAACATTGACAGCCAGAAAAAATGCAAGAAATAATTGTGGCATATTGTGGCATATTATGGCATACATGGGATGGGCAAGTTCTTGAATCCATTCCAATGGGTTGCTGGAAGCCTTTTTGAGTCTTTTTGTGGCAACTCAAAGATTTCAAAGTCATTTTTTGAGGTTGATCAGTGACCATTGGAGTTCGGGAAAGTCAAACGAGGGGATGACACCGTTCTTGCCATGTTATTACCTTACTAAGACATCCGAAGTACATGACCCATGACCCTGTGAAACATAGCCATATTCTTTCAAGGCAATGACAACAGAAGGAACGGTGCAACTGGTAAAAATCCTTGTTTACTCTCCAATTTTGAGCCATTGCCTCTGTGCTCTCTTTGGACAAATGGAATCCGCACTGACTCAACCCATGTCACCGTGTGGTCGTCAGTCACGGCAGTTTTCTCCATGAATTCGGTCGTTTTCAGAAAAGAACACGCACTTTCGCGGTGGGTTCCTTTGAGGGCCGGGCTCCAGTAACAAAAACTCACCAAAACACACTGCGTTGATCGCTCCATTCCGGCCCCTACAGAAGGCACCCGTCGCTGGAAGATGTGGTTTAGAAAGACGCGGAGACGACCATCGCAGAAGGTGAAACCAGCCTCCATCGAACGGGCGATGCTCCTCCGACGTCCCTCTTGAGATCCGGGGCCGGGTTCCCAGTCCTCTTATTGAAATCACCAAACGAGAAAGAACCAAACAAAAGCTTTTTCTATATATCATCTATCATCCATATATATATATGTATATATATATACTATATATTATCTATTTCATAACATCAGTCTTTTCCATCAAAATCATGAGATGCTGGTGCTTCCAAAGTCCAGGCTCCGCGGCTCCGTTTCTCGGGATCTCCAAAGGCCCACCGTTTCAATGATGGGCGCAACTACGCTTGAGGAGATACGGCCACAATTTCATATCTGTCAACCAGTTCTTGCGAATCCACACCTTTCAGAAAATGACACAGCCCTTCTGAATCATCAATTCCTACCAAGATCTGGACCTTCGAAAAAAATCTCATCCACCAAACCTCCCCAAGTTGGCATCCTATGGCCATGGCAGCTCCCCCATTTTCGGGAACGCCCATGGCTCCGCCATGGCCCCGCCATGGCGCCGCCATGCCTAAGCCTGCGCCTCCAACCCGGTGGATTGGGCTACCGCCTTCAAGGCCCGCAGGCGCCGCGCTTCCTGCTGCAGCAGCTGCAGCAGAAGCGCTAAACGATCTGAGTGGCGGTCCATCTGCAGCAGCACCTGCGGCGCCATGGCAATGTCATGGAAACTGGAAACGTGATGTAAAAAACCTCTGGGATGGTGTATATAACTAATTGTATCTTATGAACTATGTGAATGATAATCAATAATGTATTACACAAAAGGCCTGTTCTCATGACTGTAATATGTATAGTTATATATAATTATGGCAGCTATAATATGTATATATACCATCTGGTTATGACTAACATAGCCATGGAAAATCACCATTTTTAATAGGTAAAACATTTATTTCTACGGGCCATCTATACCATGGCTATGTTAAATAACCAAAGCGTAATTATATATACCATAGTTATATGGTATGTTATGAACTATATGGTATCAAACTGCTCGCTGATTTGCCGTCTAACCGGGCTTTTCAAAATATGTGCCTGGCAAATTACCACAGCGAATTTTTATGGGATTGATGAAATGATTGATGGGCAGAAACTAGGCAAACATTGGGCGATTTTGGAGTTTGTGTGGTGATTAAGCCCAGGAAATTGGCTCAATATTTGGGATTTCATCGTATTTCAGCCATGGAAATTGGGATCGATGGTTGAACCACTGAACAATCTAAAAAAGTTGGATTTAACCAGCGAAAAATTGAGAGTGTCAAGTGTCAAGCATGGAGGTTTACCTTGTCAAAAGGTAGGATCAAACCATCAAAAATTCAATCCCAGCGAAAATCTTGATGTAACCTGGTGACAGGGTGGGATGGGTTGGATTTTCTTTTTGGGTCGTCTTTAGAAAGCCATTGGTTTGACCATTGGATTGGTCAATGTCTGAGTTCCGAGTGACATTTTTGATGTCAATCCATGGCTGGTTTTTTTGGAGAAAATCTGAAGGAATTGCACGGAAGCAACTCGTGATGAAGAGTCGCTTAAGCAACGTTCAAGTGGGGATTAAGGAACAACAGTGAAGAGAAACAAACAAACAAACAAACAAACAAGAAACGAATCGTGTGGACATAAACACTAGTTACTGATTGGTTTGATCTGATCAAACCACTAATGAACGGAGATATACTGTCAACGAAGCTTACTTTGGATTTGTCAAGGAAGTGCAAGAATCCCTTCTTCCATCTTCATTGTTTGCCAATCAGCAGGATTTTGACCATCCCTGGGATGGCTTCCGTTGCTGTGAAAAATCTGAGGTGTGAACTCCAACCCTTCGAAAGAAGCAAAACGAAAAGTGGTTTTCATGCTGGGGAATAGCCTCACATATCCTCACATGCTCCCCCCAAAAAAAGTGCGCTCTCACCACCTTTTTTCTTCCTCTGTCCGGTCCGCGTTGCGGGTTGGTTCTGCTGCTCAGCTTCAGATCGGTGCTGGTTGGATCTACAGGCGGGTTTGCGGTTTCCAGCCCATCCACTCTTCAAATCGGGCCTTCCATTGGAATGCATAGGGTTCCTGAAGTCTGCGCTGTTCCAAGTCACTGAGCTAGGTCAAAATCAGATCTGCCCATGACATCCATAGCGAATACATGACGAAGCGGCTACTGTAAAAGGTTAAGAGTCATCCAGAATCATCCCGGGACTCAACATCTTCCAGATTTTCCCCAAAACTCTCTGAAACCATCCCCTATATCGAACATCAAGCACCCCCTCAACCAACCAACTAGAACAACCAAGCACAACCCTTGCGCCAAGTTTCTGGATTGTAGCCCTCCTGTCGTTTGGTCTTGGGGTTCAAGGGCTCGACGGCCATGATGTACAGAAAACCCAAGGCTCCTCCTGCAATGGCCATGACTCTTGGATCGAACCCCATCTGTCAACCGAAAATGGCAGCGTCGCCCGCGGTGGCTGCCGAAAATGTGGTGGGAACGGGCTGACTTGAACCAAAAGCTGTGAAAAAAAAACCGGCATCGCCGCAAGACCTTCAGAAACGAAGCAAAATCTTCAGAGGTAGCAACGAATCCGCTGGTTGCTAAGCGAATCATCAAATGCCCCGAGATCCGCTGGATTTGATGGTCCTCCATGATACGGTGTTCACCAGAAAGTCTGGTTTGACGGGTAGCACTCCAGCTGGACAAAACTATGATTGAAATTCCCTTGGTACTCACACCCCCCAAAATGTTTGGCTTTTTGTGGTGATATTCTGGTTGGTGGTTTGAACCCCTCTGAAAAATATGAAAGTCAGTTGGGATTATGAAATTTTAATATGGAAAGTCATAAAATTCCATATACATCAACCAGTATTATATACAAGTATTAATTTTTAATGGGTAAATCCACTATAAATGGAAGTTTCATCCATTTTCAATAGCTCTGTAAACGTTTACCAGAGGGTATATACATCAATGGGTCTCTCTGAAAATAGCCATCCCAATTTTTCTCATCGTTGATCATCATGATCCCACGAAAAAATTGGCCACAAAGCAGCCTTTTTGGCATCCCGAGAGATGACCGGCCCCATCAAAAACGTGTCGATGTTCATAGATTTCATAGCTATCCCCATGATTAGTCCATGATTTCTGGGCTTATTTACTCATCATTTCTCCATCCTCTCCATCCTACAAACCTTCACTATTCCTGGCGCGCCAGCGCCTGCATGGAATCGGCGTTGCGACTCCAGTGTTCCTGTCGACCAAGGCAAAGCCTGATTGCTGACCTTTGTGAAGCCATTTCTATGGTAAATCTCTCAATTGATTGGCACATTGATCAAACAAATTGCTGGTTTTTAAGGGATCAAAAAGCGGTGAACTTTTTTTTGTCATCTAAAAAGAAAAACACAGCTGAAAGATTGTGAAATCTGCCCCTTTTGGGTACTCTCGTCCCCTCTCTCTCTCTATCGCCATTCGTCTGAGATCCAGGGCCCGTGGCGACTAGTTCGCCTGACTAGGCCACCAAACCATTTTTCGTGCACCCATACGCACCCCAGTTTCTAAAAATTCATTGTTTATAATTAAACTCGGTTGAACCCACCATGTTCATTCTGCAATCCCCGGTTCTTAACAGTAAACCATTCTTTCACCCACCAATTTTTATCAACCCCCTCATTTTGCACAGGTCAACGGCAAACCTCCATTTTTCAACAACTTAATGCTCAGGAACTTGGGGGTGCATCCCACTTAGTAAATGGGTCATACCTCCCATAGTATAAGGAATTTCTCCACTGGATGATATGGGATTTTAAAAAGGGCTTACATAACGGCCACAATATGGATCATAAACATTTACAAACATCTAAAAACATTTATAAACCATTGGTTGCATATGGATTATAAACATTGATCACTGGTTACATTGGTTACGTATGGGTTATAATCATTAATCATACCCTCTGGTTATTTAACATAGCCATGGTATAGATGGCCCATTTATAGATGGTTTACCTGGCTTTACCTATTAATAGCATGGTGGATCTTTCCATGGCAAACTGTTAGTCATAACCAGAGGGTAACAACTTTCTATAAATGACTATCATTACATATCACTCCCATTTTCTATAGATCATTAGGTTTTTCATCATTAATCATGAAAATTTATAGATCCCATGAAAAACCACAATTAAAAATCCCATGGAAAACCATCATTTTTTATGCCATTAAAATCACCTACAAAAAGCCACATATTTTCACCGCATCCAGTGGCTCCTGCAGCTCTTCTTCCAGGGCCTCTCGCAGTTCCAGGGCACCGCGCTCGCGCTCGCGGCCCTCGGCGCGCAGGCGCTGCAGCTGCCGGTCGTGCTGCTGCCGTAGCGCCACGGCGCGACGGTCGCCTGGGTGACCGATCGGTGACCCGGGTGGACGTGGAGGATTTGTTTTGGGAGGGTTGGTCATATCACATTTCTATCATTGGATTGGTTGAAGGGAAAATCTTAACCGGAAACCCATGGGTTTTTACCATCAAATATAGGGGTTTCCTGTAAATTTTCCCTCTGGTTATGTCACAATAGCTATTGAAAATGACCATAGAAATAGTGGATTTTCCCATTAAAAATGGAGATTTTCCATAGTTATGTTAGTTTACCAGAGGGTATCACATTTCTAGGAACTAGTGTGACCTAGTGTGACTTAGTATGACTTAGTATGTATCAATGTAAATTATGAACTAACTATATATTCCGAATTTTCCCCATACCCTCCGGCAATTCTACAAAGCTATGGAAGCCATGGCCCTGTAAAGTGCAATGATTTTACCTTCAAAATGATGGTTTCCGGAACTAGGTAACAAATTACCAGAGGCGACCTTTTTGTTCATGTGTTCCATGTTTTTTTGGTGTATTGAAGGTTTTGTTATCTGTGTTTGCTTTTATTCATGTTCCATGGTTATGGGGACTTCGAGTTTCCCACATCCTGCACAAATATAGATTTTACATTATTTATCTCTCTACATTGTACGATTTCTACGTTTCACCCAAAAAAAATGCTGAAATGTGGCGATTCCATCTCAAAATCTCGCCCCAACCCCCAACCCCAACCACCCCAACCACCCCAAACCACCCCAACCACCCCAATCACCCCAACCATCGCCAGGTGGCAGTAGCCCTGCCACAAGTTGGCCAGCTCCCAGAAACCGTTGGCGCCACGCTGCGCGTTGGCCAAGTTGATGGTCCCTTCGGGGAACATGGCACCGTGGTCCACCAAGACACAACGCCCAAGGCTGTCGCTCATGTACTCGTAACCTGGGCTCCAACACGAGCTCGGATGGTTTTTTCGTTGGAAAATCACAGCAAAAGATGGGGGGAAAACTACTAGCTGGGTGGGTGGTTGAATTGTAATGGGTTTTGTTTTCAAAAAAATGGGATGAGAACTAGGGCTACTACTATGGATTATACTCCTCATTTTAGGAAACCTCAGCTCGGCCACAACGAGATGTGATCCCGAGATTGGTTTTTTTCCCCGGAGGCTGGGACATGTTCAACGAGGAAAGCCTGTGGAAACCTTGGCTTTGATGATCCGTCAGGAATCGTGGAAGCCATGTCCCGTTGCGAACTTTTTCGGAGGATTTTCCCAGCGAACGATTTCGCTCGCTCCATATCCCTGAACTAGCCATGGAGGTGGCTGGAAATTCCACGTTTGATCCCTGAACTAGCCATGGAGGTGGCTGGAAATTCCACGTTTGATCCCTGAACTAGCCATGGAGGTGGCTGGAAATTCCA
>Ga0126342_10015598_pt1 | contig 13308 bp, 12 predicted proteins | sample Cyp1metagenome_FD_92528 | JGI IMG/M metagenome (GOLD analysis project Ga0126342, IMG submission 92528) | Coral microbial communities from Lord Howe Island, Old Settlement Bay, Australia - Cyphastrea 1 metagenome | ecosystem: Host-associated > Invertebrates > Cnidaria > Coral ...
AAAAACACAGCCCGCTTACAAAAGCATGTGCCCAAGATGGGTTTGGGCATACAATTTTCTTATTGAAATACAGTTTGCAAAGGCCCTCAAGCACAGCCTTTTGGTAGAGGAAATTTTGACGTCCATATTTTGGGTATGTTTGGACAATTTAGGACAAACCTTGGTGATTTCATTTGAAACAATCGTTTTGTTCCAGGCAACTGACAGTTGGAACCCCAAGTGGATTTCAAATGGATGTTTCATGCTTGTCAATGCAGTGTTAATTATATAATATATAGAAATGAGTGTAATTCTATATATATATATGTATAGATGGCCCATCTAGATCGATTATTTACTTGTAAAAAAGCAATGATTTTCCATAGAAAACTGTTAAGTAATTGTTGACCAAGGCACCCTAGAAACTGAAGAGTTTCTATCATCACCTCGCGCCGGGCGCCGAAGGTTTGGAAATCATGAGGAAACAGCCATGACTTCTATGATATTATGATGTGATACGCCCAATGCAAAAAAAATGAGCTTCATACATGGCTTTGTCTGAAAATAGTGTACCTCTAAATCCATTGCTCAATCATCATTTCCCCTATTCAAAGTACCATTTGGGGTGTACACCATCAGACCGTACTTGACATCCCCATCCATTTATATCCATTTCAGGGTCATTGGGACTGTAACAAATGCCACGTCATGTCTCGAATCATGGCTAGTGATACTAGCCAACTCAGTAAGCTTGGAGAAAGCAAGTTCAACTACCAAAGAAAGGTTGGTCCCTCCCTCATGGCATAATGGTTGCATAATTTCTGTTTATACACATCTTTGCCAATAAAAACAAAATAGTGCAAAGATCCGTGACCTTGCCTAAATTCATGCGTACTGACTACCTCGCAGCAGGTCCATCATAGCCAATGCCACGCACTTCAGCTTGACGCAAGAAGTGTTGATGCCAGCTATGACCGAAGATTCTTGGCCAATTTCAACTTGACCCAGTACTGGATTTTGATATCATTTGTATTCATTTGTTAGGTATTCAGAAGTCATTTGTGCCAAGGGGCTCCATTGACCGCAAAGTTTCTGCTATTCTGATAATAGCAAATGAAGGTCATCGGCACCAAAATGACGATCACAAAGAAGAAACTGCATAAGATCATGAGGTGATTCTCCTCGGCATCACTGATGCATCGCCAACTTAAAGTAGATGCACCATACTCCACCTCTAGAAACACAGGACGCACACACGCACACTGGTGCAAATGGTGTATGATGGTGCCTGCATGAATATGAAAGGCACACACTCACACACACATATATATATATATACTGTATATGCGTCCACATCTGTATATATACTGTCTATACTATATTATATATATATGCGTGTGCGTGTGTATCATATATCAGTATTTGTAAATGTACCTAAGTATAGTATATTGAGTATATTGCAAACGCAAATTCGCGCATCAAACCATCATCCTCTCTTCACGGCATGGCTGACGTTGGCTGATAACACTCTTTGGTGTGGCTTCGGAAACCATCCAGCCTGCTACCTGTTTTTTTAAAGCCTGCCAACTGTTTATAACCTGCTGAAACCATGCAAACAACATTCGAATTCCAATCAATGAGTACTCCTTCCGATTGTGAAGAACAGTTGTCATTGTTGAAGATACGCCCATGAAACCTCAAAGAATTGGGTTCGGCCACTTGTCTTGACATGGACGCAGCTTTTCTTCCTCAGCAGAAATGGTTGGCAAATCTGGCAGGTCCGAAATCCCAACTGGTGCTCCAAACACAATACTTGGCCAGGCATCTTTTTCCAGAAGAAATCTCGGAAGGCCAATGCCAACCTTGTTGACTTGAGGGCCGTCCGGATTCCTCCGCATCGGCTGGGGCCATGTGTGCGGCAGTAGACATTTTCCACACAATCCAACAAACTGTTGTGGAGTGTACTGAACACTCTTCAGTCATTTTTTCCCTTGAAGTGAAGGGCACAACTTCCAAGTTCTATATATTATCATTTCTCAGCGATGCGTGTGGTTTATGTTGCTATTTTATGCGCTTGAGGATTCTTCGGTCTCCCGTATCTTGTGACCACACCCACTCTGCCAACAGTTCGATAATGTGCATGTGATTGCAAGTGAACATGGTAAAGTACTTATCTTGCACCAATCCAACAACAACAACCCAATTCATGGAAATGTTCAAGCTTACCACTATCATTCAATTAGAGAATTACCCCTGGGGCCAAAGGCACCGTGATGATGATCCGGGCTACAATAGCCAGGGAACGTACTTACTTGGAGGTCGTGCACCAGGGATTGCTTGTTTATTCCCCAACCCACAAAGATTCTTTTGAGACATGTAAGCTACTCTTTTCCTTTGTGCAGCAGCAATCAGAAACAGTGTTAAAATTCTACATAGCACAGGCACGTAGAGGCCCTGCCGAAATTCCAAAAGTATTGACGCACCATTTTGAACAAAAATCATTCTTTCACTGCTGTGGATTTGCGGCGGGGTTGGCTCAAAGTAATGTGGGTAAAACAATAAACCACCCCATGTTTGAAGGTTTATACCACCCATGAAAATGGTGATTTGGGTGATGGTTTATTATCGTTTTAACCACAATATTAACCATTATTAATGTCAAATCAGGCGGTGAGCGCAACGGCGGCGGCGTGTGTCAAGGAACCCGAACTTCTCCCAGTTTCTCTTGGAGATTTCATCCTCAGAGTGACCAATCCACGTCGTCACGTGGCCCCCAGTTTTCCAGGTGTTTTGTTTGAGAAACTGGTACTACATACTGCCTCATCCTGCCTAGGCTTTGTAGCATTAAGTAGCTCAAATATCTGGTGAATCCTAGTGATAAATACGGTATAGTATAGAAGTGGGATTTATCCACGCATCATTTAGGTCTTAACACTTAAAACATACTTACTAATTAAGTGGTTTTTTTGCACCAACAAATGGTGACATGAAATTTCTGCCTTCACCTATACCGATCCCCCCAATCGCAATCTCTCCACAAATCGCATTGGCAATCCCAGACTTGGAAACCTCGCAACAAGATGCAACAGCGACTAGATCTACGCAGAAATCCTGGGAAATTGGAAACTTCAATTCTGGATGTTCCAAACTCAAAACATCGACCCTTCAAATATCCAGAAGCATCATCGCAATCCAGCCAATCAATGGCCGGGCTTCCGTCAAAGCCTGGTACGCTTTGGTAATTTGAATGAAGCGCGAAGCCGCTAGCGGGTCATCCGGATTCTTGTCCTCGCCGTCGGCGTGACGGCGTTTGCTGGGGGAATGGTCATAACTCGGGAGGCGGGGACATTATGTGTATGTACTATGATCCATCATAGTATAAATAGAAACATATAATATCAATTAATTATATACGTATATATATATATATATAGAGAGAGAGAGTCTGGGGTATGATATGGGTTGCTCCCACCCATAATAGGTAAGAGATGGTAAGAGGCAAATGGTAGTGGCAAGGGTCGGGAACTGTCATGTTGCCTCTTTATCTACCCAGTGTTCAATAGTTTTCCTCCCTTGCATCTGGTGTTTTTTTTATCATCAACCCTGATTTGGTGCAAAATGTTGGACCAAGAAGATCCGTATCACCCCATAGCCTTTCCCCTGCCTTTCTCCAAGGCTCTGGATGATAATTCAACGACAACTTTCGGTAGGCTCGCTTAATTTGCGAAGCACTGGACTGCGGTGTCACATCTAAGATCTCAAATGGATCGAACTTCCTGAGACTTCGCTGCCAGGCGCGGCGGAGTAGACGGATATAAACTATATAAGCATATATACATATATATATATATATATATAATATATATATATATATATGTGTGTGTGTCAATATGTAAGTAATCAATATTATATGTAATATATTTTAATATATATATAATAAAGATTACTAAGTATGTTCAATCTGGGGAGGTTGTTAGTAGATACACTGTAAATGGTGGAAATACGTTGAAATACCAAACTTCTGCCGTGGAACACTTGGCCTCATTACCCCACAAAGCATTGCCAACACATGCCAACACCAACCTTACCCTCTACAACCAGAATTTCAAGCTGTGTCATTTAGTATGGAAAGTTCATTCCAGAGTCACGGTTAAAGTTTCACCGCCATTGCGCAAGTTCAACATGTTAAAGGCATTACAATTGATCTCATACTGACACACTGTTCCTTTCCCGCCTATACCCTGAGCGGCCCAGGGATCAAGCGTCTGAATTTCTTTCTCATGACCCAGCTGAGTCATTGTTCCGAAGATTCCGGCCCAAATGATCGACAGCAGCACCGTCTGTATCCTGAGCATCATGAACGTGTCTTGTGTTCCACAGGTAGTTTGGGATGTGAGATGACAAAGAAATATGGCAATCTTCAGTGCCCCGCACTACGGAGTGTTCACACCCGGTTGTAGCTAAAGAGATCTGAAGGCAACCAGCTGCTCACGCAAGGGTGGGACCCCATCACCTGAAAGATAGCTGCCAAAAGAAGCTGCTTATTTATGTTACTCACCAAGTAACCAAATGAAAATGGGGCTTTTCCAAGAACGAAGATCTGTTGTTTTAACCAACCATCATTCCCCCCAAAAACCAGGTCCAAAAACAGGTCGCGATGGGAAGATGATTGGGATCCAGTCCTCTGGAAAACTGAAGCCTAGCTGGTTTCTGATAGCTTTCCCACTCCTATTGCTTATCATGATGCCCAATAAATTGAGTAGTATAACAATGTATCACATAGTAATAACATGTAATAACTCCAACAAACCCACCAATCAACCAGGCTATAACTTTCATAGCTCACTTCTGCCAGGTCTCAAATAAACCAGTCCAGTCCTAGCTGTAAATCGTCTTGCTTCGCCTCGAGAGGTGTCGACCTTCTCGACCATGGCAGCAGTCCGACAGTATTTCCTGAGTGGCGACCGGAGGAACGTTTGGCACAACAAGCACAACAGGTGCTAACATGTTATATTCACTTCAATACATACCCTCCGGTAAACTAACATAGCTATTGAAAATCACCGTTTTTCATGGGAAAATCCACTATTAATGGTCATTTTCAATAGCTACGTTAAATTACCAGAGGGTATATGTGCTGATCTTTTTCCACCTTCTGTTGTCTGGTGAGTCTGGTGAGTGACAATTCAAATATTTTTTGGAAGCTGAAAAACATCAACCACAGAGCCATTGCTGCAGTTTGGTGAAATTGCCGCAGTATGTTCAACCTGTGATGGTGCCACCAGGGCTGTGGTTTACATCCTATTTGAAATTCACCTTAAAACCTTGAAAGCGCTTACAAGGTGCTTTACATGAAATGCAGTGTGACTATTTGTATGCAGGAAATCCTCCCACCAAGGGAATCTTGCAGAATGCATGTGATTAAACCAACAAACCTGGCACTGGAGAATCCTCGTTTTTTGGATGTTTATGTCCCCCATCAATGAGAATTGTCCATTGCCACCCAGAGGGCGCCGGAGGGTGCAATTTTTTGTACCTGCATCATCCTGCCCTTCAATTGCGTGTGACGATATCTCCATCTTTGTTATATTTATTATACATATGATACCCTCTGGTGAACTAACATAGCTATGGAAAATCACAATTTTTAATGGGAAAATCCACTATAAATGGCCATTTTCAATAGCTATGTTAAATTACCAGAGGGTAAATATCATGGATCTCCCTATGTTTGGGTTGGCTTGATTATGTCAAAATATGTCAAAATCATACAACATAGCCGCTCTTCACAGCGTAGTGGCAAATGATCAAAAGGAACCCCTGGCTCAATATGATGGGTTCTAGTCACATTTCCATCAAATAAGCTTTGGAACTTGGGTTTGTCTAATCTGATATCCCCATTTGCTGGGTTTTGGTTTGTCATAATTCACCGCAGCAAAATAAAGAAGCATATCATGTTCAGCCGCTTTCAGCCAAATCTACTTCCTGGAGTCATATTCAACCCAAAAACTGGGACTTGAGTCTTTAGTTTTCTTATTCATCTTAGGTATTCTCTAAAGATGTTTCAGATTTGCCCAGACATTGATCCAGTTTCTATCTAGCACCATTCCCCAGTTATCTATATATATATAATAAAAATATATTAAACATATATATATATATATATGGAATATCCCGGGCTATAATAAATGGCTTATAGAATGATATAAAATGTTAAAAATCATAAGTGGGGTGCACATCCAAGTACCACATGTAATGATTGTAAAGCAATAATGGACCAACCATAGAAACTGATGGTTTATGCCGCCCATTTATATTGTAAACTTGCGGATGGTGGATCCTGTTGTTTCACTGACATTAAGAACCAATGAACCTTAATAGCCAATCGATCAACTATATCATCATATATCATCCATATCTTTGATATAGTTACAACATGTTAAATTAACTGTTAAAACCTCATCCCCCTATGATTGATGGTTGGGAATCCTTGGCCAAAGTGTCAACTTCGTGCCTTCACTACTCTTCCTGGGGAACTCGCTGTCCGCATCGTGGCCGTGCCGAAGGAAGCTGTGCAGAAAGGACAAGGTCCAGGGAACGGCGATGCAGGTCAAGACCGAGACCACAAAGTAGTAGAAGGCGGTGTCGTCATATCCTTATCGGTCAAAAATCGGTGAAATTCATGGGTGTTTTCCCCTGGTTTTTTGGGTCAAAATCCTTATGGGATATCCCCTGGTGGAGGTCAAAATCCATAGAAATTGCTGGGATAAAAATGGATGTCCATTCCCCCTAAACATGGCATATAGAAAGGTACTGATCATTACTGATCCATAGCCAACTCGATGCGCCAGCGAGTGTCCAAGCACGTCCTCCTTAGTGTCTTCCTTGGTGAAGGAATCCTTGAAGCCTCCGGACATGGCTATCGCCTTGGAGAACTCTGATCTTCGCGAGGCAAGAGGTCTTTTTTGTTGACCCGCAACACATCGGTGATTTAAGTTTCAAGGGAAGCATGGCAGCACACCTTGATTCATTGATGACAAAATTAACATCACATTAAAAAGAACTATGCTTTCCAGCAATGTGTGCTTTATATTCCTTTATATTCCTTTATATCCATGAATCCACTGCAAACTCACTATCAATCCTATATGGGTAGCTCTATGCAGATCTCCGGTCGCTCTATGCAGTCGAAGATGCCCGGCTAGTCCTGGGCAGCCAAGGCAGGGATGCAGGGCTAATCTGGAAGATTGCCATTGAATAGCTCTGAAATCCTTCAAGAAGAGAACATGTTCTACCAAAAGAACACCAAGTAGTGTAGGTTTTACCATAGGTCTTACCAGCAAATCATGGGAAATCTGGCTGGCAAAACCAGCTTTTCCCTCCAAATCTCTGAAAAACCAGACATGGCACCTCAGCATCCTCTGGACGAAAGCCTTCCCGGTATTTTCTATATATCACCATGAAAAAAAATATACCATATTTATACCATATACAGCACATCAAGAGTTTGAAGAGTGTTCATATTTTTCCCGAGAATGTCAACCCTGGATTGATAAACCCCAAACGGCTGTTTAACATTGTTTAACTGGGGGGGGTACAATTTAAGTATCAGATTATGACTGTTGTGGAAGTATTTAATCCGGAGTTGACATTAATGTTCAAAATGTGACTGTGCAATGTCAACCCCAGCGGACAGACGTGGCCCTACACTCAAACGAGCGGCGAACTAAGAGCATGTCAAAAATGGCGCGGAAGGCTTATCTTTCTAAAACGCTTGAGCCATGACAGCCATGAATCAAGAAATTTAAGGAACATGATGGAACATGTAACAATTGAGATACTTAGACTGAGGTTGAAATGGGATACTGCAACTGTAATTGCTGTTGTTTTTGGTTGTTGCTCTGTGGATGACTACGTGACTACTTGGCTTGGCATCTAACGCCATGGCCAACAATGGCAAATGCAGCGAGTACAAGCCTAGAAATAGCCAGACATCCATTGTACCCTCCGGTATTTCAACATGGCAATGGAAAATCCCATATTAATTATAGATGATTTGCCCCTTAAAACATAAAAATATAATTACCCTCTGGTTATGTCAAAATAGCTACTGAAAATGACCATTTATAGTGGATTTTCCCATTAAAACTGGTGATTGTCCATAGTTATGTTAGTTTACCAAAGGGTAAGGGGTTTCCAGTTGCCATGATTGATTGGAGGGTATGTGGAGCAATGGAGCAACTTTTGATGTGGATGACGATGGGATGATGTCCGTGCACCACCCAATCCTTTTCTCCAGCATTGGTTGAAGGGACCCCCCGACCATGGGACACAACCACCATTTCAGCATATTTCACGATTCGTTTTCTGCAAATGTTCCCAGATGAACAAAAACAATGGCTCTTCCAACCTTTTCAATGCATGGATCCTGGACATCTTCACGGCACTGGACCACCGCTCAGAGTTCGCTTTTCTGACCCGCCTCAGAAATTCAATCTGTCCACTCCAACCTGAAAAGGATATTTGGCGGTTCGAGAATTATTTTGCTTTCTTTTTTCCCTGAGTTTTGGGAATAAACCTCCATATTTGGCCCCCAAGGCTGCATAACTGGAATTCCACATGCTTTATCTCAACAATTTCATGCGTAATGATCTACATCACCATGTCGTCTATGGATGTCTGTGTGCATGCTCAAATCATATCAAATGCAAATCACCCAATCAAACCTGCCTTCATCAGTAAAGTGTGTTTCACTGCCTATAGGCCAAGGCTCCTTCTGTTTTTGTGCCTCATGCGTTGCCACTGCGAACATCACCCAGCTGTCGATCAGTTCTTTGCTGCTCACCTGACCAGAAAAATCATTTGGGACCCGTGCTGTTGGGGGCCCTCCCCAGCCGCGTATAGGTTGAACAACCATTGGTATCTGAAAATTGGGATAACCCACGCCATCCTCATCCAGAAGCGATTTTTTCGATACTCTGCGGGAACCTACAGTAACATAGCTGTTGAACACTGCCATCTATAGTTGATTTACCCATTGTTATTTTGCCATATTTTACCCATGAAAAATGGTGATTTCCATAGCTTCCATAGCTTCCAAAAAAACTATGTTAGTTTACCATTTTTCGGGGTCTCCTCAAGCCCATCCAGCCTTGCCATCCCGATTCGTGTCGTGGAAGCTGATGAGTTCGAAGTGGTCATCTTCAGAGCCACTGGCGCGAAACAACTCCTCCTCAAAGGCATGGGGCGAACAGCGAACGGGAGCTGTGGGCTTCAACAATTTTTTGGCACCTCCGGGTGAGAACCAGTTTATTACCATTTTTTTGGGAAGATTCTGGAAGATTTACGGAATCAAATTCATGAAATGATTTGGAATATATCAATCTGGTTGGTGGTTTCAACCCCTCTGACAAATATGAGTTCGTCAGTTGGAATGATTATTCCCAATATATGGAAAGTCATAATCCAGCCATGTTCCAGTCACCACCAACCAGCAATATATTGTGAACGAACATTCAGAAATCACGTAACCACAGCTGCCCCGCCACAGCTGCCCATCGACAAAAAAAAACTCCTGGGAGATCATGCCATCCTTGTTGAAATCAACCTGCCAGGATGTGTCATGGTTAACAGCATGGGGGTTTTGCTATGGGCTTTGCGTCATGATAAATTTGTATGGCCTGTATGATAGCTACCTACCTTCTGGTGATGTTTATATTTTACATCATGTTTTTAAATATAGATATGGAAGCCATGGCCAATAGACAACACATGGTAGACATGATGATTTACCTTTAAAACATCTTAATAGCTACCTTCAAACATCATCAAGCATCTGAAACCTTGTAAACTGTCAGCGCCGGATCAAGGTAAACTCCTGGACTGATCATTGGAGGGACCACATTTGGGGCTTGGGCCTCCCCTGATTCATCAACCGAGGTTAAGTCATGTTGAGGATCATCCCAGCCATGGCAGGGGAAGGACCGACATAAAGATAACACCGCAGCCTTGAAGCTAGGCATTCTGGGCAACAATCGGGATAGTGTTGAATATATGCAGCAATGAGATATGTGAGGAAATATAAATAAACAAATATATAAACATATACTTGACTGCATCCTCCACATGGGCCAGGTGAATTCAGGGGAAAATAATTATGAAAGCCCTCCAAATTTGGATATCGAACTCCCACGTCCACCAACTGCTGTTAGATGGGGATCCTACACACACTTTTGGACACCATGTCACCATGATGTCTTTTTGGAACAAATAGAGATGACGGTTTGGATTACCGTTTGCCATAAACTTATTGCTTTATACAATGGCGACTACCTTCTTATTTAACCAGCCAGTGGGAATATGATATTTGAATCTCGGTGTAGCAACTGCCCAAAAATAGAACAGCATCCTGCTAAATGAGTGAAAATACATGCTCTTTTTGTTTTATATCCTTTTGGGAGTTACTATATCTATTTCTATACCATATATATATATATATATATATCGCATGTAAAGGGCATCACCAAACCCTTGCCGCCGCACTTTTGATGTCTCGATCCGTTCTTCTGCTTGCCAGGTGATTGGCCGTTGACCTTCATCAACTGCGGAAAAAAACACCTGGTGGAACCCAGACTTGAAGTAAGGGAGCCGTGTAATTCACACAAAAACCATACAAAACCTCCAGATTTCATAGTGAACATGTATATGTTTTATTGTCATCGTTATGGGTCCCTTTCTCTCTCCATCGCCCTTTTTTGGGAGTTCAGCATCTTGCCGAAGGCGAGATGGGTCCCTTATTGAATCTTATGGAAACCGCTTGTGGAAACAGCTTTTGGAAACTGTCGGAAGCAAAAGGAGTGTTCTCCAAAAATAGGTGGCCTTGATTGGAAAGGTGAAACGAGTAGCCCAAGAAGCTACTTGATTCATCTTTCAAACAGGAATAGCCACGAGGCACGGTGAAAAGACTCTAAGAGTACAAATGCCAGCGGACAGTGCTTCACATGAAGGATTACTATTCTGCCTCTTCTTGGATCTTGGGTGCCCGATGCATCAGGAGAAACTTGCTGATGTGGGCTTGCCACCTACGCTGTTCCTGCAGCGAAAGCATAATGATTCATTGAAAAAGTTGAAAAGAATGGACAACGAATGGGCCTGGTTCCAATGGGTTCCTGGGTGTTTCTGCCTCCTGTTACCAACACAGCCATGGAATCGCTGGATTGATCAAACATATCATGTGTTTCCTGGCTTGCATCTACCCTCTGGTTATGTCAAAATAGCTATTGAAATGGCCATTTATAGTGGATTTTCCCATTGAAAATGGTGATTTTCCATTGCTATGTTAGTTTACCAGAGGGTATATACTAAGAATCAATTCCTGAAGCTGGAAACAATTATGTATCTTTCCATGTATATAAAATTCCACTTTTCGACTGAAGAGCCAAGACCATCAACCACCTCATGACACATGATGCCACATATGTTCATATATAAGTAATATCTTAAAAACCTTAAAGTCTTAATATACAAACATATATATATGTATATATATATATATATACAAACATATATGTATATATATGTATATTATAGGGTTCTATAGATAATTTTAAAACATAAGTCACCTTGGCTGACTCAACGTCTCTGCAACGTCTCGGCAACCGTCTCGGCAACGTCTCTTTATGTCCAGGTCCTGCGCACTCGGCCCGATCAGCAGAAATGTCCGATCCTCGGCGCCACAGGAGCAGCATCAAGGGACCAAGTTGATGACCCAATCATCCCAATCCCTATCCCAGAAACATGGCCTCAAATATCTAGCCTCAAGTTTTGATTTCTTCAAGGTGAGTGCTGAATCACCTGAACATAGTAATAACGGTTACAGTATAACTTATAACATCTTCACCCATGGAAGATTGCCATGTCTAGAGCCAGAAAATCAATGTCCATATCCACACCACGGCCTTGAACCCGAGCCAAGATGCCACGGTCTTCACAGCGAAGGAGTTCTCCTTGCCAGTGATGTGGTCCGCCCCAACCATCGCAACGCACTCAGCCAGGCTGATGCATTCTGTTGGATTGGAATATTCACCTGGCGAAAGGCGTGAAAGGTCTACGAAGCTTGCGGGGAAAAAACATGTGAAACAGCGTTGAAAGTGCAAATTCTGGCGGAAATTAAGTAAGTGGATCATTAAGAACAGGAACCGCATGGAATTGCATGATGTGAGGATCATCGAAGCAACATATTTCAGTACTGACATGCACAAGTTGTGAAAGGAAGATGCCACACATCCTGAAAAGCAACAAACAACGCAATAAATGGGTCTGTGTCTGAAAATAGGGTATACCCCCAACTTGTAGCCATTTACAGTAATAGGGATAATGATCACTAAACCATTGGGTTTAGGGCCTAAAGGGTACACTATGTTTTAGACAACTCCAAATTGAAACACAACTGGCACACCTCAGGTCCTCCCAGACCAAGCTGCCTTGACGTTTGAAGCTGCACAACATGTTGGGGGTGAGAACAAACCATCGAGCGCGCCACAAGGAGAGGTACCTGGATTCCTTCAGCAGAAAGCCCTGAAGAATGATGTCCTCTTCTCGAATTGTTGGCCGAACCATGTTTCGGACGCCGCTGGGCGGTTCAAATGGAAACCCACGAGCCACGAACGTGCCAATTGTAGAAGCCGAAATGGCTATAAGGCTTAGGCTAAGGACGAGATCTTGCCAAGAGGGGATCGCAGCACCATAAACGGACAAACACTCAATGACTCAATGACGTGAAAGAATGGAAATCCCAAACTCAAAAGCGGGCTTATCCACAAGTTGAATAGATCATGGTAGAGAACCGATTTATTTCTACCGAGCTGAGCCCAACTGCCTAAGTCTAAGTATACACATCAAAGACACGCACTGATATTAAGTAATCATTGGGACATAATGTTGAAGGGGTCCACAAGAGCCTTCATCACCACTGCCAGTATCCTTCCCGCTAGATGACTGACTCATAATGTTGTGCATGTCTTACTTCTGTATTCCATGCAGTTGGGCTGTTGAAAACATGAAAGACAAGGTAATATAACACCATAACACCTGGTTCGTTGCTGCCATCTAACGTCCAATTCCGTTCCCAAAAGATCTTCCGAATTCCAAGCCTGGAGCTTGTCTGGCAATAGGGTATGCACTCCAAAATTCCATTGTTAATTGGTTAATCATCATTTTCCCGCTATAAATTGCAAATCCGCCCGCGCCGAAGGTGCTGGGGCGTGATCTTCCGGATGGCACTCGTAAAAGGTTACAGGTTTACCTGGGGGGGGGGGGCACCATTTTTCG
>Ga0126342_10015599_pt1 | contig 13307 bp, 10 predicted proteins | sample Cyp1metagenome_FD_92528 | JGI IMG/M metagenome (GOLD analysis project Ga0126342, IMG submission 92528) | Coral microbial communities from Lord Howe Island, Old Settlement Bay, Australia - Cyphastrea 1 metagenome | ecosystem: Host-associated > Invertebrates > Cnidaria > Coral ...
AAAATGCACCCACAAAATAAAATGCAGGGGTCTGACCCATTTTATTTTCATTTTATTTTTATTGTTTTTATTTTAAAAGGGGCTTCAGCCCCCCCATTCTATTTAGGTACCCCGGACGGGGGTAATTTTGAATTTTAGTGGTTCAGGGGGTTTTGAAATCTGAATGCATATTTAGTATTGGGGGTTTTGGGTCCTGGGTTTTGGGTTCTGGGTAACTTTTGGATCAGGATTGAGGAAAGAAATGGGTTTCCCAAATTGTCCAGTTTTGAACTACATTTTTCATCATTAAAGAAGACAATTTGAAGTTCACAAGAGGGTCCCCCCTACAAATTACCAAATAAGGCAATCATTGTATTAACAAATGTACCATGTTCATCCATATTCTATGTATGTATATATATATATATGTGTGTGTGTGTTCCTGCAGCTGATAACTGATGGCAGCCCAAACGAACATCTGAGAAAAAAGGAAAAGAAAGGGGAGGAATAGAAGAGAATGCAAGCGGACACCCTGAAAAGAAACAACACGTCAATAATTTTTGGATCAGGATTGTGGAAAGACATGGGCTTCCCAAATTGATCAGTTGTTGACTACATTCTAAATTAAAGAAGGCAGTTTGAAGTTCCCTCCACGAGTTGCCAAATTTAAGGCAATCATTGTATTGACAAATGTACCATGTTCATCCATATTCTATGTATGGGTTTCTGCAGCTGATAACTGATGGCAACCAAAACAAACATCTCAGAAAAAACAAAAAGCAAGGGTAGGAAGAGAAGAGAATACAAGCGAACACCCTCAAGAAAACAATCCGTCAATAACTTTTGGATCTGAATTGTGGAAGAAATTGGTTTTCCAAATTGACAATTTTTTGTCTACACTACATTAAAAGAAGGCAGTTTAAAGTTCACAAAAGGACCCCCTCCACGAGTTGCCAAATTTCAAGCAATAAAAAAAGGCAGTTGGCACCTCTCCACAGCTATTATTATTGGTGGTTCCCGGGCATTGAATTAAAATAAAAGTCAAAAATTGGGAAAGAGCATCTTCCAGAATCGAACATGAATATTCTACATGTTTTTTAAGATTGTGTTTTCATAAAAGAACCCGAAACCTATAAAAACGTAGGACTTTAAAAAAATACGTATTCTATATATATATAGTACAGTCATGTACAGTCTAATGCATTCCAATATATCCTTAGATATATATATATATATATAAATATTGCGGAAATTATGTATATAATTACGACAAATAATCACAAATATGATATGTTGAGGACGCTCCCAAAAATAATCAACGACAACCCGTATGATATATATAACTTGCGTCCCAGAAAACCGTTGATCTTGCGGACACCAGATGCACCCTGCTGCTTTTTTTCACAAATTCCGGGGACCGACTTTCTGTAGAACGTACCCCGCTTAGGTGATTCCAAGGTGGCTACAGTTGCTACCTCCAAGGCACTTCGCACCGCCGTTTCCTTCATTCATGGCGCTGTTGGGGCGCTTTAAAATCTTTCAATGGCTGAGAATGGCTGCGGCCAAAACGGAACATGTAGTCAGAGCCATCAAAACCGAAGATGGGCTGAGAGTAACTACCGGCGTGCATTTCCTTGCTAATGCCATGCGTTCTATCCTGCCTACCAGCTCCTCTGCTAGTATAGCATGCACTGCCTTTTTCCATCTTTTTCCCACATCTTAGTGGACAAACGATTCATCACGATGCTAGTGCCCTAAACTGCCAGCTGTGGATCTAGTTTAGAGGCATTGTGGGCCAACCTGCTCTCTGCAGTGGTAGTTGAGGAACCATCAAGCTGGCCGCAACTGGCCATGGGGCCGCACTGCAGTCAGAAACTCCACACTACGCGCCGCTCAGAGCTTCTTAGTCATCCTACCGGCTGCCATGGAAGTGCTGCCAGCTGCTTGCTGACATGTTCATCTCATTTAAGGAGTTATTTCAGATTGAATGTGAAATTGCATGAGGTCGAAGACTCACAAGTGATTAATCATGATCAAGATCATGATTAATCCTGCTATTGATCATGATATAAATCAATATCGAGCAAGGTGCCTTTGGAGTGAGCAAGCTCACAGATTTTCGAGACCCCCAGGCCGAACATTGGGTTGAAATATGCTCCCGCCCCATGACTATGCAGTAACAGCTTCCATTGCACACGTACTTTGGCAGAAGCTGACGGAATCAGCTTGTGTGAAGCTGACCCAACTCCCCATCTCGCCGTCCGGTTTTCCATCCTTGTCTTTATCCTCTCCAGGCTTCACCTTCGATATGCGTCTGGAGTCTGGAAATTGAACACTGGCGAAATTGCCATCGTCCTCTTGGACATTGCCCAAAAATTGGGCCAGCTTGGGTTTCTAGCAATCAATGGCAATTAAAAAAACTACCTGTCAAGCACTCTCCTGGAAAATTCGAAAGAGCTCAGGGTAAAATCCAGCCAAATTAAGGTATGCCATTGCCTCAAAGGGAAGCACGTTGATGGACCTTGTCTTTTTATCGCGTCTTTCCTGGCAGTCCAATGTCTCAACAGCGAGATGGACCAAACTCCATCGGACAGCTCCGGGGCAGCCCGTGCCTTGAAGAGCACATTGAGGCGCTCGGTGGGATGGTTCAACGATGGCCCCTGCACCACTCCTTCGCAGTTCTTCCGCACGACGACTTTGCCCCGTACCTGGACCGCTGAATCGCTGAATCGCTGAACGAGAGCCGAGCGCCGCATTTTGACTCTCGTAATTGGAAAAAACAAGTATGGAAGCCATGGTTCATTCAGTTCGACGATTTGCTTTTTTTATAATGGTGATGTTCCACAGCAAACATCACAAACTGGTTGATTACCAGAGAAATCCAAAGGGTAATGTGATTGGCTATAGTTGAAACATGTTGAAACGCCCTCCGAGCCCAGAAACATTTCGCTAAACTGAAACTGAATCAGAATCCAGAAACGATTGAGAGCTGGGGCATCAGAAAACCGCTGCACGTGGGAACCACTGGGGCACAGAGATGTCATGCGCGGCTTGAATCGTTTGACCAATGTAGTAGCCGCCGGCCAACTGGCGGGGACATGTCACAACCGATGGACAGCTACGTAGGGCAGGCCGGTTGTTTGTCAAAGATGTCCGCGTAAAGTCAAACATTCCCAGGCAAACAGCACATGAGTTATCAGGGAAGTCAAACGTCAATCACATCCATGCTGATTCACTTATCGCTTTCCAAATCACCATGGGGACACCACTTTCAATCCAGATCGAGGCTTGTTCATTACCAACATTACCGAAGTTGTGCGGCCAGCGCCGAAACAACTGTACAAGTCCTGTATATGGTGGATGATTGGCTGAACTCTGTCAACTGGGGCTCGAAACTTACTCAGTTTGTGAAAAAACTGGCCACCCCCAAGACCTCACTGATTTTTTCAGCCAGTGCATCAGAAGTAGCTGTCCCATACTCTATGGTCCACCCTGGGCACGAACACTCCCATGCATATTACATGATATTACGACACGTTCTTGAAACTTACACAAAACCTTGAAGAATTTCTTGGAATTTCTCATTCTTCTACCCCAACATAACCCAATGGCGCCCAGCCATGCTAAGCCAGGCCTTTTTTCGCCTCTCAGCCAGCTGCTTCTCACGCCACTCTCTATCCTTTTTGGCTTGTCGAGCCACCCAGGTCCCGAGACGTCCCGAGAACGAAACATGTAGCTTCAAACAGCACATATGCCGCTGTTTAGATCCTGTACTTTTGTAATCTTTTGTGTTATATATATATACGTAATTAATATACGTTTATAATCTATATTGTAACATTCATATACGCAGTTAATATACGTTTATAATCTATAACACAAATCAACATCAACGAATGGTGAATTTTAGGGCTCAGGTTGCGAGGTATAACCAGGGCACTTTACCATTTTCGTTGTCCTGGTTTATGACTTCCAACATCAAAACGATTCAAACCCTCCCGATGATACTGGTCAATTGAAAAAACATCGTCCCAGGTGGGATGGAGAAAGAGCGTGAAAGAACGAGCCATATTACACATGTACCATATATATATATATGTGTGTGTGTGTTTGTTTGTGTTCAAATATATATATATAGTCTTTTATAGTCTTTTTGAAAAACTATTTATTTATCTATTTATATATTCTATATATTCTATATTCATCTATATTCCCATGTTAATCTTCCGAACCCTGAGTTTACGGCTGGCTTCAGCCAATCTCTGACATCGCCGCGCAAGCGCTTGCGCTGCCCGGCCGCTCCTTCTGTCGCTTTTCCCTGTCTGCATTGATCTTGTTCGCCCAAGTCCTGAAAACGGAAAGCTGCTCGTGGGCCCACAGCATTTGGCATTTGGAGGTACCCTCTGGTAATTTAACGTAACTATGGAAAATCACCATTTTCAATGGGAAAATCCACTATAAATCACCATTTTCAATAGCTATGTTAAATTACCAGAGGGTATTGCCGGATCTGTCTGTCGATCTATCTACCGATCTATCTGCCTCTCTATCAATTTCTTTCCATCCATCTATAATTTGGGAGATTTCCTCACGGCGATCTGGGACAAGAGGCTTGGCGTCTGCCAGCTTCTCCATTTCCTCCGCACCCTCTGCGGTGTTGTTGGCTGGCTCACCTTGAGAGGGTTTTTTCAAGGCCCAGCTGTTGCTGGATGGGTGTCAGTGTGAAACATGGTGGCACGACACTACTTTCATCTGGTTGGTGGTATACCTACCCCTCTGAAAAATATGAGTTCGTCAGTTGGGATGATGACATTCCCAATATATGGAAAAATAAAAAATGTTCCAAACCACCAACCAGTTCATGCTTACGAATAGAATAAAGCTTTGTAAAGCACACAAACTCGAATCTTGACCGCGGAGTTGCGATGGGCCACATGTAGAAAATCAATGATGGACCGTCGATCTTGTCGTGGCAGAACCATTTGATTCCCGCTAACCATGCTGAACTTCTCTGAGATTCTTCCTTCCCTTCCCAAATGATTTCCAACCATTTCCAATTTCTAGTGATTTCCAATTTCTGGTATAGATGCTTTACATGTTGATTTCTAGTGCTTTCTAATGTGGGTACAACAATCATAAACCATCCCCCAGATCACTATTTTTAGAGGTACCATTCCCAGTCATGGGTGATCTTTTTGGCCGTTGAGGCCGTTGGCTGTAGAGCAAGTCATCGGCCAAGAAGAGAGCCCAAATCTCGGAACAAGTCACGAACCTTCGCGGACAACGGAGACCCTACGCCGTACGGCGAGGGGATGTTGTCCCAAGTGGGGACCTTTTTTGGGGAGAGCCATGGGAAAACCATGGGAAAATTCCCCTGGGACAGGGGGTTTTCTCGGTTCTTCTCTTTGATGTGGTTGGGAAACTCCATTCCCTAGCTCCTGATGGCTTCCATTGAAAATAGCTACAGATAGCCCTAGCTCCTGGGCTCCCTCCTAGTGACCTTGAACCAAATCTTTCACCAAAATCTCAGCGCTTCACGTGTAGGTAGTTCCCAGGATGTCTACCTCCTGGAGAACCATGGTCCGTGTGGTATAGGTGGCCCATGGAAAATCATGGTGGGGCAACTTCCAGTAAATCACTAAGCAGCGTGTAGCTCACAGCTGTCCTGTACCCAGTTGAATTTATACTCCAACCTTAGCCGTGACGTGACTCACCTCCGAAAAAACTCACGGAAGACACTGGCAACTGGGACTCTGGAGCTATCTGGGGCTCTGGCAGGGATTTGGGCATGGTACAGACCTAGGCTCTGATTTTGAAGCTGGATGAAGCTGGTTTGTTGGTCTGCTTCAAGTTTCACTTTGAAAGGGATGTATGATACATATCTGAGCCCATCCAACCCCCATGAAAAAACGGCAAGTCTTCAAGCATGGCTACAATCCCTCCACCGTGGTGAAGATCCACCTGGGCCCGAAGCCGGAACCTGAACTGTGTCACTATCCAGCAGCCAAGGTTTCATCGCCTGACGACCGAAACTGACATAGCAAACTCTGAGGACAAAGATTACCATTTGTTTGTCACTGATTGTTGCTTTAAAAAAATATAGGCCATTTCTTGCCGTGTTCATTCCTCGGAAAAGAACAAGAGCGTCTCTTAAATTTTTGTCCCCAAACCATGCAGAGTTGGTGATTTTTCAATAGACTTTCCCCATAAAATGGGCCCCAGAAAATAGATGGTTAAAGCCGTCATTCCTCACCGCTAAAAAATTGCCTCTTGAATGGTCGTTCCCTATTTTCAGATGGACCCAAATGATCTCAAACGTATTAAATCAAAGTATTACGATCGCATCTTCTAATAACAGTTATTCACTGCACAGCACTGCACCTATCAATTTTAGATACACATATGAAACAATGTATGTGTATATTAGGTGGTATATATTAGTGTGACAAACCATCTCCAAGTCATCAGCATTTCTACTTGGATGGGATTTCCAACCAAGCAACCCCAGTGGATCTGAAAATGGCAGCGTAAAAAAAAAAACTCAGCGTTTCCCACATCATCTGGTTGGTGGTTTCAACCTACCCCTCTGAAAAATATGAGTTCGTCAGTTGGGATGATGACATTCCCAATATGATGGGAAAAATAAATTTCATGTTCCAAACCACCAACCAGTCATTAATCAACAAAGATCCCAGGGACGCCATTGTAGTGCAAGAGCTTTGCCGTGCTGCTGCACGTAACAACCTCACCGCTGCCGGCGCGGTGAGGTTGAGTGGATCAGGTGGTCAAGGCTGAGGGGACGACGTATGGCACCAGACCCCAGCTAGTGGTTTCAACCTGGCAGTGACCAACAAAAACATGGGAAAGGGGTGATGATGGGTGATGATTTATGTTTTTTTACACAGCTGACATGTCTGAAATATATCTGAAATATATCTGAACTATCTTACAGCATGGATAGATAAATGATGGTGGGATTGCTCCGAAACTGAGTGCTGAACCCTCAAGGATGTGAGGTGTTCTTCCTCAAACCTGGGTGATGCGGGATTCTGTCTCGAAAAAAGAGGGCAGAAACAGAGCAACTGGTTGGTGGTTTAGCCACACACCCTCGAAAACTATCAGTGAGGATCATTCTCCGACTTACAGATGGAAGTTAAAATATCTACCCTCTGGTAAGCTAACATAGCTATGGGAAATCACCATTTTTAATAGCTAAGCCAACTATATACATAGACCATTTTCAACAGCGGTTCGCCAGCAGGAGTCGTGAGGTTCCAACCCCATCTTCCGGAGTTGTGCTGCCTCGCGTAGCCCGCCGGCCAGAGGGGAACCCTAAAAGGATCCTATGTGTAAAATCCCTACTAAACATTACTAAACTGTGGTTCTTTGTGGGGTGTATATAGTATTATATAGTAATAGTAGGGGAAGGAATTGTCCAAAAAGAAAACAACTTCGGCAATCACTATTGTTCTGTGATTTGTTTGTGGTTTTCCTTCGGCTCATAAACGTGGCTGAACATTCACCACGCTCAAACTCTAATTTACTGCAAAGAAAAGTAAAAGGATTGATATCCCAGGTAATCAGGTAATCATGGCCATAAGAATATGACCATAGAATCTTCCAGCATTATATTACCTGGGCCACTGAATAAGCAATGAATATTCCAGAAAGATTACTGGCCATATTATTTATAACCATAACCCATAAATCATATTCCTATGTAAAAATAATAATATTTACAACATTTTATAACCAATATTCCTAATGAGGTTGAAACAAAGCGATGTTTACCACCCATGACTGGGAATGGTTTCTACTTACCACCCATAAAAATATGTAAAAAAGGTGATGACTTGGGGATGGTAAAAATATATAAAAATGGTGATGACTTGGGGATGGTTTATTGTTTTAACCACATCATGGGATATTTCATCACCAATATCATGGCTGAACATCCCATAGGACCACCAAAAATTCCCATGCCTCTGTGGGATCCATGGAGTGGCGTCCAAGACTATTGCAATTCCAATCCTGGCACCACGTCCACGCTTCTGGAGATGTGAAAAATGCCCGGAACATATGGGAAAACTATGGGAAAATATGGGAAAATATTGATAATATAATATATGATAATATATGGAAAATCTATGGAGAAAAAACGCTTGAAACATAATTGGCATCTTTTTGAGAAATGGATCTTTATAAAGGAAATATCTATATTTGACATATATATATATAGAGCTCTGTATGTTATTGAAATAGCTCTGTGTATTTTAGGAATAGCTCTGTAGAATTTAGAGCCAGCTCTGTATATTTTAAGAATAGCTCATAATAGCTCTGTATAATTTAGCAGCATACCACAGACAAAGAAGCTGACCCAACCCCTTTATATTCATGTATTACTGTGTCTAGCTGGGTGCCATGTACCTCCCCAGCCAAATGGTAAGAACACTAATGAATTATTGGACTACACAACCAAGGTTTGTGCGGAAATGCCAGCATGAACATCATACAAAGTTGAGCCTAATGCATCAAAGTTGGTCTAAACGACTGGATCGAGGAGCTTCCAACATCTTCCAACGGTTTTCCCTGCAGCTAGGAATTTACAGCGTTGTGCGATAGCATGAATCCCTTGTCTTAAGACACAGAGAGAAAGAGAGAGTTTTAGACAATCAGCACCTTTCTGACCATTTGCGTCTTCACGAAGCTCTGCCACACTCATATATTCCCAAAACAAGTTTGCGGTGTTTCCAACTTCAGCCATAGAAAACTTGCATCAGGTAGCCATGATCAGCCGGAAAAAATAATGGCAGCCATTTGGATCAAAATCTGTAGCCCAGGAGCCGCATTGAGGCGCATATAGTTGCCATTCATTGCCAAGAGCCAAGGAGGTTGTGACATGCCATTGACCTGCAGAAAATCGGCGCGCCACCGTGAAATGGAGAGGCTTGGCGTAAGGGACTGAATGGTCCTTTAAAGGCAATTTCCAGATCAACAAAATGAACATGCCATTCATGGCTATGATATGATATGATATAATATGATACTAGATCATAAATCATCTCCAGAATCCAAGGAAAAGTCATCTAGTCAACTCTACAGTACCAATTATGATACAATTCTCTTTTTGCATCTGGATTCATCAAGAATCATCTCATACTTGGCATACTTGCACCAGCCAGCACGACTCAGGACAACCTGGAAGAATTCATGAATTACCTATACTCTATATATATATATTATATATATAAATATGACATCCAGAATATCCAGCATTGCATCTCCCAGCATTGGTTTAAGAGCTATGACTCATGACTGTTTTTTAGAACTCCCTTATATTCAGATAGTAAACTCAACTTAAACGGCGAGTTGATCAGAAGCACATGGCCGTTATGGCGCACCCAAAGCTCTCCGTCTGCTGCGCGGTAGCGCTCCTGAGTCAGCCAAAACCAAGGCATCTGGTGGGTCATGCTTTGAGATGTTGTGTGCGCCCATCATTATGCTCGGAAAGTGGAAAAACTGTACGTCAAAATTGATCTTAAATATTCTTAAAAATTCTCTAAATCTTATTTCCAGAGTTTTTCATTTCCAAAGCCCTAGGCCCTAGGATACCGACAAAACATTGTACAGGTGGACGCTCCAACAGCTGCTTCACCCCTGGGCCCCCAGGCCAGCCACAGTTCGATCGATTCGGTGAGCTTCAGAGAGGACCAGACTTTCACCTGCGGCGAAAACACCAAAGTTGCTGGGTGCCAAGTTCTTAAAGTTTCAATGGCACCATCTCTAACCTATATATGAAACTATATATATATAACTATATATATATAACTATACATATATACATATAACTATATATATAACTATATATGTAACTATATATATATATACATAACTATATATATATATAACTATATAAATAACTATATATATAACTATATATATATAACTATATATATAACTATATATATAGCTATATATATACATATAACAAACTATATATATATAACTATATATTTTTAAATAACTATATATATATATATAGCTATATACTTAGTTATATATGTGACATATACAGTAGATAGATGCGTATAGATGTACATAATTATAGGTGTGCGTGTGGAGGGGCTCAGTTTTGACACATATGATCACACATATGATCACACACAGGATGTCAAAACATGTCTCTCTACAGATATTTCTACATATTTCCTACACATGTCCACATATGTCCAACATCTGTCCACATATGTCCTACATCTTTCCACATATTTCTACATATTTCCTACATCTTTCCATATTTCCTAGATCTTTCCACATATGTCCTACATCTTTCCACATATTTCTACATATTTCCTACATATTTCAACACATGTCATGCAAATATAAGCTATTCCAAGCCATGAAGAGGCACGTGCCGTCTGAGATCAAGGCATCAATGAGTAGCAGCCCGCGATTTGCTATGCAGGAGCCCGGATCGATTTCCCTCAGGCGAAATCATCGATCTTTAACTATAGGGGGTTGGGATTGGACCCATGTATTATTGGGATTAACTATATATATATATATATAATATATATATAGTTAATCCCAATAATACATTATACATTTATATATATATATATGAGTTGGTGGTATACCACCATTAACCACCATGAATAACCATTAACCATTATTAATAACCATATATAACCATTAATAACCATCTGGTTGGTGGTTTCAACCTACCCCTCTGAAAAATGATGGAGTGAAAGTCAGTTGGGATGATGACATTCCCAACTGAATGGAACAATAAAATTCATGTTCCAAAGCACCAAGCAGATATCATAGTTATGAAGTTACTATTGAAAAAGTAGGAATGGAACATCGATTATAATACTGGGTCGTTCATCATTTGAATCGTGCAAGGCTTGCAAGGGCTCAGACTGAACATGTTTTACGAACCTAGGACCTAGATGGACCTAGTGGGTAGCAGCCACTGGGGCTGGAACTCTGTGTCACCCAAATACGGCAAAGTCTTGAGGACGTTGAAATTGATGTACTTTGCCATCCTCACATGCCACGAGCCACGGATGCGAATTCTTCATGAAAGCAGGCCCAAGACAAAGAAAGACCCTGTCATCATCTGTCATGATTCACATTAGTGGCAGACAAAATATTTTTTTGAATTTAATGCACTACATAAATTAGGGTCGTCCCCTATCGGTTGATATCGGATTTCAGTACTCCTTTTGCCACTCACATGGGGGGTTCAATCTCTTTGGAGCGCGTTCCGGAACGGTGCACTGAGTTCCCATGCTTCTGGTGGCAGTAGGGCACTGCCGCACAAGGCTTGCCCTCCATATCCATGTCCTTAGCGGTCACATGAGACTTGCACTCAGCTGCACTCATTTTCAGTCTGAGGGCTCGGGCAAAAATGTCTGCAAGGTCGCCAAGGATGACGATATCTGCATCGAAATATATCAACCTCGGGGTTCTAGTGACTCTAGTGCCTCACCAATCAGCCACAACTAGCACTGCACCTGGCCTCCTTGTTTGGGCCGAATAGGTTTCGCTGGACTGAGACCTCAGTGAATGCGTTTTCGTGGGCAAGCCAGGCCCCTTGGGTCATGGAAGTCAGTTCCAAACTCAGCCTTGGGCAGGAAGAGAGGCAAGTAAAACCTGCAGCAAACATCGCTTAAACATCATGTCCTTGTTCGGCTTGAATCTCACTCTATCATACCATATCATACCAGTATCTCCGGAGTGGGTTTTCATGGTGTTTCCACAAAAACATCGGAAAAAACAAAGTAGAGATGTAGCAAGCACCATTTCGCGCACTCGAAGACTGCCCAGTTTCAGGGCCTCAAACCCCTAGCATCGAAACAGCTGACAACCGCATCATTTCCTTGGAAGAATGGCCGTTACTGGTGCTAAACGTAGGGAATGGGGGGAGTTATCCATAACTATTAACAATCATCCCATTCCCCCATTCTCTACGTTTAGCACCAGTAAGGAGGCCCACCAAGCTCGTGACGGTGCGAAATTGAAAGCGCTCGCGAGGCCTTTTCGCCCTGCATTTTGAGCCGTGATCAGAAAATCTTCTCAAAATAAGCTACACGGGTTTGTCAGAACATTGGGCGACATCCACAGCTCCAAAGTTGTTCTTTTGATCATGATTTTGAAAACACAAAACCAAAAACAAAAATGGGCAGAAAACAAACTATCCTCAAACAAACCCACATCAACGTGGAGATCCTCTCTGACATTGGTAGGCCAAACCTGGTATTTTTCAGACGTTTCTTTTTTTTATCCCTTTTTTCAAAGGTGTGAAATGGTATTAGGACATCATCCAAACATATTCAACATCAAATATCATAAATATCTTCAAGGTATAGCTAGAATGAGTTGAAAGATCATTAAACACTAAAGAATCTACAAACATCTTCAGAATATTTAAAAATCATATCCATATATATATATATATATATTCTGATTATAGATCATAGATGGTAGATTACGGTACTGTACATTCGTTTCCTTGTCATCGTGGGCCGGCCCGCCTGCACTGCTGCGGAATTCAATGCGACTTTGGATGGTGTTCTGGACATCCTCGTCCGCATGCACCTGGCAGCCCGATGGAAAAGGAACGTGGCACCAATCTTCGGAAATCTTCTGCATCTTTGGTTTACAACAAAATATCTGCTGTACTTGATATCAATGATACGAGTATCATATCAATATCAAATATCCGTGAATCTTCATACATCTTCATAAATCACATCAAAAAATATCATCAAAAAATATCTTCATACATCTTCATAAATCACATCATGTTCATATATGTTCATATATCATCTTCATAATAACATATGTCGTTTCTCCATGTTCACTATTTCAAAGCCATCATTGGGAGAACGGCCGCCTCCACGTGGATGCCTGGAAGCTGGAGTCGCGCAGCACGGGCAAAGCGCACAGATAAGTCGGGGGTCGTGATGAAGTGAAACCTCGGTGAACTGGGAGCTGCTGGGGAGCAGCAGAAAATGAATGGAAATGACATGGAAATGACATGGAAATGGTCCTGGAAACTCCGAACATGGTTTTTTGAAATGGATAGTTTGTTGACATATGGATGATGGATGATGGATTATGGAAAACCGGACAACCTCTTGAGAAAGAATGTAAAGAATCAGAAATGGAAGGTCATTGAAGTGCTTGTTGAACCCTACTTTAAGAGATGCCTTAGCCTCTTTATTTGAGCTTTCTGTGAGGATCCCAGAGCTATTCCCCAAATTTTCCAGGAATTCCCAGAACTATTCCTTAAATTTTCAAGGATGTCCCAGAATAATAAA
>Ga0126342_10015600_pt1 | contig 13307 bp, 11 predicted proteins | sample Cyp1metagenome_FD_92528 | JGI IMG/M metagenome (GOLD analysis project Ga0126342, IMG submission 92528) | Coral microbial communities from Lord Howe Island, Old Settlement Bay, Australia - Cyphastrea 1 metagenome | ecosystem: Host-associated > Invertebrates > Cnidaria > Coral ...
ACATTACATTACATTACATTACATTACATTACATTACATTACATTACATTACATTACATTACATTACATTACATTACATTACATTACATTACATTACATTACACATACATACATACATACATACATAACATAACATAACATTACATTACATTACATAACATTACATTACATTACATTACATACATACATTACATACATTACATACATACATTACATTACATTACATTACATTACATTACATTACATTACATTACATTACATTACATTATATACATTACATTACATTACATTACATTACATTACATTACATTACATTACATTACATTACATTACATACATTAATTACATTACATTACATTACATTACATTACATTACATTAGATTAGATTACATTACATTACATTACATACATACATACATACATACATTACATACATTACATACATTACATACATTACCATTACATTACCATTACATTACATTACATTACATTACATTACATTACATTACATTACATTACATTACATTACATTACATTATATACATTACATTACATTACATTACATTACATTACACTACACTACACTACACTACATTACATTACATTACATTACATAACATAACATACATACATACATACATACAATATGTATATATATATATATACATATATTAGTGGGGTGTGTGTATATATACACAGGGGTTCACCAAGAATTGGAGAGGGAACCCACAGAAAACGGCGGTTCAAGCCACCGAAATGGGAAGTTGGGGCGATTGAAATTGTGCCAAATCCTGGATGGTGAAATGAGGATTGAAGCCAAAGATGCCAAAGACTTTTGGAACAGAAACCATCAAAAAACAAAGGGACGATTCCTGCCAAAATCGGGGAAATCATGCCCAATTCAGAATGGTGATAAAGATGTGATAAGCAACTCACCAAAAAGGTCATATTTTGCCATGAAAAGGTGGTAACCAACTCACAAACATTACGATGTTTGCCGTAAAAAAATGAGAACATCACCCGCAAAAGTGATCACCTCCCTGCCTCTATTCCTTTGTCTGGTCCGCCCAGTCTTCCCCGTCCAGTCTCGGTCAAGTCTGTTCCGTGTCAGTTCTTCCTACGCCCTGTGTCTGTCTCAGCCAATGTGGCAGAAATCTGAGGCCATTCACAGAAAGCCCAGCGTCTCCCAAATTTCTTTCTTCCAGATATCCCTTCAAGATCAGATCTCTATCAGAGTTGAAGGAAATCTGGACGGAAAGCCTTGTGCTTGCCTAGTCAAATCCATGTTTTCCATCCCCAGAGGTCCAAGGGATAGGGCCAAGCCACCCTCGGCATGCTGCAACAGGTACACCGCAGAGGATTCCACCCGCGTAGCCACGCGCAACGTGAAGAGGATGGTGCCCACCGTTTGACTCATGGCCTGGGGCCGACTTGGAGCTTTCCTAAGTCATGGGGGTACCCCAAATCATCCAAAATGATATCATTCTAGTAGTGAAACCTATGGTGACTTGAAGATCACGCCAGTTTCAGAAACCCTCCAATTTCTTGGATGGGAATAGGGATTTACCCCGTGACAAATCCGTGTACCCAACGAAACTTAAGTTTTTGCACAACAAAATAGCGCATGGAGATTCTCGACGACAATTGGGATGAGTGGCTGAGAACTCAGCTAGCATCTTGTTGTCACCTACTCATAGATGGTTTTTGTACGACCCAGGAGGACTTCAAGTGGAGTGGGAAAAGCGCAAAAAGCGTATAGCTCAGAGAACATGTTTGGGGGTGTTTGCTAATTCCACCCCCACGTTCATTGGTGATGCAGTCATTGAATCATCATGCGCCGAACCAGTGGCCACGCTGATGCAGATTGGAGTGCTGGGAATAGCAGCCATGCTGCAGCATGCCCTGTTCCAACAGTTACAACCAATGGAAATGCTGGGAACATATGCGAAGACCCCGCCAATGTGCTGGCCAAACACGTTGTAAGAGTTGCAAAACCGACTTGGCAGCACCCAGCAGTTGCGAAACTCAAACAAAAGAGTTCAGAGGTCCTACCTTCATCGAAACTGCCAAAAAAAACAGAGACTGATTGACTGATGGTTTTTTTGGGGGCCCATGAAAAGCCTTTGGAACCCTTTGGACCCCGTGGTTCCCATGCTCAACTTCCATCCCTCCACCATGCCACGGAGTTAGCCAGGACCAAGGCCAGCTCCAACAGCTTGGCTAAATAGGCCAACAAACATCCAGGGGCACATGCCAGTTCCTCATTGGTCAGTGGGCCACCGCAGATGTTCACAAATTGCAAAAACTCATGGATTGGCCCGACCAAAAATTGCCAGAGTTTCTGCCAACTTGGTTGCACCCCTCGTTGCAGCTAGGTATTTCAGTCCCAAACCATGGAGCTTGCCATGTGGCTCTGCTTTGCCAGCTACTCCTATCATTTTCAGACGAAAACTGTCAAGATTCCCGCAATTTTCGATGGTTTCACGTCCTGAAAATCACAGAAAATGCCAAATTTTCCCTTTGTCACTGGCTTGGTTTCACGAAACATCTGCTGAAAACATCGATCATAGCCCGGTTCACCGATCCATAGCTTCCACGGGGACCCCCGCGGATCTTTAGCAGAAGCTCTGTGAGAAGCTGTCCATAAGGTGAGGCAACCAGTTCTTGCTCCGCAGAGGAGTTCGCCGGCACATTCTCCTTGGGATTGGCCAGCTAAAGGCCACGTTCAACAAAACAAACAAAACAGGCAGGAGCTCAACCATACCCGCTGGTGGTTTAACATAGCGAAAATGGCTCATGAACAGGCTATTTGCTTCCAAATGATGATTTTCCATAGCTATATTAGTTTGCCAGAGGGTAGAATTTTAGAATTGGCAACTGGCTAGTGAGCATGTTTTGTAATGAAGGTATGATATAAGCTAGTGGGGATGGTCATACCCATGCCTCCCCGCAATGAGAGCAGCTTTCTCAATGCCATCAAGATGAGCAACCCAGATTTCTTGGCTGAAAAAAAAACAAAATATCCCGCTTAATCCACATGTGTCCTGCCTATAGGTCCACATGTTTCTTGTTTAAATTGACATCAGTCGCAATTTCTTGCCGTTAAATCCGCAAAGTTTTCATTTGAACCCATAGTCCTCCCCATTTTTTCCTAGGATTTTCCCCTAAATTCACCATGTTTCTTGGATTTCAAATGGATTCTCCCATTTTCCCCCTAAAAAATTTCAGGGTTTTTCTTTGTTCGCGTCCCATCGCCACGTCTCCGGTGCTGCTGCCCAGTTCATAGGCTCCAACAACTTGCCCGGCTCCAAAATCACGGCCTTGTGTTTTTGGCTTTACAGCTTTAGGGCTTTCGGGTTACAGCGTTTCTCGGGGTTTTTGGTGTTGGCTTTAGGCTTCTGGGAAATTTTCCAAACACTGGTTCTGCACAGGTATGATTTCGCATGTCGAAGGAGAATTCTTGAACACCGCTCTGACTTTCTGGGCAAACCATAGGGTCTTTTTGTAAAGTTATGATATATGGTCGGGATATAGTTTATGGTTGGTACACGATGAGGCTCCCATAGCCGATCGCGTTCCGTTGGGTGGGTTTAGACAGAGCTCCAACAACTGGGTGAATTCCATGATCCAACTATCTGAGTATCTATGGTAAATCGCCATAAAGTGTTGTGTCTATCGCTATACAATCTGATTGTACTTATTTATATTTCACTACCCCCGAAAAACAAACGTGATGGGAAATCCCTAAAATGAATGGTGGTTTGAATAGGAAATCATCGAACTCAATAGGGGGATTTTCCAGCAAGCCATATTTGATTACCGGAGGGTACATATCTGCACAGTTACAACTGCTGGGCCCTAAACCACCAGCACCGCAGACCGCACCACAGGTTAAGGCGGCCCAACCATGGGAGTGTTCCCATTCAACGTGCAGGGAGAATCATCTCCAGTCTCAGGATTTATAGTTGTAAAACGATATTCAAATTGATAGCATATATGACCATAGTGACTATAACTATGCACTGAAAATCACTGGTGCTGTGTCCATAATCCTGGAGCCTTGGCATCATTCCTTCAGTTTGGGCGACCTTCAAATGCCTGAGAATGGTGCATGACTAGATTACGACTACCCTCCGGTAATGACTAACATAGCTATTGAAAATGGCCATAGAAATAGTGGATTTATCCATTAAAAATGATGATTTTCCATAGTTTTTTGTATGTTTACCAGGCCGGGTAGATTATGACTACGGTAGATTATGACAGTATTCAATGGGATTTTCAGGATCCTAAATTGGAGGTACCAACCATATATAAGGCCTATTTTTCAGGCCTATGTAAGGGAACATCCCCATAAAATATGGCCAAACATATGGTACTAACGTACCTCCATTTTAGGATCCTGAAATTCCCATTTTAGTTTACCAGAGGGTAAATCCCATTAAATCCCATTAAACCACCATAAAACCACCATTTTCAATGGGAAAATCAACTATAAATGGCAATGACTACGGTAGATTATGACAGTCTTGACACCCCCAAACACCTTTCTGGCACCTGCAAAATCTCTTGCAAGCCCGAGTCAAACAAACTGTTCACGCGATCTCCGGTGGTGAAGAAGGCCAACACCAGCGGCATCCTGGCGCCCCAAAAAAAAAAACGATGGGGGCGCCGGCACTCCGGTGGTGAAGAAGGCCCAAACATGATGGGAGTCTCATGGAATATAGAGTAATATCTATATTCATATATATATATACAGTATTATTATTATTATATATATATTAGAATGATATATAGAATGATATAAAATGATACGAATTATCCTATTTGTATATAGTTTAATATAAGCAGCATCAGTGAGGACAAAAATAGAACGGGGAGAACTGGTTGGAAACCATCCTAACTAGCAGTTTTTTGGGGCGTTGTCCCGCACAATCTGTACCACCAGGTGATACTCCGGTTAGCATCTCCGGTCACATCAGGCATTATGTGAATATGGGCTTTCGTATGTTTCAGTCTTAGTTCTTTGAAAATAACAATGCTACCAATATATAATCTTAATAACAATAAATGGTGTGACATGTGTCCTTTCTTTCCAAAATGGCTTGGCTTTAATCGCTCACTTCATGCCCAACATCGGGTGGAGGGCCAACGTTCGCACCTGATGTAAGGCACCGTGAGGAAAGACAACAAAGCCTGGTCCGAGATGGGTTGAGATGGGCCAGTTGACCAAACGATAGGGATATATCATATATCGAAATATGATTAAATATGGATATATCCCTATCACTGATATTTAGATCATATATATATATAGTCATATTTATTCACCCAAAATCTACCCTCTGGTAAACTAACATAGCTATTGAAAATGGCCATTGAAATAGTGGAATTTCCCATTAAAATTTGTGATTGTCCATCGTTTTTTGTATGTTTACCAGAGGATGTGACACCTCGGAGTCGGAGGCCCTGAGATTTTCGTTGAAGGTCGGCAGACTGCGCATGTAGAGCAGGTCGTCTTCGGTTCCTGTTGAGAAACGGATGCCCGGAGGTCGGTAGATGCCCCAAGGGCGACTTCGGTCGTCGGTGAAAAGAGAGTTTTAGAGGTCCCCCACATCAGCAACTCTGGGTGATCACTATCGACTATGGACTATCATCAAATATGGACTATCATCAAATCTCAGATAGTTGATGAACAAATAGTGATATAGAATTCATTCATATAGTGTGGGTGTTTGAAAAATCCAAGCGACAAGAAATGGAGAAATGGTGGACATCACGAAATACTGACCCCATTCACTGGGTTTGAGCTACTTTTTCCACTGCAACTCTCAGTGCAATGACACAGACGCACAGCAAGGGGGGTTTTGTTTAACAAATGGGACTTTGTTACACCGTGGGGAGCGTCACCAGCTCATGGAATCTCACCAAAAAAATGTGAATAGAATGAATGTACCCTCTGGTGAACGTTTACATAGCAATGGAAAATCACCATTCTTAATGGGAAAATACACTATTTCAATAGCCATTTTCCATTGCTATGTTAGTTCACCAGAGAATAATCATGTCAAAATGACCATAAAGCCCAAAATCCGCCGACAGTAGCACGTCAGAGAATTTCGGGGACAATTCCAGAGACGATCAAGATGGATATTTCATCAATCTAGATCTACCCTCTGGTAAACTAACATAACTATGGAAAATCACCATTTTTAATGGGAAAATCCACTATTTCAATGGCCATTTTCAATAGCTATGTTAGTTTACCAGAGGGTACTTTAGAAGGAGATTGTAACCCCCTAATTAAAACCTCAGAAGGAGATTGTAACCCCCTAATTTAATGGGAAAATCCACTATTTCAATGGCCATTTCAATGGTTAGTTTACCAGAGGGTAACCAATCAGCAACCTCCAGAATTTCTTCCAGGGGCTTCATGGTGAAAAATTCCCCCACCCTGGGATTCAGCGATCCGGCCTAAATTTGGCTGAAGTTGGATGGATTTCTTGGGAATTCATGGAAAATTAGTGGGAACTTAATGGGAATTTAATGAGGATTTCATGGGAAATCCATGGGATTTGGGATTTATTAGGATTTTTTGTCAAAAATTGGTAATTTATTGGTTAATATGATCATGATTCATAAGAACATCAATTTTTCCATGCCATCCTGCGGCTCTCGAAGACAGCCAAGCATCTCACAGGTGTCTTCGTATGATGCGATGGCAAGGCAGCCTATGTTCTTTGCGGCTGACGTTTTTTCAAGTTGAACCGTGGTTAGAGTGGTTACCCTCTGGTAAACTAACATGGCAATGGAAAATCACCATTTTTAATGGAAAAATCCACTATTTCAATGGCCATTTTCAATAGCAAACTGTTAGTTCACCAGAGGGTAGTTAGATCATCTTATAGTCAATAGATCTTTAGATCATCTTAGATCATCTTTGACCAACAAGGACCCTTCCGTAATGACCATCTGGTGTGGATCCTGCTCAGAATTTACACCGCTTGACCCATATCCATTTGGGGGTACACCTCATTTCAGACACACCCAGAATAATTCAGAATAAGGTTAATTGGCTATATATCCCATTAAATCCGATGAAAGGACCAAGGAACCGAAGGCCAACGTAGCCCACTGGCTGCCGGTTTCGGGCGGTGTGGCGGCACATCGTGCTTCATGAGGTGGTCCTCGTGGATAGATCGAAGACTTTCATGTGGAGCATGGAAGCTGGTTCCAGAGAAATGGAAGTTAGTGGTTGGATTCGTTGGGAGTCCATTATCCCAATAATTCTTAATATCCCAATAACCAGTTATTAATTAATTCTTAATATCCCTGGTTAAGTTAACTGGTGAAAACTGGTTAATAACTAATTATATACAAAAATTAGCCAATTATGAATTCTCAATATCCCATTAACCAGTGGGATTCAGTTCTAGTTATTTAGGTGTGTCTGTTTTTATAGGGGGACACCATGAGATGGCCATTTCACAGGGAAAGATGATGATAAACCACCAGATTTAAGGGATATCTTCAGACACGAAAAGTGGTGCTCCTGAAAAACATGACCCTCTTTCCACAAGGGTTGGTTCGGGTGCAGGTTCCCATCAGGATGAGATGGAAGGCAAAAAAACACCCACAATGACTTTCAAATGTCACAACTTGCAGTGTCTTACAGTCCTAAACTGGTTGAGGACCCCGGCCAACATCATCCATCAAGCCATACAAGTCTTGGCTGCCACCCTCTCCTTGCTCATGCCCGTCACCATAAAGACTTTGCCTGAGCGAGTGGTGGCTGTCAGACCCAACAATAAACCTCCCAGTATCCGGTGGAGATGATTGTTGCTTTACTTTTACCGCGCTACTTGGACCATCATGCGCTAAATCTTTGAATGTGCTGATATGGCAGCATGGTGATCGGCCGATGCCCATCCCTACATCACCCATGGCATCACTTCAATTTTTTTCAACCCCAGTCCAAATCACAATGCCAGAAATATGGGACTTTCTACAGAACCAGTGCCTCCATATCCTCCATCTTCCACAAAAATATGAACCTTCTTAGTAGGAAAAACCCATGGAAAAACCCTGAAAAACACCCTCCACCGCATCCCTCGCCTCGATTGGGTGGGCAGCCAAAGGCCTTTTGCTCGTCCACCACTTGCCACCGCAGATAGGCGGACTGTGGCGGAAACTCCTCGGAGCGATGGGATGTCCGACCAGGTCCACCAGAAGATTCAGAATTCGCCAGGATCCGGGTTGATCCGGGTGGGTTTTTTCGATCCAGCCGATCCAGGCCTAGACTCATTCACCTTGGGAAAGACCCTCAGGTCGGTGCAAAGGAAATACTTCCAGTAGAACATGATATCTCGATAGCCTCAGGTGCCGAAACAGGTGCCAAGTTGCTGCTGAACGGAGAAAACTTGGAGGATGATTTGACCCCGATCCTGAATCTGTGTGACCCAAAAATCCCCAAAACGGCAGGGTGACAGATACCCGCGGCCAACTGACTGGCCATGTGCAGCCTGGGAGCATTGGAATTCTGGCCATGTGTGAACCTTGGGTGAAGTCAAGCCATTCCCTCTGTGCAACTCGACATGCCAAGATCATCTTAAAAGGCAGTCATTTCAATGATGCACCTCCGTTTGATCGATTGAAACGTCTGGAAGGTGTCAAAAGAGTATCAGCTATTCAAAAGTCATACAACTTCCCACTCCCACGTCGATTTATGAATGAAATCATAGGTATACCATGTATACCCCATTTTTCCTGGAGGGTCTCACCTGACCAGCTATTTTTTCCACTCCCAGTGGCCAGGTAAGGATCGCTTCCGGCGGCCAGATCTGCCCAGCCTCCACCCGCCTGTGTTAGCCAGTGGATTTAAGGCTACCCAGGCTACCCAAAAATCAGGCGCAAATCCGCTGCATCCTGAGAATTGAAATAGACAATTGGGAGGTAGTATACCACCAGTTCCAGACCCCAAAAATCTTGATTTTGGGGCACTTTTCTGGTATTGATTTCGAGGAAGGGATGCAAAAATATCGGTGTTTCAGCTGCACAGATTCAAATTGGATATCAGCAATGAAAATGGGAATGAATGGTTGCTAGTGAGTTTTTGGGTATTTGATGTTGTAAGGGAGATAAGAATTGGAGTGCTCACTTGCCACCGTTGTTCACCTCTTTATAAGCAGGATTGTTTCCCAAGTACCTGTTTCTGGTTGTTCTATCCCCGACTGTCCGAGTCGGATGCCAACTTCATCACAGATCCCTATTCGGAGCGATGTATGCTGAGTTTAGATTGATGATATATACACACCTACCTATAGGTGACATCGCATTTTTTGGGGGATCCCTGAATTTTTTGGTTGCATCCTTCCCCATTGGCGGAATGTGCCCCCAGTTTATCCATGACCTGCAAGAGGTGATGGGAACAGATGGTCTGCACCAGCTTCTTCAGGCCTGCGGATGGCTGGGAGAACCCCTGCCCGAAAACATGGAGGATTTCATGGGTCAATGGATTGGTTTAAGGGAAAATCTACAGGAAACCATGGTTTTTACCATCAAATATAGGGCTTTCCTGTAAGTTTTCCCATCATCCAGTTCTATGAATGGGGACTTCAACCTCCAAAAATATGGGCTGCTCCTGTGTCGTCCTAAGATTTTCCCTTCCGGTCATCTCAGTCTTGGTGGAGATGACCTACAAAAATGGGTACACAACTGGTAATCAGGAGGGTACAGGATTTGGATAGAAAAAAGAAACGGGAGATGATGAACAGAAGAGAAGGGGTAATGTTGGTATTCCAACCTTCACTGAGCCACTTCAGCTCTGAGGATGGCAAATGTGCCTGGATGAGCTGAGTATGCAATGCAACCTTGCCAGGGTTTGCCATCTTTGGCTAATCAGTAATGATGCTTGAGAAATCGCAAAGTTTGTCATAGCCAATACACGTGTCACTGTTTCGCGTGGCTATGATTGTTGGAACAAGCCATCTTATCCCGCCCTATGGATTTTATGGGGAATCCTTTTCCCCAACACCAGCCACGGCAACGCCACGGCAACCACGCCTGCTTCCTTGTTGACCCACAGCATCCAGCCATGTTGGTCCCAGTCAAACAGTGTTCGATCTTTACCGCTGGGGACCTTTGGCTTGATGCCGATGTCTGAATCACTGACTGCTTTCAATGAGAACATCCACTCTAAATGGAATTGTGGATGGTAAAATCCGCCGTTTTAATGAGAAAATCCACTCTAGATGGAAGTTTTAATGGGAAAATGTACTGTAAAATGGTGGCTAAATCTTAATTTGCCAGTTTTTGCCACATTTTCCGACATGTTTTCCAGATGTTTCCCCATGTTTTTTCCACATCTTTCCCTGTTCATCCCAGTTTTCTGACGTCTTCCACCATTTCTCACGGGATTTTCCCCATCTTGTTCCACCATTTCTGAGTTTCCCAACCTTTTGCCCCATGGGTTTCCCCCAGCATTTTGCCCCACCTCCAGGGCTTTCTTCACCTCCGAGAAGTAGCTGGCCACCGCGGTGCGCGCCACCGAGATCTCGGGCGTGGTGGCCTCGATCGTCTCGGACTGACGCATGAAGCTGGTCGGGTCCACTGCCTCGGAGCTGGGATCTGGTGGGATCTGACCAACCCATGGAGAGAAAATCTGACTTCAATGGTTGGGTGACTTATGTGACTTATGTGACTTTTTGATTTTGGGGGAGAAATTTGATCTGAAAGATTGGAATTGAAGCAACAAAATATGTGCTATGATCTTATAAATGCTGATGATGAAGCCAGGAAACCGGCTGGTTTGACCCTCCTCTGGGATGGTTCCTGCAAATTTCCACTTCAAAGAAATTCTGGGATTGCAGCCGTTGGTTCAGGGGGAATTTGACTAACGGAATCCCCTTCCAAATATCAAATTTATGGATGTTCATGATGTTTATCCCCCAAAATATGGTATTATGGGTTTTGATCCATGCCCATTTAAGATTGAAAATTGGTGCTTAACCATCAAACCATTGGTAAAGGCCGATTTCATTATATAGAAGGGGTATCTAAATTATCATCGAAACAGAAGGATTTCACCATGAACACTGAAGATACCTGCCAACATGAGGAGCTAAAAACTGGGAGTAAGTTGTCCAAAAACGGGCTTTCATTTCATACGTACTTTACCCGTTTTATCATGTCTTATCACTACCTGGAATTCTCTTTTAAAATGACAACAAATGTTAAGAGTGGTGAAATGTTCACCATTGGGTCATTTGGATCCGGACTGAAGCCCAGGGACCATGGGTTTCCATCCCTTCTGCCCCACGCCATTGATGAGCTCCGAGACCAAACCTCAGAGCGATCTGATCGGCGGGATAGCAGTTGGATAGATCGAAAACTGGCATGTACAAGCTCTGGGATTCATAATGTTTTATATAGTCACTGTAGAAAGGAATAGTTCCGCAGTAGGCTTCCTTTAGTGGTGTGCACACTCACAACTTCACACCAACGCTTTAAGCGCTGCAGCCTTGCCTTTCCACTACATAATCGTCCCCCATCTTCTAAGGCCACGGATGTTTGAGAATCAACCTCTCAGCAATCTCCACGTGCGCCATCAAAAAATGAACAATTATGTTTCGCTTCTTATATTGTTCATGATCAAACATCAAACCACGACCTGCACGCCACATCCAAACAACTTTCTAGACAGGACAATTTAACGCAGCTACCCTCTATTGAATGCCTAGTGTTTTCTTCATATCCGCATCAGTTCCTCCACATATTCTCAGCGCAAAACTATGTCACAAAAATCGTGGTTTTTGTCAAAAAGTCGATTCCCCATTTCTGGTGGATTAGCCTCTGATAAACTAACAGTTTGCTATTGAAGATGGCCCATTTAGTTCGTTGATTTACCGATTTAAAACGGTGATGATCCATATAGCTTTTTCTGTGTTTACCAGAGTGTAAAATCCCATTATAATATCCCATGTTTGGGTGAAATCCCCATGAAAATCATCATTTCAATCCATGAAAATCATCATTTGATGCCCATAAAAATCACCATTAAATTATTAACCAACGCGAAATCTGCCGCTTCGGCACTGGGATTTGGTTCCGCTTCGGCTTCAATCGGTCCATCGTTCTTGGGCTTGGGGATGCCTCCAGCGCGGAAAGGGACCGAAAGGTCAAAGGTTACCATTGGTAATGGTGAATAGTGGTTAATAGTGGTTAATAGGGCTAATCGAAGAGTGAAACATACAGAAGGAATCAGAGCTTATCCAAAAATGTGGAACGAAGTGTCAATCAACTGGGTTGGTGAAACCAACTACTGGTTGGCTGAAACCGGCCCAAGGGTCGAAGGAAGAAACTCTTCCAGCCCACCAAAAAAAAAGACCTCCTCTCCCTCATCTGAAGAAACCTCATCCGGATGTGTTCATCTCAAAAAAATCCTCAGAAAACCAACAAAACCTCGGTGGTCTCTCTTTTTTTTGGGGACCCCAACAAAAATCCTCCGTTCTGAATGGTTCCACTGGGGGTTTCACCCCCCATTTCTTGGGGTTTCAACCCCCACCTGGCAGCACCGTCCGGATCCGCAAAACGCGGTCCGCCATGGCCGCAATGGCACCCAGGACCACAATCTTCACCCCGTCGAAGCTCCCTGGGCCACATGGGACCATGGGGGCTGCGGGGGGTCCACTTACCCGGCCTGGTAAACATACAAAAAGCTATGGAAAATCACCATTTTTTATGGGAAAATCCACTATTTCTATGGTCATTTTCAATAGCTATTTTGACATAACCAGAGGGTAATGGGTGAAAAATAACAGATATAGATGTTCAATGAATGGAAGATCCCCACCTCTGGGATGAAATATATGGCTTGTATATAAGTGATATGTGGATAAACCACTGACTAGGGGTTGCCGGTTGATAACCTTCAGTAAGTGGTTTCCAAGCAATAATAAGAGACAATGATCCTGGCTCTCACGTTGAGCCTTGATGTTGTCATGCGACCATCATATTTCTTGGCTCCAAAAAAAAAGCGGGAAGGTCAAGACATGCCCACTATGCGCCCTGCTTTTCGTGATGATTTGTGATTTCACCCAGGGTCCGGGGTTTGCACATTTCAATATACATGTGTGTGTATGTATGTATGTATGTATGTATGTATGTATGTATGTATGTATCTATGTATCTATGTATCTATGTATGTATCTATGTATGTATCTATGTATGTATCTATGTATGTATCTATGTATGTATCTATGTATGTATCTATGTATGTATCTATGTATCTATGTATCTATGTATCTAT
>Ga0126342_10015601_pt1 | contig 13307 bp, 11 predicted proteins | sample Cyp1metagenome_FD_92528 | JGI IMG/M metagenome (GOLD analysis project Ga0126342, IMG submission 92528) | Coral microbial communities from Lord Howe Island, Old Settlement Bay, Australia - Cyphastrea 1 metagenome | ecosystem: Host-associated > Invertebrates > Cnidaria > Coral ...
ACTTAGAACGTACCGGGGAATTTAACACTTAGAACGTGTCTGGGTCAATGATGATAGTGGAAAGGCTTGTGAAATCATGTTGCCGCACTCAGCGAAGCCACGCAGGGACCAAATAGACATGTATTGGTGACGCACTTCAAGAAGCTATGTATATACGTGTGCATACATATGCTGACAATTGCTTTCTGAAGGTTGGAGGGTTATGTTTATTGTGCATGGAAGGGAACCATCACAGTTGATTTGAAACGGTGGGTACTTGGATAGTAGTAGTATTTATATATAATATATATATATGTATGTATATACATATCATATGTTAATTGTTCATAATTATAGCGGCGGACAATCACTTAGCACGTTCTAAGTGTTGGTTTTACGTTCTAAGTGTTGAATTGGCCTCCCTACGTTCTAAGTGATGGTTTTACGTTCTAAGTGATAAATTGTCCTGCGTTCTAAGTGATGCGATTTTTTGACGTTCTAAGTGCAAAAATAAAATTTTTGAAAAATACGTTCTAAGTGATTGTCCGTCGCTATAATATGGCAATAAGCTCCAAAAAATTGGCTTATAAGCCCTAGAAAATTGTATGCTTTATCCACATATTTATCCATTTACCAAAATGGTCATTGACCATTGACCATTGGATGATTTTGGGTGTTTCCCGTTGATTTTCAGATCCATCTGGCAGGTGCTGCTGCTGCGCTTTCGGTTGGAGGATCTTCTGCGGTTGGAGCGGTGGCTGTTGGCTCAAGTTGGCTCCACTGCCTTCTCCTCTGGTGTGGCTGTGGTTGCTTCATCCTCGGATTCCTCCAAAATTTCCGTCCCTGTGATTCCTGCGCCCAACTTTCGACGGCACTTTTTCCACGGTGTCACTTTTCGCTAAGTTGGTGCAATTGAACGAGGTGCTATGTATAACATTTTAGAACTATAATAGTTCATTTTAGAACTATAATATTTATATTATCATAGGAAAAACCATAGGAAAATGAGATTTCGTGGGATTTATAGCTGATTTATGATAGCTAAGTTGGTGAACATAACTGTAAATTTCATCTAATTTCACTAGGACTATGGTAGATATATCTATAGTTCTTGGGGCTTATAAACCAACCTATAACTGGGGGGCACCACATTGTAAGATTTATAAGCCAACAAACATAACTTGGGGGACTCCACATTGTAGAAGACTATTCCGCTAAAACCTTGAATTTCCTTTGTATTTTGTGACTTTGCCCTTCCCTGACTGATCAATAGCAATGTTTTGATGAACGTTTGCACAAACATGTTTGACAAATCAATGCAGTTAGTATCTATCATCATTTGTGGCAGGAAAAACAACCAATAGTAATTAATAATAATGTGGCAAACTAAATGCAATAAAACCATGATTTGGGAATTCATTACAACCCATGTATGGTAATATAAGTGGGATAGTTCAACGGCCATTTCAGGGACATACATTGGAGGTACGTACCATGTATAAGGTCTATGTAAGGCAATATCCCCACCATGGTAGAGTACCTCCATTTTAGGACCCTGAAATTCCCATTGAATCCCAAGGACAATGATCTACAAATGATGGGTTTTCATGGGCGAAAACCACGAATCTACGTTGGTTTACAGGAGGGTTAATACATAGTAAACATAGCAACAAACAGAAAGCAAACATACAGTTGTGGCCCTTTACTGGTTGTAAGTCAGTTGAAACCCCATTTATGGAATCAATAACCCCATGTATATATATATATATATCCATTGACATCCAATAACAATTTATAACTGGTTTATATGGCCTTCCTTCCCTGTAGAAAGTTTTTACACCTGTGGCGTCAGACTGACATGTCTTAGAAATCTGTGGCCCGATGGCATTTCTCAAATCATGACATGTCTGGTTGGTGGTTGAGCCTACAATGGGCCCCCTAGTGATGTTTGTTGGTTTATAAGCCCCAATAACTAGTTCGTTATAAGTACCATAAACCATAGTGAAATTGGAGTTATGTTCACCAACTTAGCTATCGTTTGGGGGCCCCACTTTGTACCCCTCTGAAAAATATGACTTCGTCAGTTGGGATGGATGGAAACTCCCAACTGTATGGAAAGTCATAAAATTCATGTTCCAAACCACCAACCAGTGACATGTAGATATGTAGAAGGTAATGGCAACACTTTTCCCAGCAGAAATCACAAGAATGTGCAGTTGTAGCCTGAATACTAGTTATATCTAGTTATATGTCAGTTATGAGTTATAGCCATTAAATGGAACAATATCCCCATGTACGGCCGTTAACGCTTATTAATCATGTGTAACTGGTAAATGGCCGTGGCAGCGTGGATTGCACTTTTGGAACGTAGATAACGAACAACGCCAGGCGCCAAGCGCACCAGGAATTGACTGGTCGAGCCTATCATGTTCGCTCTTCAAATGGCAATTTTGGGTATACCGTTTATCCGATTTTCAGACACAACAATTTTATCATTATCATTATATCGATGGTTGTATATCGATTATATCTCATTATATTCCTAATGTATCACCTTAAAGTGCTTGGTTTGTCTATGGTGTCACGATTTTTATCACCCTGATTTATCCATGATACACCCACAAATCAGAAGAAATCCACACCATCTCCATCGAAAACCCCCATCCTCCCCGGCCCGTTGTGCGCCCTTTGCGCAACCGTTGCGGCATGAAGCTTTGTCCAGATCTGTTGTAATCAATGGCTCTACTGGGATACCTGAGATCCAGTGGGCACACCCCAGGGCCCAGTCATGCCCCATTCTTGGGGAATATAATTGGGATACCATGGGACACACACATATATATATATGATATTGTCATTATTACATATATAATATCATAAATATATAGAGGTTATAATATAATACAATATAATATAAGATAATATATATATAGCATATAATATGTATTATATATATATATATATTCCCAGAATTAGAGTGGTAATACACAATACATAGTTAGTACATGTTAGTACATTTTCCCATATAATAAAATTTACGTCCAGGATATTCCTATAATTGATCATAATTGCAAATCACATTATATACATGCCAAACCAAAGCATCTTTGATAAGCGCTGCGAGGAGTGAAATAAAACATAAAATCACAAAACAATTGAAACAAATCAATGACAACTTTTGCCAAAGAACGACTTGGGCCAACTGCCAACTTCATGGTTGAAATGTGTCAATTGTGAACGAATAATTTTGGTTGTGGGACATCATGATTGATACACCAGTGTGCTTTGGCTCAAAGTGCAAGCAAACTGCAATCAAACACACTGGCATTCACGTCTTTGCATGCAGACACGTTTCATTCAAACATTAGACAGTACTGCACTACAAACATCGTTCATGTCTGGGCATAAAGAATAAGGGTTCAGTTTCTTGAACTGACTCACACCTGACACAATTTGCACGCGTAACACTTGTTGAAACTACCTTGAGGTATTCCATATCTGGCAAATCAACACACAAAAATCATCAATTGGTTGGTTTCCAAAGCATTTTGACCGTTAACCCCCCCAACAATAATTTATCAAAACATGGTGTGCCACAGTTATGGCCATGGCTATTAGTTATAACTGGTTATTTCTATGGGCTTATACATTCTACAAATGGGGTTTTCTTAGTACTTACAACTGGTATAACTCGGGCCTTAACTGCACACATTTCCACTTCGTGCCACTGAAAAAAACTTCGAAACTTCGTTTTTCGACCCCCCGAGGCGGGCGTTGAACCTTTGGACTATGGTCATCCCAGCATTCTGGAGTGTTATATTCTACAGTTAAGGCCCGTTACGTTATACCAGTTATAAGTACAACAAGAAAACCCCATCAAAATAGAATGTTTTTGAGCCCATAGAAATAACCAGATATAACTGATAGACATGGCCATAACTGTAATATTTCACTATATAGTATATAGTGGTTTTATATAGTATATATTCTAATATATCATTTTATAGTATTATTTCTATGGGCCATTTTCAATAGCAAAGTGTTAAATTACCAGAGGGTATATGATTGAATTTTCTCATTGAACAATATATAGATTGGTTGTCATATGTTATAATGAAATATCATGAATCAATCCCCTTTTTATGTAATGATTGGGAATGAACTATACTATGTTACAATATGTTACAATATGTTATAATACGATGGTTGGAAAAAATCCTGCACCAGTTGATAGATAGTTTATCCAACTATTTATAGGGTTTCAACCATCCTTTTGGTGGTGCAGGAGTATAATATATATATATATGACAAGCCAGTTGGTAGATGGGCAAAACCTCCACCATAATCCTACCTAAAATCCCAGTGATTCATAGTTACCCAATAATTTACTGGAGGGTATAACATGTTATTTGGCAATGATCAACTGCTGGGGATTTTTTCATGACCTCCTAGGGATGATAATCCCCGTCGAAATGAAGCGAGACCGAGTCTTTGGATATGTGGGGCCCCCAAACGTGATGTGAACGTTGGTGGCACTAAGCCCCAGGAACTATCCCTATAGATCCAAATACCTTCTTAGGAAGTGGGACTGGGGTATGATTTGGGGGGTTAAGTACATTCTCAGGAGGTGTTTGGATCCATAGGGTTGTAAGTACCATTTAAACCATAGTGAAATTGGAGTTATGTGAACCCCAACCAGTCGCGATGACTCGTGGCCAGGGGGGCCCACAGTTAAGGCCCGAAATACCAGTTATAAGTACTAAGAAAACACCATTTATAGAATGTATAATCCCATAGAAATAACCAGTTATAACTAATAGCCATGGCCATAACTGTAGGGCACGTTTGGTCAGGAAATCGGGTGAGTCTCGAGTCAGGTCTTGAAGGTCCAAGGTGCCAGTTGGAGGTTTCTGTTTGTCTCCGCGTCTTTAAAAGATCTAACTGCACCTGAGTCGGGCAACCAAAAAACACATGAACTTGCTGAGCAAGTCACCAAAATTCTGTGTGTTTCACAAAAAGAATCCAAGGTTTTTCGGTTGCTTGTTGAATAGAAAGTATGATAGTGAAGCATGGGATTATGTTCTATACAGTCTTTTTGGTCAACCAACTTGGATGAATCATTTCAGATGGATGTTTATTGAAAGGTGGCATATTTGGATGGATACCCTCTGGTTATGACTAACAGTTTGCCATGGAAAATCACCATGCTATTAATAGGTAATTAAATCATCTATTTCTATGGGCCATCTATACCATGGCGAACTGTTAGTCATATAAATGGTAATTCTTGGGTGGATTATTGTTGAGTAAAAAAAGGGGAATCCTAAGGAAAACGGTTCGGAAGTGGCCAGAAAAAAAGCTTTGCAATGGTCCACAACTTTCTGAAGTGACTACTGTACCCTCTGGTAAAGTAACAGTTCGACCCTGGCAGTCATCGGGGTTGGAAGACTAGTTTCCACTAAGAATTGGCGATTTTCAGGGTCAAACTGTTAATTTACTGGAGTGTAGTTGCCATTGTTTCAATAACACATGCAGAAAATTTGCCGGCTGGTACACAATTTTTGAACCATGTCCTTCCCCATAGGATCCATGTATGCTATATATGGTAACATTTACCATCCATGTACCCCAAATGTTAGCATATATAGCATACATGGATCCTATGGGTTCCCCAAAAAATTGGTTTACCAAAGAAATCTCATGCCAGACCACAGACCGATCTGATGCCTTTTTGTTGATCCCAATCTTATTACGACTGAGCCTTTGCCACGTGGATGAAATATGTCAAGTTGGAGATGACATTTGGTACAGTTAAGGCCCGAGTTATACCAGTTATAAGTACTAAGAAAACCCATGAAAACCCCATCAAAATAGAATGTATAATGCCATAGAAATAACCAGTTATAACTAATAGCCATGGCCATAACTGTATCAACAATCATGAATTTGCAATGTCAATGTTGATGTAAAACTATATGTTGACACATGCCCGGGGTTCGAAATCTGGAAACCAAGGCACAAAATTCACACCGCAGTCACCGTCCTAAGATCATCAAACAACGAGGGACTCTCTCCCAGGCTTAGAAGTACGCAAGTTATGGCCCTTAACAACAGTTATTTTGATGGGATGATCATGATGTATAACCTTATCTGGTTGGTGGTTTCAACCCCTCTGAAAAATACTAGTCAAATGGGATTATTGTTCCCAATACATATGATTATGAATATGATATGATATGATATGATATGATATGAAATTATATGATATGATATACGACCATGATATATGACCATCCCCTAATATGGATAGATTATCCGACTTTTGACCATGGCACATCGGGCAAATCCCTGATAAAATCAATGATGAAACAGTTTGTCAAATGGCATTTATTTTGTGAATTTGATACACTTGAGGCCATTTACCAGTTGTAAATGATTATCACTGGCTATATATAGGGTTATAATTCCATAAATGATGTTATAACTGACTTATAACTGGTAAAGGGCCATAACTGTAACATTGGGTACATATATAAGGTTTGTTGATTTTGGATTGACCAAAGTATTCCTGATAATGTCCTTTCGATTTCCTTAGGAAAATGAGAGCTCACCTCAAGCAAACCCAGGAACAAACATGGTTTCAACTGTTCCAACTTATCCTTCTTACAAAGTGGGGCCCCCCAGTTATGTTTGTTGGTTTCTAAGCCCAAGTAACTCTGTATATATATATATAGAAGTACTATTTCAACCATTGTTATTGGAGTTATTGGAACCCCAACTTAGCGATTTCGTGGCCACAGGTGCCCCACTTTGTACCTATTGCGGTCCTATTGTGGTTCGTTGACCTCGTGCTGATCGTTTGCAATTTTCGTTCGTGATAGCTGAAGGGTTACTGTATTTGATGTTTACGTGGAATGGAAATCACACATTTATACACTTTATACATGATGTTCCGATTAAAAAAATCAAATGAATTATATGGAATTTCTGATTGCCATGTTTGATTGCTGGGGGGGGCAATCCAAAACGGGCTAGAACTCCACGTGTTTTTTTGATTTTTGTTGGCGTCGAAAGTAGTCTTCCAACCCCCACTTGGAGGGAGGGAAATCCTAGATCAACATAGTCCAACATTAGTCCACCATTCCGTGCATGTTGATCTACTATATCAAGCTCGGCACTAGATCAATCCAGCATACCCCCGATTGGGTTTCTCAGGTCGCAACTCACTCAACCTACAGTTATGCCCATTTATTGGCTATAACTGGTTATAAATGGGATGATACATTCTACAAATGGGGTTTCTTAGTACTTATAACTGGTATAACTCGGGCCTTAACTGTAGATGTAACAAAGAACAAACAGGGAACAAAAAATGGCATGGAATCAACCGAGGAGGAAACCTCCGATTGTCTCATGAGATTTTTACTCAGCAACAGACATCAGCAACAACGCTGAAGACATGTTTCTAGATATTTTCCGGGCAATCAGGATAATACTTTTAATACGCAACTTAGATATACTTAGATGATAATCAAAGGCTGCATAAACTGAACCAACAACAAAGGAGAACGTATACCATTGCAGGCTCGGAGTGTCATGCAATGCCTATGATGAACCAGCCGCATTTTGAAAAATCATGCGGGTCTCTGTTAATGGTACTTCAGTATGTCATATCATCTGCAGTTATGGTCCGAGTTATACCACTTATAAGTACTAACAGAACCCCATTCATAGAATTTATAATCCCATAGAAATGACCAGTTATAACTAATAAATGGCCATAACTGTGGGGCAACTACCGGAAATTTCGCAGAGTAGTCCATAGGATCAACATCAAACAGCATCCACCGCCAAGCTGCACAAAGCTCTTCGCTGTAGCATACGACCCATACGAGGGCCAAGATATGAAAACGAACCATGGGCGATTCCACGGATTCCGCGGACCCCGATGTGGGTTTTCACGGGTGGCTGCAGCTGACCATCGATGGCTCCATGAAAAACCCATGGAAAAAAGGTGCTAATTTTGGGAAATCCGATGGAAATCCGCAGGTTTTTAATGTTTTCAGGATGTTCTGAACATGACATGTTTGTTTACTTGATGTGCTCACTGGGTACTCACCACAGTCATCTAAAATTGGGACATGTGAATATCCCTAGAAATGGAATTGTTGGAGAAATTGGGTGTACCCCAGTATGAATATGTTCGAGGAAAGTTAAGAATGAATCGCGGGAAATTGTTGTTTTCTCGCGTACCCTATAAGAAGACACAATCAAATAGCCTCCGGCAATCAAACATAGCAACTGGAAACCGCCTATAAATGTTATTTCTTGGGAAAATCATCTATGAATAGGGAATTGTCCATTGCCATGTTTGATTACCTGAAGGTATCTTCATTCCCGCCACATGTTTCTTAAAATCCAATGGTCTTGGGGGCTTGACTAATCCCCTGCCAAGTTGGAGGGGATCAGGAAATCCTGCTAAAAAAGCAGTTTTCCTCAAAAAGAACTGAATTCTAGAAGTCAATGGATGGGTTTAGGAGAAAATCCAGAGGATACCATTACTTATATTATCAATATATATGTTTATATATAGGAGTTTCTGTTTTTTTTCTGTTTTCAATTTTCCCATCATCCAATTCAGGAAGGTTAATTATACTTCAAACTTTCAATGGGTTGATTCAATTCAGCATCTCCATGAAAACTATGGAATGGGTTTCTCCACACCATGACTAGGTGGGGGGATTCCAGAAACTCTTCTCCCATCAACCAGTTCTACGAAATCTGTGCATGCAGTAACACAACAGCCCTTTCTAGGACCCTCACTTTGATTCAACATCTTGAACATCAATCTGGGTAAATTATAATATTTCACAAACCTGAATTAAAACCATTTGGGGATGATCCCTCTGACTAAGCATGATTCCAATGAGGTCGCGACGTGAGGTCCTTATAATTTGCCCAGATCAATGTATTTTTTCAGAACATCACCGAGTCTGCGCAAACTGATTTCTTTGGACAGGACTAGAAACCTGCGAACGCTGTTGGTTGGTGATGCTTTGAATACCAATTGGGAAACAGATCATCCCAGGTTGTAACTGTGTAGATCATGGCCATGGCTTTCTATAGCCTGAATTGGTTCATAAAAAGTTGCTGTTTAACGTGAAAATCACAATTTGACCCATAGCATACGATAGCAAAAGGATTATTAAGTACCCTCTGGTAAACAGCCACATAACTATATGGAAAACCAGCATTTTTCATGGGTAAATCAACGAACTAAATTGCCATGGCTTCAAGTTCGCAAACTGTTAGTCATTGCCAGAGGCTACCACAATCCCCATCCAAGGGATCTGCATTCCAAATCCGAAGTTACAAGGTGAGGCCCCCCGAGATATAAGTTGGGGTGGATGAGACAGCCCATTCCGCGGCATTCCGAATGGAAAGTGTTGATGATGTTGATGTTTGGTCAGGCTTGCTCCCAACACCCCGGATGGTTTTGGGGAGGTTTGGGAAATACATCAGCCAAATCGCGAATTTTCGGCACACAAATGGCCATAACTTACCTAGAATGGGTTGGAACAACCTTGTTTGGGGTCAGGCATTTTGAAAGGGTCGCGCATTTTTTAATCCAAGGAATGACAAGGCAATATTTTGAAATGTGGCAGTTTCATGGGCAACATTGAGTTCCCATCCAACAATCAGAACTTGTTTTTTTGGCCTACTCCCCATCATACAGGATTTAAAGCGATGTTTGGGTGCATAAACATTGATTGCCAAATTATCTGGCACCAAGAAGAACCCTGAGCAGCAGGTACACAAGAGAATTACAATTCTCCAAATGGGTTTGTCTGAAAATGTGTCCACCCTGAAAAAATATGCATTTCTGAAGGTTGATAAACCAAGGAATTTCCGGGCACCCGATTTTCAAACAAACCCAAATCATAATTGTATAAACATGTATAAACCCATTCTCATTAGTTCCACGTTGGCTGTTAGAGGTACGATTTGACTGCACTTTTTTCCCGCGCATCATCTCAATTGGAGGTGCCCACCGTTACCCTATATATTACTATATATAAGGCCTAATTTTCAGGGAATTGGTTATACATACTGTATATATATTCTGGCATAGTAGCTCTATTTGACCCGGAATTTCCGATCAGCCGCCTGAGATGATGAAAAACAATAGTAAGTCTCTCCGGTCGACATTTTCGAAGGGCATACCACCTCAGTGCGCCGCGACGTGAAACACGACGTGCCGCGACGTTCACCACCCTTGTTGCAACAGCGGCAACAACTACATGGTTCCTGAACACATACAACAGGGGGTGCAGTTGGGGCGGTAAAACTACAACTACATTCCATGACCTTCATAAGTTGGGATATAATCCTACCATGGTTGTATAACCACTTAAAACTGGAACACCCTCAAGTATGCCTTCAATGCTCACATGTTGTTTGTGTGTTCTATCTTCACTCGACTGCAATGTCACAAAATGATTAAAAATGCACCAACAACATCTTTTTTGAACAAAGATGGGACCAAGGTGGCCGAAACAATGTAAGGTAAAATGCAAAAAGGACCCCCCATTTTTTTATTTGAGCATTATCGGCACTGTTTTGTTTGAAACCGTCCAATATGTCCACATGTTATTGTGTTGCATTTCAATATCGATGCTGATTTTTATTGGCTCTCCATTACATGGTTCTGTATGGACCTCTTTTTTGCCAGCTCAGTCACACGTATCACACAAAAACTTCTTAAAATAATGTGTTTCCTTTTGCCGCCGGTATGCCCTGTAGCATTGGCAGTAACTGAATCTATGGTTTCGAACGAAGTGTCATGACACATTGATAAATTGTCCATGCGTCAATCTAATCATTCAGATTTGCCAGCCAGTTGCAAGTGTTTGCCTGCAACATTTCACGTTTTTGATTACGCATACCGCATACATGTGTAGAACCAATTTGTTCAAACATGTTACCAACCACAAAACGCAATTATTGAAAAACAATCAAGTGACAAACATTTGCACCAGATGCCTTTTTTAGAAATGAGCTTCCGGCCACACTTTCAACAATGCTCAAGAGCAGCGCGATGCTCAGTAACCTGGCTACTTGGACGTGCTTTAAGCCCTATAGTTGCAGTTAAGGACCGAAATACCTATGATTTTCTTGTTATAAATTGATAGAAATTGTCGTTTCTATGGCTTCTACGGGGTTATCATTCCAAAAGTGGGTGGATGTACTGATTTATAAGTGGTATTTCCTGCCGGAGCTGTCTCCATTGGTTCAATATTTTCAAGGGATGAAACATGTTGAAACCATTGCCAACCTGATTTCCAACAGCATACAAACGATAGTGCCCCATCTGGATACGAATCGCATCATGCAAGGGCTTGTTATCAAAGGAAATTTGAAAGTCTAACTGGATGGCTCAAAGCCACTTACTACCCTATGGATCCAAACACCTCCTGAGAATGTACTTAACCCCCCAAATCATACCCCAGTCCCACTTCCTAAGAAGGTATTTGGATCTATAGGGCTAATTGGGGCACCGCAAATATCATCAAATATCCACCAAAATGATGTGTCTTCGGCAAACGATCGTCCTTTAGAATTGGGTGAGCCATGTTCTCAATCAATGGGATTTTCAGCACCATAAGGGCATATTTTCTAGGGATATCCCCTAAAATTTAGGCCTGAAAAATAGGCCAAAAATGTATGGTAGGTACCTGCAACTTAGGTTTCTGAAATGGCCATTGAATCAAACCCACATCTGCATATTTGTTTGGGTATACACAGTGGTGGATGCCGGTGGCTTCAACCCAAAGCCGCGTGAAAGGTATTGGTGAAGTGCGTTCATGACCCCAAACAGGACGGAAAACAAAGCATGTTTGGAGCCACCAATCAGAAAATGCTCAGGATCAACAAGCCAGCACAAACATTGATCCATCTCAGCTGTTGGTGCTTAAAGCGCGCTGTTGCTGGTGAAATCGCTCAAGTAGTCTGGTAGTGTTTTTTTTTTTTGCTCACATATCGCGACAACAAATTCATTCCTTCTTGTGCCTCTAACTGCCTTTTCTTTGTTGTGCCAGTTTCTGGTGATACTTTGCCAAACGTTTGCTACACCGTATGCGAATGTTGAGCGGCTTATCGTTGCAGTGTAGACCACAAGGTCCAGCTGAGTGCAGCTGTCAGTCCCAAGGGTTCATCCTGAAGTCGACTGCCAGCCTTATCCGCATAGCTAAGCAAAGGATATGACAAATCATTGGAAAAACACTGTGAATCGCGACTTTTCGACCTTCTCGCGCAACTGCATCTTCTTTCTTCTCACTCTTTCTCTTCTCTGATCTTCTCTCTTCTTCTCTTCTCTTCTCTTCTCTGACTCTTCCCACCTCTGCTTTTCCATCTCTCCATATTATCATATTGTCGGAAGTTTGACTTCTAAACTTCCTTCGATTGTAAAACAATCCTTCACCGGAAGGTCTACCCACATATATAATAGTGTTTCTCCGGTTTTGTTGTGATTTACCCCTGTTTTCCCTATAGATTATTGGTAGTTGATATCCCCACGAATCTTCCTGGTGAACTACCCGAGGTCTACCCAGATGTTCCGATTCGCCTCCACATGTGATCTATACAGCTGCGAAAGGCACTAAACCCCACGCACAAATGGCGCTGCGGCGCTGTCTATGTTTGTCGAAGGTCCTATCTACTGAAGCGCAGCCCCTCGAGCTACGTTTGAGCCATTTTTAGGGTCCAAACCGCGAAAGTGGCTGACTTGGATGAGGGGTACCAACCATGTTAGGTTGGGAAATCTACAGACATAAGTCAATAGAAATGAAACCACAAAATCAGACCACCCAAGCACACAACGCAAAAGGAGAACACCACCCAAACACATTCAAAAATCATAGCATCATAGTGCTATGAGTCAAGACCCTGGTACCCTAGGCCTAAGATAGCTTCTTAGTGGATGTGTATTCACCCAGAACCCCATATCATCTTCTTGCTAAGGGGGCTGTGGTCCTGGTCCATTGCTTCAATTCCAAGATATCCAAGGTTTTAGCCTCTGACGTCCGCATGGCTCACAACTTACCTGAACCAAGATAAACCACATTTCCTTTGGAACATTTTTCCCCACCTGCCAGGTGAGGGTTGTTAGATTTTATGTCAGTTGCCTCCTCGTCCTCCTCCTCCTTCTCCTCCTCCTCCGCCTCCTCCTGCCTCGTCCTCCTCTCCTCCTCCTCCTCCTCGTCCTCCTCGTCGTCCTCGTCGTCCTTGCTCAACTGCGACCCGCGATCCACAGTGTTCTCTGCCGGACC
>Ga0126342_10015602_pt1 | contig 13306 bp, 12 predicted proteins | sample Cyp1metagenome_FD_92528 | JGI IMG/M metagenome (GOLD analysis project Ga0126342, IMG submission 92528) | Coral microbial communities from Lord Howe Island, Old Settlement Bay, Australia - Cyphastrea 1 metagenome | ecosystem: Host-associated > Invertebrates > Cnidaria > Coral ...
TGACGCTTAAGTTTTTTGGTGCCACCCTTGTGCGCGTACACTGCACCAAATATTGCATCTTGACCTTGATATCCAATATTCCCTAAAAATCACAAAATCCCAGGAGCTCGTGAAATTTAATATATATGATATATATTTAAAGCTAATATTATATTATAAAAAAAAATGTAATATTGTATAAAATAACATTGAATTATATTATATCATATTATGTTATGTTAAGTTATATATGTTAAATAAAATTCAATTATCAAAGGAAGTTGGGAAGCAATCTGCCGAGTTACGGGCAAATAGAATTGTGAGACTTTACATCACAGAACGATAAATTCATGAAGGGTGGTGTGAAACTTTACATCACATAATAATACATCATGAAGGGTGGTGTGAAACTTTACATCACATAATACATCATGAAGGGTGGTGTGAGGCTTTAATACGGCACATTCCAAGACAAAGGCATTGTAATGGCTGCATGAATGTTGCATGGGGCTTGTGTTGGGGAGGAAGACCTTGTGTTTTTCCGTGTAAAGTGGCTGCAGGAGGCGGTGAAGGGCAGCTCCTGTGTAAGGCGGTTGCGGGCACGCTCGTTTTGATGTTTTTTGGTTCTCCCTTGGTGTTCTGCACTTTGCGTGTCTTCGTGTCTGCGTAGCTCTATGCGGTTGTGGAATCCCTGGTTGCAGATCGCATTGGAATGGCTGCATGAATGGTGCATGGGGCTTGTGTTGGGGAGGAAGCCGGAGCACGAAACCTTGCGTTTTTCCGTGTAAAGTGGCTGCAGGCGGCGGTGAAGGGCAGCTCGTGTGTGAGGCGGTTGCGGGTACGTTCGTTTTGATGTTTTTTGGTTCTCCCTTGGTGTTCTGCACTTTGCGTGTCTTCGTGTGACGTGCGTGGTTCTATGCGGTTGTGGGATCCCTCGTTGCAGATCGCATTGGGGTGGCTGGTTGACTGTTGTCATGATTTGTTGCCATGTGCATAGAGACACTCGAGTTAGGCACGTGATGTTGCTAAACGCATTGTAATGGTTGAATCAAGGTTGCTTGCTGACGCGGCTGCATGCGTAATACTATTGTCTTTTGCAGCTGGACATCGTAAATCGTATTGGAGTGGCTGCGTCAAGGCTGCGATAGTGATTTGTCAGCAGATTTTAAACATTTTGGCGCCGGCGATTTTCCGTTTAGAACTCCTTTAAAAAGTGGCAATTTCTGCTGCCATTATTTACAACAAAGAAGACGAACGTAGTGAATTTTATCTGTTTTTCTCCAAGATCCATTAAAAGGAGACATTGTCAACGTGTAAGGCTTCTGAAGAAGATTTGTGAGCTTTCTCTCTGTTGAATTTTTGGTGTTTGACACAAGTTATATGACTGCAGCTGTTTTGAGTTTATGTTATGCAACCATAGTAGCGAAGCGAAGTCTAGAAGAAGTATTCGCCACTACGACCATCTAATTAGTGCATCGAGATGTTTGTCAAGAAGAACCGCTAGTCTGTGGAACACAGGTTGGAAGTTGATATTTCATGCAATATGGTCCGCTTTGTCGCACGAGTTGGTCCTGCAAAGTTTGGTGGCTCCATGATGAAAGACAGCTTAAACACACGATACAGAATTCAATCAAAGAAGTAATTGTTGCATGCAAACAGGAATATGATGAACATAAAGCAAGGTATTTTGCTATGCGCTGGACTATATCAGCAAAATCAAGTGGTATGCAAAGCAGTGGGACTGAAAGGAACGAAGGCACGGTAGTGCGGCCTGTCTTCGTGCTTTGGAAGCCGGCGTGGCGTTTGCACGGGCACGGCAGTATGGCGGAACCGAATGCTTTTGCAAAGTTGTGTTGGCATATGTTGAGAAGGAAATAGAAATATTGAAGCTCCTGCGACGCATGACTTTGAAGAATTGTCTACTTACCGGAAAAGCAAGTAACAAACGTGCAAGTGATTCTGAAAGGTTCAAGCATTACAAGATGCATCTTGCTCTTGAAAAAATCTGTCTGCGGAGAAGCACAGGTGATAGAACAATGGGAAAGAACAAATTATGTCCAAGATGGACTGGCACTGCGAGCGGCCTTTCGGAACTTTTGCGGCGTTGTGGAGAAGCATGTAGAAGACATGAAAGCGCGGGATTGCTTGGCGTTGCATTGCGCCAGGGTCGTGCTATTGGACAACAACCGCAACAGCTTCGCACAAAGCACGCACGGGCCTGGCTGGCGCACGGCGCATATATAGATGACCAAGGCTTTATAGTATACCCCTAAGACAACTTCCGCCCCGCCTCGTGCGGGTACTACTGCTATTTTGATATATTAAGATATATTATGATTTATTATGATATATAATGATATAGCGTGATATATTTTAAACATATTACTATTAATTATAAGTAATATATATATATATATTATATATATCATATACAGAACAATCAAACATGATTAAAACTGTTTTAAAGAAATATTGTCAGATGGGCCTACGCCGACATACAACTTTGAGAAAACCAGGCGGGGGGTGGCAGCCGCCAGGCGACTTCTCCGCTTAGAGCGCCATCCAGCAACCTGCACAGGTACCTTGGGCTGCAGGGTATTCCACTGGTAGGGAAACTCTTCCGCACATCATTGCACATCTACATATAATTAATGGGATGCATCCTGATCATCATTTATGATATAAAAAATACATCTGTTGTTTTCTTCATATCTCGTTTTTCACTGAAAAAATCAAACATCAACTGAATCTCCTGCTAGCTCACAGGACGGCAACGATACATGGAGAGTCTGAAAAGCTCGTGCATGACGAGGCAGCGAAGTCAACCAATGGGCATACCCTCTGGTAAACTAACATAGCTATTGAAAATTGCCATTTATACAGTAGCGGATTTTCCCATTAAAAATTGTGATTTTCCATAGTAGTTTTTTGTATGTTTACCAGGGGGTAACCCAAATCAAGGACTTGACGGATTGGTTGTCTCAATCCATCCTGGGGATTCAAATGCCGAAACTTCCAACCCAGCGAATCCCTAATAGTCTGGAATAGTGGTGGACTACCACTTAGACTTAATTCATATTAATTCGAATTACAATGGTGATCCATGGGTGAAAGGAGTCATTTTATTTTCAAGGTCATGTAATCACCACAGTGATAACTCACCATGTTATTTTCCATGGTTGGTGTAAGCCTCATAAACATAACTCCGGCCGCGCTGCTGCAACATGTTTTGTTCGCGCTGTGCCGGCCTCAGGAAACGCTCTTGGAGGATATGGTTGAGCCATGCTGCTGAAACACCGACTTTTTGGGTTCCCATCAGTTGGTACCGTCCAGAAAATCCCGGTAAGGCAAATATCCCTTACCCTGAATGGCCCTAGATTTGCCTTCCATGTAGCATGGGGGACCTCATTTTGAGCCCCCCGGCATGGTCGACACTTCATCACGGCTTGGAAGAACTTCAACCTGAGCAGCGGAAAGGAGGGATTCAACCCCTGAAAGTCTTGGAGCATACGAGGGGTTTGAACTCATACAGTGGGAGGAGTTATATGCATATATATGTATATGTATATCACTAATCATTTAGTCACTAATCTCGTTTTAGGGTCTAGATCCGTGGGGTTTACATCAGCCACCTTTTTCAGCCAAAGTAAGATGTCTCAAAGCAGCCTCAATTGAGACATTTTGAACACGGTCCAAGGTCGACAATGCCATATCGTGTTTGAGACATGACCCAAACTTGCCCGACAAAAATGCTCAAAATTGCTCGAAATGACCCCAGCTGGCCCGAAAAAACTGCTCAAAATTGCTCAAAGCTGCTGAAAATTGCTGAACATTGCTCAAAAATGCTCAAAATTGTTCAAAATGACTCAAAATTTCTCAAACTTTCTCAAAATGGCCCAACAAGTGTCTAAAGGGGTGATGTGCTTGCATATGCAGGTGCGAAAGTTGTCATTACTTGGCATTGCTGCTGCCGGTGTCTATTGTTGCATGGGCTTAAGGTCAGTGTCAATTGCGCCGAGGTCATCCCTGCTGCTACGTTCGGAACCCTCAATCGTCAATTTCAACTGACAGGGATCACTTGTCATTAGATTGGCTGCCATAGTTTCAAGTAACGGCCTATCCCGCAAAATCATCATTGCCTTGATAGGAAAAAACTGTTCATGCCCGCAGTTTCTTTTGTTTCATTACTGCCTCTTGGTGATACCACATGAACTTCTGTTTTTTTTTCGTTTTTGTTTTTGAAATTTAAAAGGCATCGGATCTAAACCTGACGGATCTACACCCCAAATTGCGAACAGTGAGTATAAATACATGTATATACCCGTATATATATATAATAAGTGTCGTCACTATCATGTGGTTGTGAAACTCTGAGTAAGTAGCTGCTTAGCTTCCCATGTTATAGGGAATATGGATACCCCCAACCACCTGGTTTTTGGCACAAGCTGATGCACAAGTCATGCAGTGCCATAACTCACTTCCCTCGCCTGGAGTACGTCCTCATCCTGAAAATCATCGGCAAAAAAGTCAATGGCCACTGCCTGCCACCAAGCTCGCCATCCCTGGGTGAATCTGCCGTCCCCATTGAGTTTTGATTGCAAGGGCAGTATTACCTGGTATGACATATCACCATTTTCTCATGCTTCCCTTATTTCTGGTTCTCAACCCCCTTCTCATGCCAAATGTCAAATGATGTCGCCATGTTCATCCATGTTCTATCTGCTTGGGGGGTTCACCCTGCACAATACATGTTAAATCAACGGGATTCAATAGAGATCATCTTCATCCCCAGGTGTTCACCAGCTATGGCTACCTCCTCAGCATCATCCACGAAGCAATCGACTGCCTCGGAGATGCGTACGAATGATGCACACTTCAGCATCTTGAACCATGTTGATCCTACAGCACATGACACAAACACACGGGAAATCATACCTTCAGTAATTTAACGCAGATATGGAACATCACCATTTTTATACAAGTATTGGGTAAATAAATGTAAATCATCTAAAAGCTGGCATAGCAATTTATGCCCCAACTTCCGCAGCCCCGACATGGGCCCCCTGGCATCTTCCAGCACAGATGAGACGAAGCTGCGCACCTCGACTTCTAAAGCTGGGGGTCGTGCACAGTGCACGTCACAATCCATGGATTTTACTCCCCATATGTAACTTATTGTTCATAAGCCTAATGAATAATGCTATGCTATGCTATGGGCCATGGGTTTTCCATAACTGGTTCAAGAGAAAAGGAAGGGAACCACAGCTTTAATGAACCAAACATAGGAGGTTGCTGCAAATTGTCTTTCGGACCATTTCCCCAAAAATAACAGTTGTTTAGGATGAAGGGCAACAATGTTACATCCAGTGTGCACACAAAAATCAACAACATATTCTACACTTGATCGAGTTCATATGCCACATCACGTCCAGAACATACTATTATATATAGTGGTGGAGACAGAGCCGGAGACGAATAGAAGATTGAAAAATACGGTGAGCATATCATACCCAAAAACAGGTTGGATCAGCTTGTCACCTGCTTCAGGAAACATCAGAAAACCAATCTGTCGGGCGGAAATGTTAATATTTCACTAACGTGAATTTCAGCCATTTGGGGATAATTCCCCTTACTAAGCATGGTTCCAGCTTGAGGCCACTACAACCCATCCGTGCCTCGAAATCCATGTTTTGCTGCGAGCCAATTTTTGGTGGCCGCGTCGGATCGATTAATCGCTGGGACGGATCCCTTGAGCATCAATGGGGATCACATGACATGGTTGCGCCTTCAACCACACCACAAAAAAAAAGATCTTGGAGCAAATGGATACAAATGGTACATGTAGAAACTGAACTGGCAGAGAATTCATGAATTCAATGAAACAACTCCAGCATCTGTGCATCCTTGTGCTACAGTACCTTGTGAACCCTCATGTCCAATTTGTTACCTGATGTTTCCTGTCAAAGCACGCAAGGAAGAGTCCGCACATCATTTCACAAATCCACAACTTGGTCAAGATGGACATCTGATCGTCTGATGGAACTGACACTTCCAGTGATCGGCCCCTTGAGCTTCCAACCTGCGCAATCCAATGAGAGTTCTTCGGACCAATCACCTGCCGGAATCTGGCAGGTTCAGCCAACGGGCTCATGAGACATACCCCCGTTGAGGATGCCAAGGAAAATGACCAGCAATCCTTGCAATGGATCAAGTCAATCGGAAAAGTAGACTTGGTCCAATTGGTAGATGATTAGCAATTATGATGCAATATGCAGCTATTAATTATTAACATGGCCGTTTTCCATGGCTATGTCTGATTATCAACGAATGCATATAGGTTTCCACCAATGGCACATTGGCAGGCGTTTTAGCTACATTGCTTCTGCTGGCACTTGGATTGCCACAGCTCACAGCCCCAGAGATTTCTGAAAGTAATTAGACCACCATGACCCAACGTCCCAGGGGTTTGCAAGTCACCATGGTTTCAAAAAATGTGGGGCTCAAAGAAAACCCTTCGCCGTATTTGAGTGAGAGCTGTGGAAGCTGCCATACATCTGAAGCATCCAGGGCTTCCCTTCGGTTCCCTTCGGTTCCCTTCCGCGGCCTTGTGGTACACGAACTCGTACAGCAGTCACAAAATTTGGCAAAACCTTGCCACGTGTCACTCGTCCCATGGGCACAGCAGAATTCAACTTCAATCAGGTCCAGCCTATCAGCCTGTCAGCCTGTCCAATCAGCGATGACACAACTGCATGATCCAGCATGATCCAGCTTGATCCAGCATGTACAGATTGAGTAGACCTTGAAAGCTCCTCTGGTTTGATAAACATTGATAAACCTAACAGGGATACACTCACAAAAGTGATACAAAGTTGGACCAACATGGAGTACTGGAGAGGTGAACACAGAGTTCCTGGCCCAGTCATCCAACTGTTCCCACAAGGATCCCGTTGGCTGCACCATCAGCTGCGAAGTCACGTCGCCTGAAAGGGTGACGTCATAGATGGATGTTGCGATCTCTTGGAGTATCAAAACAATAATCAATCATTTTATGACTACGCCCTCCACACGGACCTTCGGCGAAATTATTATGGATCATATTGGATCATATTAAAAATATTAAAATATATTAAAATCATAGTATGCAATAGAGTAAACATATTTGAAACTCACACAGGTATTTCTTTGGGATGCTTTTGTGTCCAAGGCTTAAAGCAGAATAAACAACAGTTAGCAGGAATCGTTCCAGTCTTTTCAGTTTGCGCATGCATTTGCAGTACAAAAACAGCCAGCATCATACCTGGTTGGTAGTTTCAACCCATCTGAAAATATTATTATATAGTCAGTTGGGATTATTTTTCCCAATGTAAGGAAAATAAAACATGTTCCAAACCACCAACCAGATACTCTCTCTCTCTCTCTGTTTCTCTCTCTCCCTCTCTCGCTCTCTTGTATTTTTACGTCACACTTGAAGCTAAGCCGATGTCATACATACATTCGTCTGGTTGCAAATGCTTTCGAGGTATTTCTACATATATATATATTCCTTTGGACAACAACCAGCAGTCATACAGTCATACAGCTGATTACATTGCTGATTATATATATATAGATTGTGTCAATTGTGGGCATACTTTGCCGCGTTCAAAGGCTGTTGTGGTGCCTTTTGGTCCGAGCCTTGTATATTGAGCCCACCGAGCTCCATTGGAAACTCACAAACGTTGATCACCTCACAAACGCTCAACGGACTGACGGATTCACATTGGCATCGACACAACCAATGTAAAACGCGTGAAACAAACTGGTGTAGTTTTGCCAGATATAGCAAGATCATAATTAAATGGTTGAAATATGTCGAAATGATTTCCGTCCAAAAGAAAAATCTACATCTACGAGTCATCTACGGTGGCAACTCAGTTCCAGTGACAGTTCTTGGGCTCCTGGGCCCGAAAGCCGGCGGTTCCACCGTTCGATGGGCGACGTCCGCCTGCAGTGGTTCGACGACATGGCGCTTGTGTTTTCAACATGTTTAAATCTAACCATACGGTTGGATCCACGGTATGACATGATACGATGTATGTCATGACACATATATAATTTAATGTCTATGAGTATTGATGAATGAGTGATACGCAATATTCATCCATATAATATTACACAATAAAAGAAACGACACGAGATGGCATGACATGACATTCATTGACATTCATCACTTCGGGCATGCGCAGCTCGGCAGCTCGGATCCGCCTGCACCAGCCGGCACATCTGTAGCCCTTGCGAAGCGGACAGCGAATCTTGGGTCATAGCTGTCATAGCTCCCTGTGCTCCCTGGATCCACACTGCCAGCTGCCTGGAGAAAGCATCCCAAAGCCATGCCTGAGAGGGCATGGCTCTGTCTATAAAGGATTATTATATAAATCTATGAAGGGGCTTAAAACATTTGTATTTCGGACTTCACATACCTTTCTTATCCTTTCTTGTAGATCAAGCGGCCTAGCCTAGGCACTTCGATTGATTTTAAAGCCACTGGAAGCCTTTAGCTCCTCATGTTGCACCGCACCGTGCCTTCCCCAAACATTAACAGCCAAATCGGTATGTGCCAGTGCCTCACATGATGCAACAACTGTAGGTGGAAATCTCTTCACCCTTCAGCCCCAAAAGTCGTGGAAATGTGACGAAGAAAGCCGTCCCAGGTCCTAGCCATTCCCACAGGGTCCCCCCACAGTCCAATGCACCATGCTGGGGGTGATGTTCACCTTTGAAGCGCCAGGTTTGAACCCTTCAGGACCAACTTCCACAGAAACATATGCAGAGGTCTCTGGGACCTTCAATACGAAGGAGAACATCCAACTTCAAAATCAAACATATGTCCAAGTTGAACTGATTGAAAAATATGTGCGGCACATGGAAACATTTCACTAAATCAAACATGTTGCTGCTTGCAGCCTCTTGTCGCTTCAGCAAAACCAGTCCTCCCCGAAACTGTCCTAACCCTGCGGCACCAGCAACGGAGATCTGCCAATCAACCTGAACTGTTGAGTACCTCAGAGTCGCCACATGGGAGCTGCACTGTGTGGTTCATGTCCATGACATCATTTGATGGAACTTTTCCCAGAACCATTCCCAAGGGCAGTGCAGTTGGTTCCATCATTGGTCCTCTCAACCTGCTGCAACAAGTTGGGCACAACATCCATGGTTAGTGGTTCCAACTCTTTCACGAAGAACACGTCCGAGCGAAGTGGTCTATGATCATCGCAAATTGCGATATGGCTAAGTCTGAGAATTGTTTAGACCCCCAAGATCCCCCAAGTTGTTTTTTACATGACGGTAAAACAATGATACTCAGTACTCATTCACAAGCCATGGTTGTAACCACCTGCAACATGCCAGAGAAGGGCTCCAAACATGGCCTCAGCGGCGAGGAAAACCCCATGTCTCACTGAAAGATTCAAACATGTTGTTTTGTTTGGGTCTGATTTCACAGGTATTTTGAAATATCGTAACACAAAACCTACTTAATTAATCAATACAATCATGTTCTGTTCCAAAAATTACTGAACACACAGCTCTCACAGCCTGACCATGCCTGACCTGTAGTTGTAGGAACTTTTGGCAACCACACAGGAAAAACATATATGGAGATTTGTTTGCGCCTTGCAGCATCTCATTCAGGCTAGTACACTGACACGAACATACACGAACTATGAAAATACATGACAATATATGACAATATGTAATGTGTATGAAAAAACATATGTCTATCAATCTAATGATGTATGATACGTATCTTCTCTTTTGCTCTCTTCTCTGGAATTCCATGCTATCACATCGCATCTCATCTAAGAAATCTATCCGTCTGCTCTCATTATGGTTTCTACAACACCCCCGCAGCATCCACCTGCGAAATTGCCGAGGTACTCCCATGCACCTTGCGAATTCAAAAGGTCCAGTTCCAAACTGCGCAAATCCTCAGCGCCGGAAAAAACATGGTCCATTTCGCATACCATCAGACGGTACACATACCCAGCTGGAATATGTAGGTGTGTCTGAAAATCCCATCTGGTCATGACTAACATAGCTATGGAAAATCTTCATTTTTAATAGGTAAACCATCTATTTCTATGGGCCATTTTCCATGGCTATGTTAAATAACCACAGGGTATCTGAAAATGGTGTTTATTAATCCGAACTTGCCATTATATTACATAGATCGTTGCAGCAAAATATCGGTAACATGTAAAGTGTAAAAAACAACATGACACTTTATCATCACACGGCGTTCAAACTCTATATGCATGCGTGATCTAGGTTTGGAAGCGCTGCACAGAGGCATAGGCATAGCTTTTTTTGCCCGAGGCTCCCAAGCAACACACGTTGCTAGCCCTCCAGGAATCAAACATTTTTTTCATTCTGCAGCTGATGAAGACAGTTCTTCGTGCTGTTCATGCGATCTATACAAGAAAACAGCCATGTCAACGAGGGCAGTCAAAAATCCCATCAATCTACACGCATGCTTTGCCCGCGTGCCTAGATTTTGAGATTTCCACTGCCATGCCATGCCATGCCCCAAAAAAATAAGATTGCGGGAAGATCTGGAAGGTATATCAACTCAAACTTCCACAAATCACAATGCATCACAATATGTATCACCAATAACTTGGGGCTTCCCACGGCATCCAAAGAGAAAAGTGCTGGGCTGGACCTCAGCTGGGATAAACTGGCTGCCTGCACCCAAATACCACTTCGCAACAGCAAAGCGACCCCTATTAACCACCAAAGTATATACCTTTTAGCAGTTCGGTTTGTCCGTAAATGCAGCCCACACCTGAAACATTGCAGTTTCATGCCATTTCATGCCATTTCATGTCATTTCACAGTGCAAAACGATAAAAAAACGATAAGAAGAAACCCCTGGATCTTTGCGCCATAGTTATTTTTTGGACAAATCCAAAAGACAGCTGAGACAGTGGCTGCACATGCGCCTGCAGGGCAGGTTTTCCCAAAACCAGCTGCGCCCGAAGGACCTGGGCGAGGAGCTGTGCACCCCATAGATCTCTCTCTCTCTCTCTCTCGCTCTCCCTCGCCCCAAAAGGGAAAGTTGCTTTATAATTGTTTATGTCGTGTCCTTGTCTAAAAGAACGATATTAATCAATTATAGTAATACTATGTAATAGTACTGTACTGTAGTTAATTACCATCTGGCTATTTAACATAGCCATGGAAAATCACATTTTTTAATAGGTAAACCATCTATTTCTATGGGCCATCTATACCATGGCTATGTTAAAGAACCAGTAATTCAGCGCCAGGGCCACGTACCGATGCCACGCCATCCGAGGCTGTGACCTCCAAACATGGCTTACTTAGAAAATCCTATGGAAAAATGGTGATTTGTTGGGTTCTACCCATGAAAAATTGCGATTTCATGGATTTTCATTGGGAACCCCCCTATAATCTTCTATAAATGGGGGGTTATAGCTTGGAAAATCACCTGTAATACTATGAATGGTGGATTTTCCATTGCCATGTTTGACACTGGAGGGTAATGAAGTTTTTTTTTTGGCTGTCAAATCCCAAGTTGGACATCCTTGATCATGTTTTCACCCATCCCCATACGACATGTGCTGTCAAAATATGATGTTAAATAAGTGAAGTGAAGGGGGGACGAACATGTTTCAAACATCTTCGAACTGCGAAGCCAGCAAGAATCCATCGAGTCAGGGCATTTCCCCTGGTTGCGGAGCGCTGGGAATTCCTTGGAAATCCTGGTCCTCCGTAGCGAATTCGAATACCTTTTCCAGATGGAAGCATAGATGAGTAGATGATCATTGCTTTAGGGCTTAGAGCGGCCCGCTGATATTGGGGATAATACATGTTATTTAAATAATATGTTATATAATAACACGCTATAAAATCTATAAATATCATATGTATAACTGTATAACTAATATATAATATAGAATAATATTATATAATATAGAATAATATATAATATTATATATATATATACGCATACGCACACACACACATTCATATGTATATATATATATATATATATATGTATATATATATATATATGCGTATACTATGTAAATGATTGTAATTATATCATATGTGCTTATACTGTAAATATGTATACATTGGGATTCGATCTTGTTTCCATAGCGAGCCTTAGAGGTACCCGAGAAACATCCAACGGGACCTCGAAACCATCAAGATTCGAACGGAGGAGGAATCTGATCCTCGGCAGCTCGTGGTGATTGCCTGTCGCCTTGACTTTCTATGGGGCTTTCTTAATGGGGGATCCCAAAACCGTGGGTTGTTTCAATACGAACATGGTCTAACTTGGATGATTTGGGGGTACCCACATTTTAGATATTTTAGGAAACCTCCATATCTGTTTGAAACTTTCTGGACCTTTGCAGTCAGCCATTGATTTCAGTTACCATGTTTTACCCAAGATTTCCTTGCGGCATACCACACTTGGTGTACCCTGCACCTTTTGCTTCTCACCAAACCCATTCTTGAGATTGAATCACAAATAATTTTGTCGGTTGAATGGAGGCAAAAATTGCCAACGCCCCCTCTTGCAGACAAACAACAGAACCATTCACGAGAGCCAAAGTCCAGCTTGCTTTGGGGTTACTATATTCGCTCGCAGTGAAATTTTCCAACGAAAAAAACAGCCAAACACATCACCCCTAGGCTTGACACGGCCGAGTGCTTGCTGCAGTTCTCGCCATCGCATTTGCGATGACGTGCCTCGAGTTTTGGTCGCACAGCGATGGCAAATGCGGCAGAAGTGCTGGGCCTCCAAAGTCTTCCTGAATCCAAATTTAACGCCAATTGAACTATAGATATTTATGGGGACCCCCAAGGATGGGATCCCCATTCCCATACTCCCGTTCTCCAAAAAGAACCCCTATACAGGAGGATGACATGCCAAGTAACAGCTTCGGCTGCAAGCCTGGGCGGGATCATTCAATGATTCTACTCTACAAATAGCGTAGTCTACAATGTTTCGTATCTATCCATCCATGTAAAGAAGTATATATAACAAATCGGTATACACATGCGTATTTATCACATATAGCTATATCACACACACATGTATATATATATAATATGGTCCCGTCCTCCGTCTCTCCACCCCCCAAATGGGTTGGGGGGGTAGGGGGGGTGGGCCACTACCAGCCACGGGGGGGGAAGGGGGAAGATCTCATATGGGGGCAGTACATGGAAGCATGCAAAAACGAAGACATAGGTATGAATATACAAGGGCACTACCAGCCACGGGGGGGAAGGGGGAAGATCTCATATGGGGGCA
>Ga0126342_10015603_pt1 | contig 13306 bp, 6 predicted proteins | sample Cyp1metagenome_FD_92528 | JGI IMG/M metagenome (GOLD analysis project Ga0126342, IMG submission 92528) | Coral microbial communities from Lord Howe Island, Old Settlement Bay, Australia - Cyphastrea 1 metagenome | ecosystem: Host-associated > Invertebrates > Cnidaria > Coral ...
ATGGTGGATGTAGGGGTTCTGGAGGATCTTGGAGGTTCCAAGGTGCTGGTGATACCAGGATTGTAGAGGCCCTACACATCCGTAACCAGAGACCGAAGATGGTGTGACTATCTGTGAAACCTTCAGGTAGGGGACAGAAACTTTTTTTTTATCAATGGATTGGCTTTCACGGGAAAGTTTACAGGAAAGCCCCATATTGAATGGAAAATCTATGGTTTCCTGTAGGTTTTCCCTTGAAAACCATTAATTTTAGTAGAAAAAGAGGAGACAAAAACATCTGACACAAGCAACTCTCTGGATTGCAGACACTCCTGGCACCTCTGGCACCTCATCTTCAAGTGCTGGATGTTGGAAAGCATCACAACACTGACAAAAAAAATGCACACTCAAAACCGATACCAATAATGTCAATAATATAATATATTATACATTTATATATAATATAGTGCTAGAACCACGAAAAAATAACTTGGACAGAAACAAACTCCCAAAATCGTTTCCCCGTTTCCCCCAAGGATGGAAAGCACGGTGACCAATGGGAGCATCGTCCACAGTGGGACAAGTTCTGGGTCCCAATTCCAGACCTGCTCAGCAAATTTCCTTCGAAAATAAAGCCAGAAAATAAACTTTGGCTGGCAAAAAAATATTATACCTATATGTAGAAATATCATTTTACTTCATGTAACAATGTAATGTGTATGACATGATGCAATGATGTACATCTTATGATATAAACTGATTAAAATGAAAACATCATCCAATCCCCTCGTCAAAAATGAGGGTGTCCCCTTGCCATGGGAATCCAACAAGGGCGGTGTCACAAATCAAGTTTCAGATTTGGGACACGTCGGGTATCATTCAACATCATTCAACATCCCTTTCCGGTCAGGAGAAAAGTGCAATGACGAGTCCTCCATTTTCATCAGTTTTGTCCCGAATTGAATTTGGTGGTTTTCCCACTGCCATGTTTATCGAAGGGTCAACCAAAACCCTTCCTTTCACTACACCGGCCACCCGAGCGTTTCATCCCAGCGTCGATGGTGTCATGCTGCGGCTGTACTGACGCGCACGCTGGAGGACCGTCCCTGAAAGGACAAAAGAAACTTGCAACAGCAAAGGTCAGACAAAGTGTCTGGGACAAGTCAAACATGTTTAGTCCCTTCCGCCCAGGATAAACTACCGCCCAGCACCCCTGGTTTAGTATTGGGTCTGTCCATTTTCGTTGGCCCTTTTTGGCGGTATTTAGATATTAGATATTAGATGATATTGGGCGGATGGGATTGCAATGGGCTTTTTAAAATAACAATCGAAAAAGAGAAAATAGACCAAGAGCAACTGGAAAAAGAGGTGACCCACAGCATCATCCCAGCCCAGTGAGGCTCCAGCCGTTCCTCAACCTGCACTCAGGGGGTGGCCCCTGGATGTGGTGTACCCAACCGTGGGTGTTTTCCCTACAAACCTGTGGCTGAGAGGTATATCAAAAGGAAAACATGCACAATTCTGAGTATATAAATGCACATAAAAATTAAATCATTATTGCGTACTATACCATAGACATATTATCTGCGCAGTCACATAATCATATTGGCCTGGACCGTTGCTGGAACATGCATGTTTTCTGTACGCGTTTTTATGCCACTTTACGGATTTTCGTGCCACTTTCACGCATGTCTTCAATGTTTTTGCAGAAGTATATTATCAGTGAGTCCAAGGTTGAAAGAAGTTGTCGCATTTTCTTGTTGTATGTGCAAATGTGACACGGAAACCTGCCATTGTTCAAGCAAAGCCTATTGAACAAAACAGATCATGGCGGTTTCCAGGCGTAACTACCCCGGCAAACAGGCGTTCAACCACCAAAGCAATGACCTTTCAGGCGGACCTCATGTATGTGTTGATGTGTCAGTATATTATTTTCCTGCAGAAACGGGTGGTTTGCAATTACAAATTACCATGTTCGATTCCTGCAGGTTACATGCGTTTGTCTGAAATAGGGCTCCCCTACATCTACTGGTGGATGTAACAATTTCCCCATTCATTTGCGATTGCCACTCTATATATATATATATATATATATGTGTGTGTGTCGTGTGTGTGTATACATATGTACAATATACTGAAAGGCTCAGGTCATAGTCATACACCCGATTGAAAATCCGAATGAAATTTATGGCAAAGGCTGCTCTACTGCATTGATTCCCTTGACTTGCAACAAACCAATGAATGTTTTAACCACCCGCTTCAAGCTTCACTTATAGCAAACCTGTCTTCTGTTCCAAACCACTATCTGCGAGACAGCGATCGGTTTCTCTGTCAAGCGTTTCAACCTTGAACCAGCTTTCATTTCACTGTGAACTGCGAATGTTGAATTCCTTTTTGGCAACATAGCAACCCTATGGAAACTTTTCTATTCAAAGCGCCCCGCGGGAGTCAAGAATTCAGTTCCCCTGAAGGGCCAACAGCTTTGAGCACTGCAAGCCCATAGGTAATGCCAAGATACCTCTAAACATCGCCAAGAAAAAAACCATTGAATCACCATTGTGCCATTATATCCTTATTGTTGTTTTTCCCATGAAATCATGATTCCCCCATCTTTTCGATTCTTTTCGCATATTTTCCCATAGTTTTAGCTACATTCAGCCGTTTCCAATGACTTTTTGCAGCTGTTTTTGTTGCGCCTCTTCTGCCCTTGGCACAAGTCATTCAAATCCTGATCCACCTCAGTGTGTCGAAAATGTGGACACTTATACATAGGTTTTACAGGGGGGTTTTATATGATATATATATATATATATATAGGTGTCATGTAGGGCTTATAGACCCCGGGAAACCCCTTACCAACTGAGATGCACAGCCAAGTACTGGGTGTACGCCCCCAAATTGTGCTATTTTTGGGGAACAAACTATGATGGACCGCAGTGGCTCCATGGAGTTTCAAACATCCGGGGCCCCGCCCCTGGATCCGAAGGGAAAGAAATGGCTGCTAAACCCCTGATGATTAGTTCGGGAATATTAACCAATATATTGGGGATTATCACGTTCCATCAGGCGAAGCCCTATGAACCAACCACTTTCCGAAGGGACCACACAAGGGTTTGAACCCTGCTCTCAGATGCCTACTACAAATGCTTGTGTTGAGGTTCTGGCCAAAACTAACCATAATTCATGCATATTCATGCCTGACTAGACTATGCAAACCAGCCCAGTTTCCTCAATTTCGAAACTCAAATCCGAACCTCATGGCTGAACTGCAACAGCAGATTCCTGGCGGTCTAGCGCAGGTGGCCTTTCCACATGTCGCGGAAATGTCGTCTCTTTCTGGGTGAAAAGGATGTCCCATATAAAGATGGTGATATATGGTGATAATCTCCAAGATATTGAAGAGTAGTATAACCCCATATATCCCCATATAATCACCATCTTATATGGCTTATATGGTGATAATCACCATATGCCACCATATAATCTTTAATCGTCGGTTTTGAACATTGCTCACATGTCTCAAGCAAAATTATTGATGGCTTGGTTGACTATCCCTGATGGGTAATCTCCAAACATGTTCTCTTCCGATAATCAAACATGGCAATTGGAAATCCGTTACAAATACGTGTTACCCTCGGGTAAACTAACATAACTATGAAAGATTACCATTTTTAATGAGTAAATCAACTATTTCTATGGCTATTTTCAATAGCTATGATTAGCTATGTGTTAAATTACCAGAGGGCAATAGGAAAAATAACATCTATAAACCTGGGATGTTCCAGCCTAGCCGGAACCTGCATTCTGTAGCCGGCAAATGCCTAAAAAATGTATGAACATCCTCCAGTTTGCAGTATCCATGGCAAATCTCAAAAACTTGGCCAAAAAACAAATGTTGCTGGTTCGGGTTAGTATCCATCAATTACATTTAATTACCAAATTTACGGCAAACAGTCAATAATTCGATATGATATTTTTGGTAATGAGGGATCCGCAAAAAAAACACCACCAATGTGTGATTGACTATTCAATGTGTATGCATCTACTTGGGTTTGTTCATGGCACCATTGATGGCTAATTCCCATAGGACCGGGGGAACGTGTGGATCTCACATTCTGCCCATTGCTCCTTAGCTTCCTCTCAACAACTGGATAACTAACCAACTTCACCTACATGGGTCAAACAGTTGGTGGGGGCAATTCTATATATATATATATATACACACACATATATATATATACATAACATATTCACATGGGTTATAAGCCAACCGCGCGTTTACAAAGCCTGATAGTCTCACATATATGGGCAAATTCGAAGATTAAATTGTTGGCGAATATTCCCCTTGATGTTCACTACCCCATCACTGGCCCCATCACTTGTATATAGTGTTTTTCAATGCCATTGACTAACAAAGTTTGCTCATATTGTGATTGAACTTCCATGATTTACCAAGAACCGGGGCTCACCATGTTTTAATCCACTTGTATAACTTTTCTGATAGTTTGAATCAAACTTGTTCATCATCAAATAACCATTTTGGCTAGTTAAAACTGTTTGTTTCCGGTAATTCGACTAGCTATGGAGAATGGAATGACAGGGCCTGAAAAGGTATTCTGTATTTGTCTTTGTTTTGGCTCTAGGAAAAACGGTGATTATCATTGTTTATCCCCAGCAAACCGTTAATTTACCAGGTGGTGCCAGAAGATAAGTTCTAATTTTTGATAAAAACTAGTTCCCAAAAAGATAGAACAGTAAACCTCCACTAAAGTCATAATGATTTGAAGCTGTCCAATCTGGGGGTTCATCACGGTTTTTATCAACGTTCATCACGCGGGAGATCTGCAGTCCAGATCTGCTCCACGCGTTTCCGCACCATGAAGACTTGCTTTGCCTGTGCAGGTCCTGGCCGGGAAAGTTAAGATACCTGCCATAAAAAATGTCCTAACCTCTAACATTTAAGATCTAAATGCATCATAATACATTTATGTGAAGTCTAATTGAAATTGAACTAAAAGTCCAAGTGTAGGATTTTGAGATACATGTTTCCTCCAAAATAATCGAAGTAAAGCCTAGTGAATCTCAACTGGTGGTTGGTCCTTTCATCTCTTGGAGACCTTCAAAGAATTCATCGATGGTAAGGCAACCTGAAACGCAGCCCGGGTCAAAGACATCTTCACGTCTTGGAGTAGGATACTGCCGTGTTTTTGGAACCCCAAACAGGGAAATGTTCTGCAACACACGCCATCAACAGGTCGGCACTGGGCGCCACGGGCCATCACCTTCATCCAACAAGTTGAAAATCACCTGGCTGCTGCAGTTTTGACATCTGAAGGTTTCCATCAATGGGGATACCCCAATAGCTGGATGGGTGATAACGGAAAATCCATGAAAATCCAATCTGCAAATGGATGACTGGGGCTACCCCCATAGGGTTCAGGGATTCCCCCTTTAAATAAAAAAACCCACCAAAAAGCCATGGGGAAATCGCTCTGAAATCGCCCACAGCGGGGAGAAAAAGCGCCTGGCAATCCTCTTCCTTAAAGCCTTGGTGACACCATATCAAGGCTAGGAAGGGTCATTAGAAGCAACTTCTGGCTGATTAAATGACTTGCTGGTGCTTAGTAGGGATCGATGGGAATTGGGGAATGGGATCATTATTGATAGTTATTGTGGATCATTCCCCCATTCCCTACTAAGCACAAGTAAGATGATGAACATACATACATATATGTAAATAGTATTTTCATATAGCAAAACATGTGAATATGTTAATATATACATCAAAGAGATTTTGCCAAAATAGTTCATATCTCTATCATTTGATTGGCATATGATCATATTGGCTGAAGATCACCAATATATAATCATTTTGCCAATATGTAAATGGTGAAACTAGAGCAAACATATTGATCTCATATACGTTTTCACGAAATTCTTGCCTGGTCAAACTACCCACATGTTTGTAGACACGTGACCCACTCGGTTGATATTTACGATCAAGTGACCCCGAACTTCGTGGTTCAACCAGCCTGTGCGGGTAGCTCACTGATCTGGATGAATCAGAATATATAATGAGCTCATCAAGCTGAGAAAACAAAACTGTTGTCCTTTTGCGGGGGTTCTCTGAGTAATCCACATTCAATTTACCCTCCAGTAATCAAATGTGGCTGGAAGAAAAATCCAAATATATATATATATATATTTAAATATATATATATATATGATTTTGCTATATGTTCCCATATTTTCGCATTAAAACCTTCATGTATGGGGGATTTCCCAGCCACGATAAAACCAGACCCCTCCAGTTTTCTGCAGGGACACCCAGAAGTTTCAACTTCGTGGCAACTTCTTTCGTCTCAAAGGCGCCTTGAAACCTTTGAGCTGCTGGCATAGGCTTTGCCGGGTAGGCTGCTGGATGGACACTTGGGGCATGGTAGAAGTGGCGGCAGCGAAAATGATGTCAGTTGATGGGAAGTTCAAATGGCAAAAACGAGGCTCATTTGATGAGCTCATGGTTCGAAACAATTTTTGGTAGGTCGGAGGTCAGAGTGGATTGAACATAAATACCCGCTGATGGGCATAGCAATTGAGCAAGTGTAAGTGCCTATCGGAATATTGATGTGGCAATAGTTCTGGTTGAACAAGTGGGGGCACATGGGGACACACAGCAACAGTCATGCAACTTTCAAACGTATGTCTTCAGAATCATTGCGGTATTATCAACCAAAACAGACATGATTATCACCTGGCCGGCGATTTCAATCCCTGAAACCTACATGAGCTTAGGAGTATCTACGAAGTGCATTAGTGGTTACTTAGGGCCAGGGATCATCATTGATCAAACGATACTCTACTTGTGACACCACCAGCAAGAACAAAAAAAAGAAACAGTCTGAAACAGCAATTGGGCAATTCACTCCCAAGGTGGCTGCTGCTGTCTGCCTGCTTTAAACAGCTTTAGAACAGCAAAACCAATAGCAGTTTGGTATTCTTCTTAGCTGGAAGTTTCAGTTGCTGGTGCACATCCGTCCTGCAAACAATAGTCACATCAGTTTGCAGTTATCATCATCATCATCATCCCAATTCCAGTTTATTCATTGAAAACCAACAACCAGCGACTGTTGTACTCGAAGAGTCGCCGGCCTGGAGAAAATGTCCAACCAGCGTTCCTACTCCCACTATCTTCTCTTCACATTCACATGTTTTCTAGCAGATTGAGCCTCCAGTTTATCAGTTTCCAGGCCACCAAAACACAAAACATCCGGCCCCAAACTTGGGAGAAAAAAACCATCTTCAAGATGTTCAGGTTGGAGATCAAAGAAACCATCGGAACGTCAATGGATTGGTTAGGAGGGAAACCGACAGGAAACTATAGGTTTTGGTTCTCAGCAATTATAGGGGGTTCCATGGTGTTATTTCGTAACGTATTTATTTTTCATGGGGAATTCAATGGTTTTCTCTTAAGGAAATCCTACTCAATCCAATGATCAACCATGTTTTTTCAACCATGAAACATAGTTATCATAGGACGTTCCTCGATTTTCTTCACTTAAACCCGCCCAATCCAATGAAAATAACCTGGCCTTCAAATCAATTTCCATTCTTTGATGTAATAAAACAAATATGATATAATATCTGGTTGGTGGTATGCTTACCCCTCTGAAACATATGAGTTCGTCATGAAATTCCCAACTGAATGGAAAACCATAAAATTCATGTTCCAAGGGATTATGAAATCCCCAACTGAATGAAAAAATAAGCCAAATGTTCCAAAGCACCAACCAGATATGATGCCAACGATGTTTTATATACCCTCTGGTAATTTAACATAGCGAACTAGAAAATCACCATGTTTAAGAACGGTAAACAATCAATTTCTATGGGCCATGTTCAATAGCTATGTTACCCTCTGGTTATTTAACATAGCCATGGTATAGATGGCCCATAGAAATAGATGATTTTCCTATTAAAACCCTCATCTATAAGGGATTTTCCATGGCTATGTTAGTCATTACCAGAGGGTAAATTACCAGAGGGTAAATCAATATCCATGGTCCATCCATGGTGATAAACTCTGACTGAGCAGTGGACTCCTCCAAGGTCAATGTACCCGAGTCGTCCTGGGATCTGACAACCGACGCTTTTGAAAAGGTGGCGGAATGTTAACTATTAAAGTGTATATATATATATAACATCAGTTCAAAAAAGATCATTTAATATCATAAATGTGATACATGTATTTATTACAGGAAATTGTTTAATATGATACTAATATTATATATATATGTATATATTAAGCACATATGTGATATATATATATATATACTACAACAAAACATCATATGGATTGACATGGTATATACAGGTGATACCTGTTTTTGATCACATGTAGGTGTCAAGTATACTCTACAGTAACCCTCAAAAACTTGACACGGTAGTGTTTGCCCCAGGGACTTTCCAGCTTTCCAGCTTTTCCATATTCCTGGGCTTTTCTGCACTCACATACATACACACATATATATATATTATTACTATTATGATTTTTACTATCATGATTATTGTGTATATATATATATAGAGAGAGAGAGACATCATCCCAAAGCAAATAGAATATGGAACTTTAAGAGGTATGTATCTTGGAATTTCCATTTGGGTGAGGGGGTATTGAAATGTTTGCGTTTTATCTACTCCAAGATGACTATACTGTATATATATATATATATTATATCTCTGTATATATATATATAAACATGTATTGTTGGTTTATAATATATTGATTTATTTGTTGAGTTACGTGCATATGCTGCATACTCATTTAACATTTACAGAATTATTCATTGTCATGATTATTATGATTAACCGTTAATAACATTATATAATACATATTATTACTTTATATTCAAATCAAAAATCCATAATAGTCCCACGACACACACATCCCATAATCATCCTATATTGAACACCCCTCCCATATGCGCCCTCGAAATGAATAGATCATAGATCCAACACTAAACCAAGGGGTCTAGCAGGGTTTTGAATCTCAGGAGAACTACTGGCAATAACCCAAGACTTTCATGGTCTAGAGTCTAGTCTATTCCTCTACATTTGCCTAAGGTTGTCTAACCCCAAGATGTAGCTAGTAGAGCAATTGTGGGTAATGATGAATCAAACGAAGTAGGGATTGCTATTTTAAATCATTTTGCCTTCTCATGGACAGTTTTATCATCTTAACAAGCACAGTGTTTCGAAACACGGAGGCACGTTAATCACTATTATTGGAATTTACTCTGCTTCCTTTGTGCTGGGGAGTCCTGATGCCACAGTTGCACAAACGCTCAAAATCCACCTTGACAAAACTTAAGATCCATTAAGATCCGTCCTCATCCATGACTTCAAAGAGACATCGGAAGGTCTTCAACAACGATTTCCTGTCACAGAAACGTCAAACAAAACGCATCGTTAGCAGTTGGGCTACTGAAATGCGAATTTTCGACTATCAAACTCTGAGGCTGTTTAGATGGACGGTGATCTTTTAGTGGCAAAATTGACACTATTTGGTGGCTACACTGAATTAATCAACAAGGGTTTATTAATCCAGGGTTGACATTGCTCGTTACTCACAAAACGATGGTAAATATGGTACACATATACTGACCATTGCAACACCTATGAGGATACAGTAGCAGCCGAGACATAGGAATCCTTGGGCAGTAAATGAACCACTCATTGATTGGCAAATAATACGATTCGGATCATCATGGTGACTCTACAGGATCTTGACCTAACACATTCTTTATCGTTCAGAGTTGAGCCATCTTACCCGGAACAGCATGAAGAAACACATTTGCATCATCATCCCATGTTCAGGGATGGCATAAACAAAACTGAAATCAACAACCAAGTCTCATTGGGAGGTCCGTTGTACATAGCACAATTACAAGTCTTTGTGTGCAGCCCCCCAAACAACAACAACAACAAACCAACCACGTATTTCGGGAATGTTTTTGTTTACCCAGCTCATGCATGCTCATGCTACATAAGGAGGTTCGGTATTCCATGTTGAGCCATATGACTCATCTGATTTTTTTTTTGCCAGGGCCTCATCTGCTTTTACCCCTCCTAATGAGTCAGCCAAAGTGCGTTGTTATTCCTGGGTTGACATGTTGCCGCTGCTACGCCCCTCATGATTTTCCTTGAGAATAACCTGTAGCCTGAGATACGTCAGATACGGTTTTCCAAATAAGTGCGCAGAAACAATCAACAAAATCGGTACATTATTCATAATATACTGCATGGATCTGCATGGTATATAATTATGTTTGTGGGTATTTGAGCAACAACCCAAATAACCAAATTGCTATGCAAAAAGAACTGCCTTCTACACTGAGTCCCGTGCTGTTCTGAATCCTTCTGTGCCAGTAAGGTTTCTTCATCCTGGCAGACTTGGCGAAAAACCCTGCGCTTCGGATCGTCGGATGCTTCGGTCCAAGGCGAAGTTTCACCCAGTCCAAGTTGAAACGGCAAAAAACAAGTTGAAACAACTGTGTTGCTTCGGGCTGGGCGCGATTTTGTACTGGAACTTAATTTTACAAAATGATCATAGTAAACATATGTAAACATGGAATACCATGGAGGTGCGGCTACAAGATGCATGCCATCCATGCCATCCCCTCATATCACTGCAGAAAGCTGAAGGGAATCCGTTGATGAAAACTTTAATAACTTTAAACATTCAATGACTTCGGCCAGGAAGTTGCGCCATGATTTTTTGCAACAACAAAATGAAGCCCCACCTTAGAAGATGCATCTATTGATTGTTGATTACCACCCATTTACACTGATTAGTCATTTGGGATCATCAACGCAGGTAGGTAGGATGGATAACAAAACATATTTCAATCCACCAGCCAGTAATGTTTATATGATGTCTCTTTCTACATCCCCAGCCAGAAAAACTCACAAGCCATATCCAATCTCTGCCATTTGCCCGTGCCTGTTTGGAGTGACTCAAGGCATTTTCCACAATGACAGCCGTCACCTCACTAGAAACCATCGAGGTCATTCTCTGCGGAATGCACAATGATTAAATTTCGACCCATGTGTGCGAGTCGCAGTTCAACTCCCAATGTTCACTCATCAAGTTCATCAAGTTGTCGTTCAAATAGACATGTCCATGGGTCAAATCCCTTTTTCCCTACCTGCCAGGTGAGGGTCTCTATGTTCCTCGTCCAGCTCCGGATGCTGTGGGGCACCCCTGGGCCCGATATATCGCCAGCTCCACATGCTGGGCACGCTACATGCCAGATAGAATGGCAGAACATACATTATGTCAGAAAGAATGTCAGAATGTATGTCAGATAGAAGGCCAGAAAGAATGCCAAATAGAATGTCAGAACATATGCCAGAACGAATGTCAGAACGTGTGCCAAATAAAATGCAAGAAAGAATGTCAGAATAGAAGCCAAATAGAATGTCGAAATAGTATGGCAGGGTGGGGATCACTCGAAATAAAGTAATTCATTGTTTTCCGTCATTGTTTTCCGGGTTATCACATGTTACAACTTGATTTGTGTGGTCAGCACATGTCAAAACCATGTTCATCTACTCTCCTGTAAACTAATATAGATGTGGAAAGCGCACCATTTGCTGGCCACAAGTGCTTAGAAGTTTAACCCTCATGCAAGCAAACATAGCTATGGAAAAACCATGCTCTTCCCAAGCAAAAACAAACTTAAAAAAACAAAAAAAAAACATCTACGATGTTTTTTCCATTTCAAGTTGTTGATTTGTTGGAGCTTGCTACCCCGCGTTGTGTCGAATTCGTAGTTCCAACCGGCACTGGGCTACCCAGGACCAGATTCATGAAAACGATGACCTCGCGGCCACAACTTCGATAAAAAATCGCCCGACCGGATTTGTGGACGGGTGGTTCTAAACTGCGCTAGGTGGTTTTAAACATCTTGAAACATATGAGTTCGTCAGTTGGGATGTTTTTTTCCAAATATATGGAAAAAAATGTTCCAAACCACCAACCAGTTTGAAATGTTCAAAAGCAAGAATAAGTTGATCTGGCTATGGACCAATGCCCTGTTACCCCGGCCAACATCAAAACAGCGGGCAAATGGATGTCCATCCCGATTTTACCCACGCAATTACTGTAATTATGATAATTATGTGTAATTGGAATCGATGCCGTAAACATGGGACACAATGGAGATACCCTCAACCGAGAACTCCTGCTTTTCTATCATTGGTTCAAATGGTGCTTGTCCATTGCTGCATCCGATTGCCAAATTGCAACATGCAACCATGCATGTCCGCATTAGAAATATATAATCAAACGCCATCAGAACTTGAGGAACATGTGTCATGAAGAGTTGGCGATTCATTAAAATTGCCGTGAATAAGAAATAAACCAATATCACCATCCTTTTAAGGGGGGAGTGGGTGAGTGAGGGGGGTAAAAACTGAAATATTTCAAACATGGAGGGGGTTTACCCTCTCCAGAAATATTTCTCGGCTAAACTGTGGCATCCGGAGAACCCCCCTCCATTCCTTTTGGGAGCCCAGAAAACACGTGGGGGTTGGTAGTATTTCAATATGTCTCAGAAACTTCTTGCCTAACCCCCCCAAGTATTCCATGATTAAAAAGGGGTGGATAAACAAAAAAAAACGCCCAGTTCATTAACTATCATGTGGTTGGGAACTCTAAGTAGCTCCTTGGTTCCTCATTTGGGAATATGGATAGCCCTAGCTCCGTCACCTCCAGCACTGACAGCCGAGCTGCCGCCACCGCCACATAGCAGTAAAAAAAGGCCCAGGAGCCAGCGACATATCTGGCAGAAGAACTCACCAAGCTGAACATGTCGGCTATATTGCGGCGATATGGAGATAGTTACTCAAATAGTTACCCCTACAAGTATACTAGCCATAATCTCTATATACCATCTGGTTATGACTAACAGTTTGCCATGGAAAATTCACACATTTTTAAGAACGGTGAATCATCTATTTCTGTGGACCATCTATACCATGGCTGAACCATCTATTTCTATGGACCATTTACAATAGCAAACTGTGAATGTTTACCAGGCCGGGTACCATGGCAGTGACGTCGCAGTGACCATGGAGACCATGGAGGATAAGGATGTGCGGCCAGTTCTTGCGGGTCGTGTTATGTCATGTTATGTGTATATATAAAAAATAGAGTAACCTAATAAGTAAATAGATAAATAAAAATACAATATATATATGTGAATAATATAAATAAAAAATAAAAAAATGCAAAAATAAATAAATATGAAATATATATATATATATA
>Ga0126342_10015604_pt1 | contig 13305 bp, 10 predicted proteins | sample Cyp1metagenome_FD_92528 | JGI IMG/M metagenome (GOLD analysis project Ga0126342, IMG submission 92528) | Coral microbial communities from Lord Howe Island, Old Settlement Bay, Australia - Cyphastrea 1 metagenome | ecosystem: Host-associated > Invertebrates > Cnidaria > Coral ...
AGGGTTACAAGCAATCCATTCTTAGACTGCCAGCTGGCAGCAGCCAAGCACATCCCTACCATCACACAACAAAGTAGGTAGCAGCTGTAAGTGCTGCAGGCACAGACTTGCCAACACAATCACTGGGCTTGGGCATAGTAAATGTATTCTTGCATGTATGCACTCATGTATGTATGTGCGCTCATGTATGTGTGTACAAATGTAAAATCAGATTGCACATTTCAAATATATTATATAATTATATAATATATAGTTATATATATATAGCAACGTATAGATCAGAGGTATGGAACAGAGGTATGGAACGGATCCTTCAAACAGGTATGGAACGGGGGTATGGAACGGGTGTGGTCCCGGACCTTGTTCCGGACCTTATAATTTGACTTGCACCCTTCTAAGATCCACCATGCTAATAAGTTCGGTGAACCTCTACAAAACTATGGGCCATTTTCAAGAGCTACAAGCTGGTGCCCCCTCAGTTATAAGTTGGTTTATAATCACCATTAACTATAGATATAACCCCCCATATTCTCATTTTTTAGTTCCTATAATTCCAACCTCTATTTCTAGGGGCCATCTATTTCCCATGGCTATTTCCCAACTGGATGACCAGCTGCTCCCGCTGTCCGTCCCTTGTGGCCTAGCGCTGGTCCGAGCTTTCTGAGTCGGTGTCCGCGTCCTGTTCTGGAAGATTTCATATGATTTTTATTATGGGAATATATAGGAAATATATAGGAAATATATAAGAATAGGACATACTGTAATATATATATATATATACATATTATAAATTATAAACATCAAGATCAAATAAGAATATATAGGTCAGATTGAAGTACAAAGTTGTGGAATGGAAATGATATCTCGGAATGATATCATGATCAAGTTCTGGACCAATAAAAACACTACGAAAATGTCCTGACTTCGCCAAGGAAAGATGACAAGACGAGCTTGGGGGCATCACAAATGCATATGATTGTGTGATGATATAAGATGATATAAGCACCTGATATTTAAACATCATGGAATGTTGGATTATTTGATGTTATTTGATATCTGCCCGCTATTGGCTTTTACAAATTCATACAGACCATGGCAATAATCATAAAACCTGGTGAGGAAAGCATGTGCAGCACAGCCAGCACAGACTTTATCATATGGATATTATTATTGCAAACTCAAACTCAGACAGGTTTGGGTAAAAAAAAGTATTCTCCCCCAACCAGATTGGTGGGTAAAATGGGTTTCGGTGTTGTGATCGTAAATGACTATAATGACCAAGTTGAAGCAAGGGTGCCCGTTCCTGATCAACGAACATGGCAAACGAACATGCGTAGATCATATTAGTGTGTTGAATTATTGCCATGACACAGACTGCAGCAGGAACTTGCGTTGCAGTACCTGTTTTGTAGGTTGAATGCTTTGTTTCCCAGCTACTCTTGGTTACTTCCCTCATATCACTGGATACATGTCAAAAATGCCAAAACCAGGAGTGGTGGTGCATGTCTCATGTAACATCCCCTACCCACTGGGTATCACGCCCAAAAAAACAATTTGCAGCAAATTATGAACATTTGCAAAGTGGGCCACTTACTCAACTCATCTCTTCCAATTTGTCGCCTGCCATATCGCAGAAATTCTTTTCGGTTCAATCCCCGATGGTCACTGATTTGGTGTATATGTATAACCTTTGGTTATGACTAACGTAGCGAACTGGAAGATCCACCATTTTTACTAGGTAAATCAACTATAAATGGGCCATTTTCCATAGCTATATGTTAAATTAATAATTACCAAAGGGATCCAAAGGGTATATATATATATATATATTACTTTTTTTTATAATCAATGGGAATTCCAGGATCCTAAAATGGAGGTACTGTCCATATTTTGTGGAGATATTCCCTTACATACCTTATATATGGAATCGGTACCTCCAATGAATCGGATCCTGGAATGGCAATTGATAGAATCGCGGTATATGTCAGCTATCAGGCTATCAGCGATAGCCCAGTCAAACCAGGCATAATCCACACAGAGATCCACCAGGGCCATGCCTGTATTCCGCGGAGGCGCCGTCGCAGCCCCTGGCCAAATCTCGCGTGCTTTAAAGGCAGAAAAATGTCTTCCCTGCTCCATGTCTTGTGTTTTTTCGTACATTTGTCTTGGGTCATTTGTTTTTTCGTAAATGTTGCTAAGTATTCCAGAAATAGGGAGCATTTGGGTTTGTCATCCGACTTTGCATTGACGCAAAATAACTTTCATTGTTTACCAAGTAATGTACAGTCATATTTGAAGTGCAGAGTAAAAACGCTGTGGCCTTTTGGGACCTTCGGAATCCATCATTCCACTGGTGCATTGGATGCCATGGAGCCACATAAGCACTTTCTGGTTGGTGGTTGCTGCTAACCCCTCTGAAAAAATGATGGAGTGAGTTCGTCAGTTGGGATGATGACATTCCATTCCCAACTTTTCATGGAAAGTCATAAGCCAGCCATGTTCCAGTCACCACCAATCAGCTTTTCCACTTTCCGGGGAATTCAGAAAACCAGTGGTTTTGACTACACGGATCCTGGGATTATCCTCCAAGTACCATGCAGAATCTCCCCCTGCTGTGCTGAGCCGGGCTGGGACGGTGACGTCGTAGTGAGGTCCGTCGAGTTCGGATGAATACTGCAATGTACCCGGCCTGGTAAACCAACAAAGCTATTGAAAATCGCCATTTATAGTTGATTTACCCATTAAAAATGGTGATTTTCCATAGCTTTTTGTTAACGTTTACCAGAGGGTAGTAGATGCACACACCCTCAATAATCCCCATGTATGTTCCCATGCATACCCCGTTCACATCCTATTTGCTATTCAGGATTTATGACAGTCAAATAAATCATGCATGGAATTGTTTTCCTCTTTGAGTAGGGGTATGAATGGTGACATATACGGTGATTGAATGGAATATAGATTCTGTATACCAGTCATTTTCCCATCTAAAATTAATCTATTCCAACCATTTATATAGCATCAATTCCAAATGATGTTGCCCTGAAATTCCATGTCCCCAGTATATTCCCTTATATTTTCGTTGGTCTCCCTCACGTTTTTTGCCATATCTCCCTGTGATTTCATTGAAATCCCTTTGAAATCCGCAGCTTGCTGTTACTATTGTTACTATTGTGATTGTTCATGACTTCATTGCACTTCATACCCAATATATTCAACATCATTATCATTGTCACATAGGGTCACAATAGTAGCATATACTAACTATCCCAGGGAAACATTTTTGTTTGGGGGATAGTTGCTATTACTATATATTACTATACCAATAATTCAATATAAATCATAGATTATCGTTATTCAACAATACTCAACATCATTATCATATAGCAACTATCCCAGGGATTTTGGCAACTAGGACAAACATCTGGCCCTCACCTGCTTCTCCAGCAGCTGCGCCGCCAAGCCGCCATTCATGGCACCTTTGGCCTCGATTCGGGAAGTCGTCATGGCCATGGTTGGCTGAGAAGTGGGGTATCGAAGTGGGCTACCCTCTGGTTATTGAACATAGCCATGGACAATTGCCCGTTTATAGATGATTTTCCCATGAACACCTCCATTTATAAGGGTTTTTACATGGCTATGTTAAATAACCAGATGGTATATATCGTAGGTTAGGCAGGTTAGGTGAACATGTATATTGTAGGTTCGTTGAGCATCTCAAAATCTTCCCAATTATTGCAATACCATGCTGGCTACCATGGTATTATTGTTGGATATACCCAGAAAATCCCAGAAACAAGCCATATGAACAACAAGCAAATCTGGAAATCTCCCCGATGATTGTCGAATAATGTTGAACATACTCCCCTATGATCTCTGCGTTTGTCTGAAATGGCCACAGAATCCTGATGAAAATGCTATGTGGATGGAATAAAACTAGGAAAACATGGAGGAACGTGTATGTCATATGAATGGGGATATGAGTGGAATGTTAATGAAACAGGGCCCAAGGAGAGATTCATAGGTCCTGCCAACAAGTTGCAGATTTCGGTGATGTTTGTTGGTCAAGGTACACAGCCCTATGATTGGCGCAATATCCTCAACCCGCCTGAAGGCTCTGCAAAATCTTCAAGTACCTAGTGACGCATTGAGACCGCAGGATGAGACCGCTTTTTAATAACTGCACCTTTCGTTTTTTTCCAGGGAACATCTACAAGATCTACATGGAGCATTTACACCCACACAGGTGAACTATTCAGGAGCCAGGTAGGATGATCCCACACCTTGGTCCAGCCCCATGGTTTGTCTAAGTTGGTCTATAAAGTCATCAAACCTATGGTGGAAAATTCTGGATATATCATGACTGGTTGGTGGTTGACCTGGTTGCTGCTAACCCCCCTGAAAAATGATGGACAACTCGTCAGTTAGGAATATGATTCCAAATATATGGAAAAATAAGAAAAATGTTCTAAACCACCAACCAGTCATGATATGATTTAGTATAGACATCCATAGACCCCGTTTGACCTACTTATAAACCAACTGAAATAAGCAGGGGGTATCACCTTGGATAGACCCACCCCAACAAAAAGATTGAAGGCCATCAAATTGTAACATATTGAAACTATCTCCCCAATGTCAAATGCCAGCATTTCTTGATTGCCAACCACTTTTTGTAGCTATAGATTGTGCAAACGTTCGCAAAATAAATCAAAATAGTCCATTGATTGGCTTAATCCGAAAAGCTCATGGTCAAATCCAAATTTGTGTTGCTTAACTCACGTATTTGTTGAAATCTGTTATTTAGATCCTCCATTTTGTGGCGCTGATCCCCATTTCTCGATTCTCCTGTCCGACTCAACGGTTAGGTCAAGGGCGCACTTGTCCTCCGGAGGCCTCTCGGTCGAGCCTTGTGGCTCCTCGGCCAGCCCCAATACTCGCAGTTTTTTGTTTCAGCAACGTTTGGATCCAGCTGAGCCTTTTCAGGAAGTATGACACAATATGACTGGGCTATGACTGCTATGATTTGGGGGATTTGCCGTACCTTCTCAGAAATTAATGATATCTCCATGTTCTCTTCTTATGTTTTTGTTCACATAATTACTTCCACTATAGAAAAAAAAACGATCCAAACGGTGAAATTACCATGTTCGTAAAGCAATAGTAAACCATCCCAATGTTACTATCAATGGATGGCATGGGCCATCAATTTTATATGGCTGGTTTACCATATTGCTTTCCTAAGATTAATCAGAAACAAATCCATGGGAAAATCCATGAATTTTTCGGTGAATCCAATTCCCTCGGATTTTCCCATGGATTTTCCCATGGCTCATCCCATGTTGACCCCGCCATTCCCCCCTTTGTGAGGTCCTGCCGTGGTGATGGAGATCCAGCACCTGCATGAGCACCACCACCGGCACCTGGTGGCGCTGGGAAATCCTCGAACTGACTTGAACTAAATGATACTGGGAAACTCCTCTATAAATATTGAGGGAGGCTATATCCACTAAATAATTATTTAATAATTCATATTTCACTTTGACGTATTTTTCCAAACTGTTGGTTCTTTTTTTTGAATTATTTTTCATATTTCTTCCAGGCATTCTGTTGGTGTTTTCTTTTTGTTTCCTTGTCCCATTCACAAGTGACGTATCCATCGCACTTCAGCTGATATGGCTAATAGGATACGCTATATCTGAAGTCTGAATAGGTTAATAGACCACCCTTTGTAGCAACAAAGACAACGTTTCACTAAGGTTCAATCAATAGTGGATCCTTATATTCATACAATCTATGTTTAACACAAACTAATAAACACAAAGACTTACAGTATGGTAACAAACTTAGTATACACATACCATGCCATGTTGTAGAAAACAAAATGGTAACCAATTATACAGAACTATATAGAACTAGACTACATAATGTATACTATATAATTCTATATGGAACTATACTACTATACTATAGAACAACCTAGTAGAAACATACGATACCATGCCATGTTATAGAAACAATACAACCAAGTACTATATCTGGTTGGTGGTTGACCTACCCCTCTGAAAATGATGGAGTTCGTCAGTTGGGATGATTATTACATTCCCTATTAATATGGAAAGTCATAATCCAGCCATGTTCCAAAGCACCAGCCAGTTTTCCATCATTTATCCATGGTTCTTCTCCCAGTTTCCTCACATTTTCCCATTGAAATCCCATATTTTTCAACCGCTGGATCACTAAAAATGTTCCAGTCACCACCAGTGTTTGTTGGTTTATAAACCATTATAATCCCCATTAATTATAGCTATATCTACCATAAACCATAGTTAATCAATGGTTCCAGTCACCACCAGCCAGATATAAATCTATGGCATAAAATGCTATAGTTCTGCCATGGCCATCGCGGCCATGGCCCCACCTCGTCCTCGTCGGCTCAACTCATTGGCCACACCACGCCTGGGTGTAGTGATGTACTTTATCACTAACCAATATGATAAAATGGATCATTGGGGAATTAATCATTGGGGAATTAATCATGGTTATAAGAATTATAAGAATTGGGAGATTATTGTGGAGATAAAAATCTATCATGGAGATAACTGATATATTAATCTAGCATATTATGGAATAATCACTGATTCTAACAAACAATATGGGAGATGAATAGGATATTCATGGATGATGACTGATCACTGCTTGGTGGGGGCCAACCTACCCCTCTGAAAAAAATGATGGACAACTCGTCACTTGGGATGATGAAATTCCCAATATATGGAAACAATAAAGTTCATATTCCAAACCACTAACCAGTTATCAATTAGATTGAGTGATGTTGATGCATTGTTGATTGAACTTTGTACATTATATATATATATTTACATTCTATATCATGATATTATTATGCAATATTTATATATACCACATATGTGTGTTATTTACCAGAAGAAAACATATACTGTGACAAAATCGCATGATTCAGGATGGAGCCTACACGCACAGTGAAACTGACCATGGGTTCCATGGAAAGCTAAACAACAAAAAGGTGAGGATAAACCTGTTTTTGAAAAGGGATACATAATATAAACCAAACATAAACGTCAAAATGATATGTGTTTCAGGGTTAAAAAAAAAACGAATCCCCACCTTGATTCACATGTTTGAAAAGGCACTCACAAAGACACCATGGTGGGACGAGGCGTAATTTCCCATCTGAAAGACTGGTTGATTGTTAGGTACCCGTAGTAATCCCTCTTATCCCAAGCCCATTTTCAACAAACTCACCCAAGCCCATTTTTAACAAACTCACACGTATGTATATATGACATTTGAGAATGCATTGGTTGCAAAAAATCATATCCTTTGATGCAAACGAATCATCCCTTGCCATCTGAAATGAGTCCTCCCCAGACCCCCCAGGCTTCGCGTTAGATCACAAACCAGTTGGGGAGTCATCGTGATCATCCAATGGATCAAAGGGATTGCAGGGATGGTGTTTGTTAGGTATATAATATATGGAGGTTTCCATAAATGTGGGTATCCCAAATGGATTGCTTGTAATGGAAAATCCTACTAAAATGGATGATTTGGGGTGTAGATCCGTCTCAACTGAGGCTGCTTTGAGACATCTTAATTTGGCTGAAAAAAGTGCCTGATGTAAAACCTCAAGGATCTAGACCCTAAAACGAGATCAGTGAGTATAGGTATACCCAATTTCCGAAAATGCAATTTGGGATGATCTATGGCGTTGGGTTTTTCTCATGATATCCCTTCATTGGATGACAATATCCTGGAATCATGCAGCATCATGGTTTTGGGGTATGGCTTTTAACATCCCACAAATGGCAAAGGAAGGGTGTATTGAATAACATTGGGGGATGGTTATCATTGGTATTACCGCATCATATCAAGTCATTTTATCAGGGTTTCACCGGGGATATAACACGGTCCAATGACACATGTCCCTCCCTTGTGGCTATCATTGACCTACAGTGTTGCCAAGATACCCCGCTCAAACCCACAAATTATAAACAACATGTTATGTTGAATATGCTTGTGGGATGATTGAATGTGTGCTCATTGGATTTACCGCGAATCATATTAGAAAAAGGCCAGGCGCTGTGTGTTGCCCGGAAAATTCAAATGGCGTTCAAGCATTATCCTTCAACATGCTCAAACACCTGCGCAGGGCCAGTGTCTGGAGATTTCCCAGACGACGAACCCTAAGCCCTAAAACCCTAAAACCTAAAACCCTAAAACCTTAAACCCTAAACCTCAAAACCTAAACCATCCAAACTAAACCCTGAAAACGCTGAATCCTAAACCAGAAAACACTGCGTATATGCAGTGTTTTCTTCAATCTCTCCTATGATATTCGACAACGCGACATCCTCAATGTTAATGTCTGGGCAACACACGGCGTCTGTGGGTATTGTTACTGTATTAGTATTAGTATTATTAGCATTATTATTTTGATTATTATTATTAATATTAATATATAGTAGTATCACTTCTAGTATGGGTATGTATTGCTATGTATTGGTTCTATCCCAATCCATGCGGGTATGAGGCAAGTCATTGGGTACCCCAATCATTGGGTACGGCGCCAAGACACACTTGCTGCACTGCCGTGCGCAACGGCGCACCGGCGGCCTCAACCATGGATTTTTCCCCAAACAAAACAATGCTTAGATCGAAGGAAAACAACACATAATATGTGCATCTTCTAGTGCTAAGTTGGTTGATTCTTCTTTGTGTTTAATTATTATTCATGAAGTTCTAACTTGGTTTCGAGGGGTTAATTTTAGACACATTACCACCATACCCTCAAAAAAGAACATCAAATCTATGGGAAATGGATGGGAACCCCATGAAAACCGTCAAGCACTGTTTTTTTTACTTTATCAACACACATTGAATCTGCAAGCAGGAGAAAATAGGCATTTGACATGATTTGAACATCAAATCATCAGCAGTTGGGATTTGACTGGTTGTAGCCACTGGTAAACAAATCTGGCGCCGGACAGTCGACATTTCTGATCTAAAATCCATCCACAACTGGACACATTGAACTATTTTCAGATGCCAGCCTTGCTCACAAGAAGACGCAAGGGATTTGACTAGTTCTCATCTACGGAGTACAGTAACTGAAGTGGATTGAGATTATATATATATATACACCCATTTTGGCTATAGTGACCTTCTGTTTTTGGGCATGAAAGTAGCCGCTTGTTTAAAGTCAGCAGCCAGTCTTCATCATCCCGTATCTGGGAATGTAAATAACGTACACCATGATTATATTTGAAACCAGACACCCTCCGGTAATCAAACGTGACAATTCGAACATCCCCCTATAAATTGAAGAGTTCTAATGGGAATTTGATTAAAAAAAAACATCTATAATTTATAGCTGGGATATTTATGGATATTTGTACAATTTGAACATCCCCCAATAAATTGAGGGATTTTACTGGGAACATCATCTATAAATGTTGGATAATGATCCCCGATGGGAACATCATTTTTATGACACTGTTACCATTCTAGGTGAATTTGGATTAATTTACCATTAAATGTATAATCCAATGTATAATTCATTTACCATTAATTTAAAATTAACCATAATTTACCATCATTAAATGGATTGCCAAGCAAAAAATGGAATAATTATGTGTCATTGCCATGTTGAATTACCTCTGGTAACGTGGGATAGCCATGAAGATCTGTCTCAGCTTCCCGACCGGCATCCTGACATCACGTGGCCGGGATCACGTGGTTTGGTGCTTAGTGGTGCTTGGTTGCGGTGAGATTGCTGCACCGCATCCGATATGTTCGGCAGTTGGGATCAGCAGCTCAAGCGCTATTGAACACGTTGAAACATCCTTGAGCTTATATTTCAAAGTACATACTGCTTAGATTTGCATATTTATATATATACATATACATATATATATATATATATATTTATCGTTGCTTACCCGACGTCGCTTACTCCGTCTCCGCCGACCGTAGAAGGCCTGGGAGAACGAAGTTGGCTGCCACAAGCCTCGGACTGAAACATCTTAACAGAAGAAACATCAGTGATCCATATACATATATCGCTTCTATTGATTTTAAGTATAAAAACCCAAACAGTGATCCAGTTTTGGGGGGTTACCATTTTGTTTGGAAACCACTCCTACGGCCATTCTGGGCCTTACCTTGCTGTTGGGTGTCCATCTGTTGCTGAGTGCGATGTTTATATATATATATATATATCCACTGTAAAAATGATAGATAAATGGGCATTAACCCACCAATTATGATCAATTTATTGATATTTTTCATGCATCGATTTTCTGAATGAATGTTGTCACTTCTTCAGAAACACTCAGTCACTTGTCATGTGTAGAATTCTTTTTGGAGATACCGATTCCTGCTGCTTAAATCCCAGTTATCCCCCCACTGGGATGTCATGATCCTCCAATAAAAATGCCAACCTTACCTTGCGAAAGAACAAACTGTTAGTTAGTATATTTCCCCCTAAAATATTAAAAATCTGGATAAACTAAAGCAAGTCACCATACCTACTGTCAGGCTATTTTGGGAAAAAATACCGCAATCATTCCAGAATTCCGTCGCGTCGTGAAGTCGATAAATTCCAACTATAATCAATCTTATTTAGGTCTAAGGATGTTTTAGCTATAATATTGAAATAACCATGTATGTATATATATATATACATAGAAATTGGTATAAAAAATCGATATAGATACAGTATTCAAATATGTGAGATATATACATATAGATAGATAGATAGATATCGATTACTTAGATACCACATCTAAAGATATACTAACCCAATGAATACATCTATATCTCACCACATCCGGTCACGTGGCTTGGGCGTTCCGGGCCACTCCGGCCACGGCGTCCCACAGCGGCGACACTTCCGCGACCGGCTCAACCTCTGCCGGGGCCGGTGCTAAACGCAGGGAATTTTCGGGAATGATCCCAGTCATCACTAGTAATCATCCCATTCCCCCATTCCCCCATGGCCATCCATTCCCTGCTAAGCACCAGTAAGAATATATATATATATATACATATATAATGCATCAATATATGATAATTATATTATAATGGATCAACAGCAAACGTAGAGATGAATCAGTCCGAAAGTATCCTTGAACTTGGGCCATCCATCTTAAGTACGGATGAACACAGATGAAATTCAGGGCAGAAATTACCAGCAAAGCAGATAAAGAGTGGATAATGATGCATAATATTAATGGATTATATATTCGATAATAAGCAATGGATCACGAATAATAGTAGCGATATAGTTAATCATGGTTACTGGTTCAAACTGTTGAAAAATAATTCAAAGAAAACAATTATGGATATATTGCGGGAAACACAACAAAAATATTAATTCTTAATAATGGATAATGATGGCATATGTTTATTAGCCATTTATTTAAAACAGTAGTAAATATATATATATATACATATATATACATATATATATATATACATATATATATACATATATATTTATATACATATATATACATATATATATATACATATATATATACATATATATATATATATATACATATGTATATACATATATATGTATACATATATATATACATATATATATATACATATACATATATAAACATTTATGTCTATATAAATATATATATATACATACACATATGAATCAGAGATAGTAATGGTACATTTGGGGATAATGGCATATATGTAATATTATGGATGGTATATTTGGGTCACTTCTCCAGAAACCAAACAACGTAGATATGGAAAACCCATTGGGAAGCCCATGAAGCATTATCTACAAATCTTGTGCTTTTCCACATCTATGTCAGCTTACCGAATCATATGTAAGGATTTTTGTATGAAATCATTATCACAATGGGAAGATACCATCAAAAACCTAGCGATTTTCTGGAAAACATATTCTGGCTGGTGGTTTTAACCATCTTGAAAAATATTAGTCAGATTGGATCATCATCCCACCTTTTGGGCAAAATAAAAGCCACGTTCCAAACCACCAACCAGTATTGCTGTGTCTGAAAACGGCAGGAGTACTCCTAGTTGTTGAGGTCCAAGAAAATCGGACGATGATAATCCATTAAGATTGGGGTAGCCTATTTTCAGAGACACCTATATGGATTGATGATAGGTTAAGTGTAGCGCTTTCAATGGCTACAATAGGTGTGTTTCTTGATTTTTTGCACCAGGGCACTTTGGCATTGAGAGTTGGGAAATTCATAATATAAAGCACATATGTGCACGTACAACTGTAGATAAGAAACTATATATGGTGTATATATATATATGATATATGATATATGATATATATATATACATCTGACATATATATATATGACACATAATATATATATATATATATATATATATATATGACACATAATATGTATATATGTGTGTGTATGACATATATATATACATGATATATATATATACATAATATGTAAACAAATAATTATATTGATAAATCAAACATCTTATGATTCTTGCTAACGGGAAATCAATCAGACTATTGGATAAGTGTGGATTGCTAGTAGTGAGGTATCAATCTAGTTTATCACAATCTATCCGTAACAGTGACGATATCAATCGAATAATATTAGTCAATGGGAAGGACTATCCCATACATTATGGAAAATAAAAAATGTTTGAAACCACCAACCAGATATACTTGGGGTAAATGACGTCAACTGATGTCAACTGTGAATACCACAGTGATACATCAGGAGTTCTCTTGAAAGTGTTCCTCCCTTCATATCAGCAAGAGCTTGTTCATGGCGCTGTATTCAAAACACACGTTCGATGAAATGCGACCGCCCCGTTATTTATAAATTGGTTTATAAACCCATATAAGCAGATATATCTATTTGTCCAATATACCAACTTGTGTATCGTGCTCACATTGCAGAAAAAAAAATTGATACCGATTTCTTAAATGTATGTCTAAGCACTTCCTGGACCATTCTAATGGCCCAGTTAGGAAGTGGTTAGTAACCCACATTAGATAGGTAGATAGATAGATCGATACATAGATATACATAATTCATATGTACATATATATATATATATTAACTGCGGACATATTCCATACGTATACTGTAACTGGCGACACACACACACATATATATATATATAAATATAAAATGGTTTTTGCCTACCTACCTACTGCCTGGGATTCTCATGCAAGCAGTAGTCCCATCCCTCCTAAAGACACCCTTAGAAACCACGGTTTTGTATAGCATC
>Ga0126342_10015605_pt1 | contig 13304 bp, 11 predicted proteins | sample Cyp1metagenome_FD_92528 | JGI IMG/M metagenome (GOLD analysis project Ga0126342, IMG submission 92528) | Coral microbial communities from Lord Howe Island, Old Settlement Bay, Australia - Cyphastrea 1 metagenome | ecosystem: Host-associated > Invertebrates > Cnidaria > Coral ...
ATCATCTTTCTTGCTGTCCTGCAGACACAGGCACTGCTCTTTCATGATCAGTGACTGGTGGGGTGGGGTGGGGTGGGGTGGGGTGGGGTGGGGTCATTAACGTCTTTAGAATTCCAAACATTCAACTACGTTGCCAACTTCTCTAACATCTTTCACCTACGTTATCATTCCTTTTAACGCATCTAGCATCTACGTTGTTAACTTCTCTAACATCTGGCGCTGGGAATCTCTGAAATATGGAGATGTTCTGATGCAAACCTTGGCGCAAAAGAAAGGACCGCTTGCACGTGCCAAAACCATGAGAACCATGGCCCCACTGTCACTTTGTGAAATGACCCACTAAAACAGGAGTACTTTTTTGGGACTAAAATATCCATATTTGATGGCCAGTGCACAGAAAAACAAAGAAAAAAAATGGAATTGAGACACGAATTTGGCACAACATCATGATTTTCATTGAACAACGCCAAGCGACACAAAATCCACACACATCATTTTTAAGCAACGCGGGCACGTTCATCCATAGCCACCCGGCCGGTGGAACCACCGTTTTCTTAGGCGATTGAGGAATACGAAGCTGAACGGCCCTGAGGAGATTTGGGCACTGCACGGTCCCAGGGACGTTCCAAAGCCCGAGATCCTTCCGAGACGGAGCCCTACCAGAAAAGAAACATCTGAAATTTCAGCCAACAGGGGCTGTTTTCTAGCTGTTTTTTTGTGCAGTGTCTGAAGCTCCGAAGCTGTAGCAAAATGACAATTTGCACGAAAGGGTCACAAGAATCCATAGGCGAGCTGGCGATGGCTCTCACCCTTCGAAGCAAGAAGGGGAGACAGGGGCAGACATCCATTTTCTACAGCAAAAGCCAGCGGTTTTACTGGCACTTTGGGCTCTTTATTTCCTACTACCATCTGGTTATTTAACATAGGCATGGAAAATCCCTTATAAGTGGAGGTATTAATGGGAAAATCATCTATAAATGGGCCATTTTCCATGGCTATGTTAAATAACGAGAGGGTACTTGCATTTACCAGGGTTTCCATGGAAGCATCATGAAACATCTACCAGTGAGTTTCGGCGCAGCTTTTGGGATGCATCACTGCCAAAGGCACGGTGTTTCTCCGCGCGTGCTGAAAATGGCGATGGTTTCGTCACCGGGGGTGAATCCAATGATTTCGACTTCGAATTGATTTCAACAGCTGAATCTCCCACTTTACAAATTCACAATTTTTTGTAGAAGGCGAAAGATTATTGCGATTTTTTCCACTGGGCCCACCCTTCTCCACATGTGGACTGAAAGCATGGGGTCATTGCGGTCATTGCGATTATTGCGGTTATGCTTCTGCAGCCGATGCAGCACTGTCCAACAGACAGTCGACCTTTGATAAATTTCTAAAAAATGGCAGGCGCCAACGGGACCCGTGATTGGACCTTGGGGACCTGCCATATGTGGCAGATATTGAAGTAGTGAACTGTACAATGTGAGGCCCCCCATTTATATGTTTGTTGGTTTATAAACCCATTAACTATAGTAACTATAGTAATATCATGTTAGATTCCCAATAAACCTATAAAGCTTAGACTTAATCAAGTGGTAGTTACCTGTGATTGTGGGTTAACCGTTATATGTCTCCGCTTGACCTGTCGCCCATGGATGGTGCACAGACTCCCTGAAACCCGAATTTTTGAAGTGGTAGATGGCATTGATTTTAATATACCAATTAAATACTATGGAGATATGCCTTTTCTGCCAACATCTAGCAACATTCCAAGATGTTTATATTTTTGGTAGATTTACATCTTCTTTTCAACGTCTCTTAATTTGTATCGTGACATGATCGGCTTAGTGGCTGAAGTCTCGTTTGCAGAAATCCGGAAATTCTGATCAGGCTACTTCGCTGAGAGGAGCTGGCATTGGTTGATGGTTATTACTCCTTTGATGGGGACAATATGGGGATATGATGAGGATCGAATGGAGATGATGTGATGACATGGATAGACAGCAATGTGGTATCTTTTTGTTGGTTGAAGATCAGTTCAGGGGTTGTACTATCCTTTATATGTTGGAGATTTATGGATTTATATAAATCGGAAGGCTTATCATGTTTGATGAAGTGGGAATGCCCATGCAAATGAACCATTATTTGGGGGAATTTCCAATAGGTTCAACGGACACTGCTCATGCGACCATAGCCCTTACGGCATTGTTGGGTCAGTCATTGGACCTTCAAGGTAGTATTTTTGGCTACCCATTTCTTACACATGGGATGTGTTGAGTCCTTGGTTGCGTCATTCTACCCCAAAAAAAAGCAGCATAGTCAGCAAAACCTGACAGATGGATGGATTAACTTGTGACCTCCCTAGGAGTTCACTAGAAGTGATGGCGAGGATTGGGGAATCATCCCAAATAAGGCTTGCTTCCAGGTTAAGAATATAGCAATTTGCCCAATATTTTTCAATCAAGGGATTATTGACTGATGCATAACAATAAAGTCATGTTCAATCATGATTATTCTCAGATAACCAAATAGGATGCAAGTTTGAAAGCGGTGTTCTTTGTCACTCGTCAGTGTTTGGCGATGCCTCAAAAGAGGAACTGTTTTGGATGTTCTTTGAAGCAATGATGGTTTCATCCTCCATTTTCAAGATGAAGATCTTCTTGTTTAGACCGTGACATATTTCCCCTGACAACATTTTCAACCATGGTGAATTGGTGGCTTGAGGCCTATTGCTTTGGAATCCCAGCAACCCCGTCATGACAACCAAAGGTTGATTCACGTCGAAGATACAGTTTTTCTTTGGAATTGTGATCCAAAACCGGGTCTACTTAGATACTATAGATCATGTCAGTTACTTAACCCTATGACAGTACAATATATACATAGCATCCTTCTTAAAGTTTGTCCCACGTATTGATTTCCCAATCCAGGAACTGGTTGAAGGGCCATTTGACAGGAACCCCCACCAAATTTGGATGTAAACTGTAGTCTCCTGCAGATTGTCCGGAACCCATTGTTGAAATCTCCGTTGTTACTGGATAAAATCATGTTAGATGTTGGGTCGTGTTAAAACTCCATAAGTTAAATCCTCAAGCATCACAAAACATTAGCCCACCTTTTTTGTTTTTCCTTTTTTTCACGTGAAATCCACCATGTTTGGTGATCCCTTGCCCCTAAATATCAGACACCCCCCAGAAACCATGATGGATGTAGGGGATGAAATCACATACATGGAACCATAGAATGGGGGTGTTTTTTTTTTAACAAGGATGGGATTGTTCACATTAAACCACCATTGTTGATGGTTAAAAGCCCCCTTTTGTATCATATTGCTGGTTCTATGTCTAATTATTGTATATCCCTATACTTTAGGTTACTCTAATGGGTATGACCATGGTTTTTTCAGATGTATTGAGATGTATTAAGACCCCCCACAAATTGGGATATGGGGCCCCGTTTCGACCGCCGTTCGACCTATGGTTAAATCTATCCATTTTCAACTGGAACCGCACTTCCAAGTAGGACATGATCTAGAATATTGTTGCATATTCCTATTGTACTGTATGGTCCCAAATCTGTTAATCCCATTTCCCTTTCATATTCCCATTCTGTCCCAGTCATATGTCTCATTCTCATTTTTTCATCCCCTACAGGATGGGGCCCGGGCCCCTAAGATAGCTAAGTTGCCTTTATAAGTCCCTGAGTAAAGTCCCTTATAATGGTATACAAATAATACAAACCAACAAACATCGCTTTTTGTGCCGCAACCTGTACTAAACCATACAGAAAAAACCCTCCACTCTGCAGGAGTCCGCTGCCACCCGCATCGGCGAAACCTGATCAGCTTCGACCTGGATGTTCAGGCCGCAGACTCGTGCGAGAGGCGCCACCGCGGAGCGTGCATGGTGGATGTCACCGACGATAAAACCAAGGATTCTATGGGAAAATCAATGAAACATTTATAGAGATCCTGTATTCTATGGGAAAACCAATATCTATGGGGATTTGACAATTTATAGAGGTCTTTTTTGCATCATACCAGATGATTTCCCAACGGTGACTGTTAAGTTTCAATCCCGGGTGTGGGAGCGCGCCGCTTTTTAACAGCCCTGAAAACCGGAATGGAAGCCTGGAACCCTGGAACCCGCGGGTTGCAAAGCTGGGTTAAACGGTTGATTAGTTACCATCTGGTTATTTAACAGTTCGCCATGGAAAGATCCACCATTTTATAGCTAGGCAAACCATCTATTTCTGTGGGCCATGGCTTCCATGGCAAACTGTTAGTCATAACCAGAGGGTATTTGACAGCGATTTCTGTTTCAACCGTCTCCTGACAGTCTCTTCTGGCTGGCGAGTTTGAGATGAGAAACCGTTCGTTGTTCCGGTTTTTGTGTCTCGTATGATCTCCAAAAATTGTGGATTCTGAAGATTCGATTCATCATTTTTATCGCTTCATGTTTTTCCAATTTTGGTTACCATCTGGTAAACTAACATAGCTTTGGAAGAAAAATCCATGTCCAATAGGGAAATCATCTATCAATTGGCATTTTCCATGGCTATGTTAGTTTACCGGGCATATTGGGATCTCTCTTTTTTTATCACTGACATCACGTTAGAAGAACCAGCTGGCGCTGAAAAACCCCGCGAGGCGAAAGTCTCTGGCGAAGGCGCTTCTGCTGGGACTTTCACTGCTCAGGGCTTGACCAGCATGAGAAGTGGCTGCAACTACGAGGTTTTATCTGATCAAAAACCGATCCTTTACCCTCCAATGGACCCTTGACCCTGCCAGATACCCTCTGGTAATTTAACATAGCTATTGAACATGGCAATTTATAGTGGATTCTCCCATTAAACATGGTGATTTTCCATAGCCATGTTAATTTACAAGAGGGTAGTTGGAAGAAAGTTGTTTCCACCAGTTCCACTGTGATCCAGTTCTTAACCACTTCTTAACCAACAGATGGAAGATACCCATGTGTCCATCATTGTTCCGGGTTAAATACATACATAACATGACCATACATTACTTACCATACACTACCATACATAACATAACATAAGCATACATCCATCCATCCATACATCCATCCATCCATCCATACATACATACATCCATCCATCCATCCATCCATCCATACATCCATCCATCCATACATCCATCCATCCATCCATACATCCATCCATCCATCCATCCATGCATACATACATACATACATACACATACTTTACATATATAACACATATAACATATAAGTGTCAATATAAGTATTGTAAAATTATGTATGCAACGTGACATCACGTGACGTCACGTCAAGTCACGTAATGTAAATACTGTCATTTGACATCTCCCATGGAATCTGATTCGAAAACATTCTCATTACATCCCACAACACATGGAAAAATCTGTTAATTTAAAACCAACAATAAACCGCTCTTAAAATTAACATGTGTTTACTATTTTATTGTTTCAAGAATCCTTTTGTGTTAAATTGAGTTTGTCATTTGACGTAATCATGACCTATCCAGGTCTTCGTGGTTGACTGGTTCATAGTTTTGAGCAGCCATGAGAGCCGGATATGGATATAGATTCGATTGAACCCATGCCTCACCTTTGTCTGTAATCCCAGGTCGCCCAATGGCCCGTTGAAACTGGAACCCCCAATGACATTTCTGGATAAAAACCATGGTTTCCGGCAGACATTTTCGCTTGAAACCCAGTGAGCCCTTATAGGCTTACCCCTATTCAAATTGTCATTTTATGAGTATACCAGTATACCACATTTTCAGGTACCCTTTTTTTTATTCCCCAATATACTGAGTGATATACACAATTTTGGTTGGATGATTCCCTTGTTTCATCTCGCAGTCCAAGACATGGGCTCTTTGCAAGAGCTCACGGTGCAGCACCAGCAGCGCCTTCGAGCTCGAGAGAGGCGTGGTCCCGCATTGAGCCTGCGGGATCCCCGGTCACCATGACGACTGGATGAGAACTGGGGGTCAGTTTGAGACCTTGGCTATGAAGAAAACCAGTTTGATGTGTAAATTGGTCGGCTCGAAGTTTCCATTTCCAAAAGTTTGTGGCATCCATTTCCTTAATATATGTAATATCATCTAATTTATAGAATATATGGTCTAAAGACCATTGGGTTCCAACCGTTGTTTCTGGCCACAGGTTGCATGGCCCAGCATTGGACTTCGGCAGGCAATTCTCTGAAGGCCTGGGTGAGTATTCCTTTCTGAACCGGATGTCATGTATATACATAGATACATAGATACATAGATACATAGATAGATAGATAGATAGATAGATAGATAGATACATAGATACATAGATACATAGATACATAGATACATAGATACATACATACATGTATATATATATATGCATATACATATGTATATATATATGCATATACATATATGTATATACATATATGTATATATATATATGTATACATATATATATGTATACATATATATATATGCATATATAGATATATGTATATGTATATGCATATACACATATAAATATATGTGTATATATAGACATGTCTGTATCTGTATGATTCCACTGGCTCTGGAATAGTACTCACTAGTTCATAATCAATGTAATATGGTCTACTGTAGTTTATTTGGTCCACTTCTTGGGCAGGTGTTTTTTCTTCACGAGTCCAACTTTGGGACCTGAAAAATGGGGGTGATCAAACGCTTTCCAATTGTCAATTTATTGGCGCATAAGTTTTCTTGTCCAAATTATTTGCCTTAAGTTGGTCATTTTTTTTTATCATTTCGCGCTAATACCCCTTGAGCCCTTGAATTTTTTATGGTGCTATGGTGCTTCATCCTCAAATCTGATTTTGGAGTCGCAGGAAGCGATCTCTCTCTGTCTGACCTGGACTTCCTGTTCACAGGCAGGGAGCTGCTAGACGCGTGGCCCCGAGCTGTTGCAGGGAGCTCCGTGGCAAGCTGGGAAAAGCCCGAACTAAATGGAGGTCTTTGCAGGAAAATCATCGATATTTGGGGATTTTTCCATTGCCATGTTTGATAACCGGAGCGTTGCTTGCCTCAAGGTTTTTGGAGTTATGGCGTATGACCAAATAGTTTTTTGAAGCTACAGTACACTCAAAAATATTTTAGACATTTTTAGACCAACCATTTCTACAGTTCATGGGTAAAGATTGGCACCTAACATGTCTTCCTGTCGGTTCCTGTCGGTTCCTGTCGGTTCCTGACAGCGAGGCGAATCTTCTGCCTGAGACATCGAGGCGCAGATGGAGAGCTATGCACCAGGGATGTTTTTTGGACCCGTTGCAGGGAATCGTTTTTGTGGTTCACAGCCATGGCTATATATATATACATATATATATATACATACATATATATATATATATACATATATATATATGTATAACATCTGAATAGATGTAAAACTTCTGAATCGGTTTCCATGGTTTATAGGTTTGCAGGGGGCATGCGGCCATCATGCAAACGCATGCCAACGAAGCTATGCATGATGGTGGAAGCCGGGGCTGATCTGGTGTACCTGCATTGTTGTGATTACCTGTTGTTCAGGGTCTGCTTCCACTCATATTCCATTATTTTGCAATTAGTGCTTCCAATCTGCACGTTTAAGGACTCAGTTCCTGATGGATCACTTAAAAGATCCAATTTTGTCTAGTGTCTGTAAGATATGAATGTGATTACACGTATGTATCATATATATATATATATATAGATATAGCGTACATGATATTTGGGATGTATCCAAACTAGATAGATTGTCCAGTTGCTGGGATGCGCATCTGAGTGGATGAACCCCAGGTTCACCCCAGTTTTTTTTAAAGTGGTATCGATATAAGCGGGGAGGAGGCAGTTGACCGTAATCCTTGGCAAACTGGGGATGTTGAAACTGGTTTAGCACCTTGAGTTTTGTGGAAAATGGGAGTTCAGGCCTCAACTGTCCGTCACCACGAGCAACTGCAGGGATCGGCAACTGCAGGGACGGGGTTTCAAGGGGAAATTTCTGGGTGATTTGGTTGGATCCATCATTTGCGTAAACCTCGGGAAAAAAGGGGTTATTAGCTCCGAACGTTGTGTAATGTTTGATGCCCAGGACCTGGAGCCTTCGTTGAAATCGTGCTGGGCTGCGCTTTGATGAAGCCTGGATCGATCAGCGTGGCTTCCAACCTTGTGTGGAGCTGTGAAGCCAACAGGGACCACTGTGACGTTTGCCACGGACCGTAGGATTTTCATGGAACTTTTTTTTTGGTTCACCTCAGCTACCCAGAAACACCAGAATCTTCAACAGATTTGCGCGGTTTTGACCGGGTTTCCCTTGTTTGGGTCACAGCAAGCTGTCGAGTAAAGAGTCGTAGAGTCGGAGGGAACCCCCCTTTATTAAGGCACCAGATCATGCACTGCCTCCCGCGGTGGCCATGAAAATGCATGGACACGCGTGAGTTAGGCATTGAGCCTGGTAAAGCCCTGCCTGTGGGGGACAACTTGGGGCGGGACGGGTGCAGCCAATCTGACCTTTGAACAGTTTTTGTTGCACTTTGCTTCCCAAGTCTCATTTCAATGGTGCTGATTGGAGGACAACTGCCTCTAGTGATTGTTGATGACCATGAACCTATTTGGGACTGGCTTCAGAGTGGTTTTGATGCTTTTGGGATCTGGCACCAAGAGGAATCGTGGGCTGAAAAACCACGTTTGCAATGTTCCTTTTGCGAGGTACCGAAAAAACGATGTAATTCGAACTTTATACTTTCCCAAGAATCTATGGGAATCTGGGAATCGTCAAGGTGAGAAAGCCAGATCAGCCAGCATGCCACAGTATCCAGTGAGCCACTTGTCTAATTTTTCAGGTGTTTTGTTATAGTCTGTGCTTTTGTCTGACTTCTCCCAGACTTGGTTGTGGGAATAATCTGCAGGGACCCTCATTCTTGTTGAATGGGGGTAAACACAATATTTCCTGTAGATTTTCTCCGGCATGATCTTCTAATTTGTGACTGCAAGGGTCCCATTTGAGAGGACACGGAACGGTGGTGACTTCCAGGGTGCCCACTGCGGGAAAAAAACATTTCCGAGTGGGCCGTGCAATGCTCAACATGAATGGTTTTATTTGGTGTCAATCGATGTTTATAGATGGTTGTTTATCATTTCATATGGAGGAATAGCTAAGGAACCCGCCAACTTATCAGACCTTGTGGGAGGCACAGCTGGTCCAAAATCATTGGCTGATGTTTTTTTTTTGGGGGATTTGCAATCCATGTATTTATATATTCATTCTGGTCAGGGTTGCTCGAATCTTTCACAGAAAGATTGTCAGCTTTGAGAGAATGGTTTATTTCGCCCTTTGACCTCTTTGTGTTTGAGCTGAGTTCCCTCCCTGTGGTTCGCAACCTTATTTCTCGATTAAAGTGATTACAGTTCCAATGTCACAGATGTCCTTTTTCCCACATTTTCCCACATCCCACTTGAATCCCCCCAAGCATCATCCAGAACTGGAATCCCATTCGAATCGCGAAACCCCGTTTCATCCCCTTCGATCCCCGCAAATAACTCGAGCATTGACGATGAAACCCTTCCATAATCAGCGTCGAGACGATGATCCAAAGTGGGCGTGAGGATGGTTTGATCGTTTGATCTGTGGCCGAGTCAGTTATGGATTCTGTGCCGATCGAAAGGATGGTCATGCATGGTTGTATGACCGTTTTGGTGGAGCACTATTTGCCACAAAAACCGATCTAGGATTAGTGAACGGAGAATTTTGTGGGACAGCGAAGCAGATTCTTTGGGTGGAAACCATGGCTTCCGGTTGACAATTTTTCTGAAAAATCACTTCATTTAAAGACATGTAACGACTAAGTTAACAGCTTCATTTCGACTGAGTATTAAACTTTAATGGCTTGATATTTTTCTGGGCTTTCTGCGCACGATTTTAGCAACGGATGGTGGAAAGCGCCCTACATTTCTTGGTCCTTCATGTCCTTCGGCTTCATCAATGCCAAGCCCGGAGGACTAAAAACCCATGGTTTATGAATTGTGGGGGTACCCTTCAAAATATGATATAATGCATAATATATATATATAAATATATATTCATTTATTTATGTATTTATGTATTTATTTATTTGTTTATTTATTTATTTATTTATTTATTTATGTATTTATGTATTTATTTATTTATTTGTTTATTTATTTATTTATTTATTTATTAAGTTTCATACTTATAATGCTTAATGATATAAATTGATATAATGTGATACTTAATTGGTACCCGCCACCCCCAATTGAGAGTTTAGAGGTTTATTCATCCAGGGTTGGTTCCCCATTGACTACTAGGTAAACTCCCATAATTTATTGTTGGTGCCGCTCCAAGGAGCGAGCTTATGGAGTAAAGCGACCTGGCAAACATCACCTTGAATCATGGTGAATGTAAAGGGAACCAGCGGAACCATCCCTTAAAATTGGTATTTCCTTCGAACTACTGGGAGAAATTCCGGGATGGGATATAGCAACAATATGACTTGTGCGTCAGTACTATAGTGGATGTTCAGACGCCCGGAAATGGTTGTGGCCATTTTGGACTCAAGCCTGAAGTCCGGCCACACTGCTCCCCCTGAGTTCTTTTCCAGCGGGGGGAAAGAGCAGATGGATACAGTAGGCCGAGCTGGACTTCGGGCTACTCTAGGCGGGTTTTCGTCCAACAAGTTTGCGACCTCCAGGTCCAAGTTGGCCTCTCCATCCAGCACGCTGTCCGTGTCCTCGTCGTCAAGGTCAATGTCGCGGAACTCCTCCTGGAGAGAGGCGATGCTCGGGCAGGAGCTGGCTAACGCCTGCAGGTGACCGCCCTCGTTATAATCGAAGGCTTTGGTCCGCTCCATGGCTCCTACGGCCTCCTCCCGGTTCAACTCAGGAGGGAGTTCTCCTACCAAAGTCCACCCTGGTACTCCTTCCGACCTTTTGGAAAGGAAACTCAAAGGTCTTATAATCGAGGGACTTTCCTTCAAGGACTCGTCTCAGTAGATCCAGCACTTGGACCTGTGATTTCAGCACGACCGTTTTCGCCTCTCGCAGATAGAGGTCGGGCATTGCTTCGGATGCTTTCTTCCAACCACCCTGGTAGCGGACGTACTTCGTCTTGATGTCGAAGTGCACCATGAAGGATGTCATATAGTGGCCTTTGCTCCGTGCCATCGAAGACGGGACTTCGAGAGTCATCCTCGGTCCTCTCCCAGGGTTGTTGGGTTTTGGAAAAACCCGGTATCGGTATCTCCATCCGGAGCGCATTCGCAGAACTCATGGGATTTCCAGCCTTCACCATGGCTGGCCAGAAGAAGCTCCATGGTAGTCCCCAACCATCCATCGCCTGCATGCCGGGCAAACTCCCAGGAAAGAAGCCACCCAGGGTCTGACTCCCGACTTTGTTCGCGGGCTTTCGCTCTCACTCCGGCGGCCTTCTCACTCCCCATGAATCTGCACCACTCCATCATGTGCAAGGGGGTCGACAGAAGGTCGTTGTGGCGGATGGAAGCTTGGACGCAGAGCCTCAGCTTTCCGGCTGTCACCCTCTCCACCAGGGAGCGCTCCTTGTTCAAGACCACTGGCTCCAGGTACCCTAGGAAATCCACATTGAAATGCGGCGCTCCCGACCTGGGTGGAGCTTTATCAGCGGAATCGTCGGCTAACTTCTTCCAACGTCTGAACTGGATCTTGGGAGTTTCATAGCCGAAGAGGACTGCGAAATACTCCAAGCTCCACAAATCGACCCACATTGTCCGGAGAGATGGCACCTCCATCTGTCTCAGACCTGTCACTGTTCTCCACCTCACCAAGGAAATCCAGGAATCTCCTCATCAGGTTGGCGTACCTGATTCCCGTGTCCGGCGACCTTGGGTCCGTCAGTTGACGGAAGCGCCTCTCGTCAATCCCGGGGTTGTCGGGCTTGGACACTAAGCCAATCTTTTCACTCCCAAGATGACGAGGAGCTTCAGGACCTTTTGGTCATATGAGCCGTATCTATCTGCCGTTCTCGGGTCTTTTCTGGATGGAATTCGAAGCTCCTCGTATTCTTTGACCCTTGGAGGTGGTGGAGTCTCTCCCTCGGGCACTCTGGCAGGAAAGCTGCCAAAAAGCAAGCAGCGCCTAGTCTTTGCCAATAATGAATTTTCTGTGAAGTCTGTACAGGAAGACTTGGTAGCCGAGAGACCCATCCGGGATGCCACAGAACTCCGAGAGACTCTAGAGATAAGGGCCCGATGCTTTCATATGCTCAAGGTCTGTGAGTTTGAGGTGTGCCGCAAGTTGACCGAGCGGTACCTGTCCAAGCTCAGGGCCACGCAGGCAGAAGGCATGAGGGGACCCACACTCAACGAGATCCGGAGAGATCTTCAACTATGTACTCTCGTGGGTGGCAAAAGGTGAAGGGACAGTGCAAAATGGCCTGGCTGCAATGTTGGAGGACCAAGCCCACCACTTTTGGCGGCTACTGGACCCACAGGTCAAGAGCTTCCCTGACCAAGGACGGGATCAAAAGGTTGCGGAACCCAAAGAGAAGCCAGGTGCCAAGTCCCAAGACGAGGGGAAGAAGAGAACCCGGGAGGAAGTCGAATCCCCGGAGGACTGGGCCCCTGCGAAGGCTCGCATGTGAGCAGCAGTATAGTTGGAACCTTTTGGTTGATGGCCGCACAACTAAAAGCGTCTATTTTTATCGACAGAGTAGAGTAGAGTCAAAAAGCAGCCTAGGAGGGGTTTGGGAATCACCCAATTTGAACAGCTTCACCTCGCCATCCATTGACCCATCGAAGTGGTTTGGCGCACCCTTCGGCGGGGGGGATACATAAGGGAACACCATACCAACAATCCTTATGGCGCGGGGGGAAGAGTGTTGGGGGTACCCTTTCCCTTATGAGTTGCCACCTTTGTCTTCTCAGTTTTACAATCGACGCATGGGATTGATACACGGAAGGACAAGGTGGCAGGGCGTAGCCGGTTCCCATCCCAAAACATTTTTTTGTGGAGGGAAAAATTGCAGAGGAGCGAGCCATGTGAGGGTTGAAAATATCCAATATATCCTGGAGGATTTCACAATTTGTTGGCACATAAGGATTATATAATCAATTTTAGAGATTTAGCACATTATCATGGTTGCGTATTTAGCATGATAAACCTCCAAAAAGGGCGAAAAAGTACAGTCCTACTAAAATAGTGGTAAATTTAGTTCTGAGTCTGTTTGGAGCTATACTCATGTTCTTTTGCAGAAAAGTGAACTTCAACGCTGCCACATCACCACCTTCGCCACTTTG
>Ga0126342_10015606_pt1 | contig 13304 bp, 16 predicted proteins | sample Cyp1metagenome_FD_92528 | JGI IMG/M metagenome (GOLD analysis project Ga0126342, IMG submission 92528) | Coral microbial communities from Lord Howe Island, Old Settlement Bay, Australia - Cyphastrea 1 metagenome | ecosystem: Host-associated > Invertebrates > Cnidaria > Coral ...
TAGCAGTTGGAACGACACAGAGAAGAATAGCATGGCCACTTCCTGCATGACTAAGGATGACAGGCACAAATCGAGAATGCCGCAAACAGTGGCTCAGAAGCGTAGAGGAAAAAGAGCTGGTGAACTCTGCATCCATCTTTAAGATTTAAGGCAACTTCCGCCCCGCCTCGTGCGGGCACTACTGGTATAGAAAGGATTAGATAGAACTCGATAGAACTGTATAGATAGAATCAGACAGATAGAATTAGATAGGTAGAATGAGATAGGTAGAATTAGATAGAATTGGATGGATTAGATTGGATTAGATGTGATTGGATTAGATCAGATCAGATTAGATTAAATAGATAGATAGAAAAAGAAAGAGCGAATGTATGTACTTATATATATATATATATATTGACATTTGGATAGAGACAAAAAAAGAGAGAGAGAGAGAGAGAGAGAGAGAAAAAACAAAAAGAGACAGAGGGAGTCAGTTCATTGAGCAGCATATCACAAATATATTCAGACCTACCCACCTGCCTACATGCATGCATGCATTCATACACACCATGCGCATACACACATACAGGCATACACATGTACACACAGCACACACATACTCACATACATACTTACTTACCCACATACATGCGTGCATGCATACACACACAGATCAATACATACAACATAGTTCAGAACATAAACCATATTTTGTGCACACCTGGCACTGTAATAGAATTCACTTGCGAACCATGAGTCGCAAATCCATGAGCTTCGTGGCTCAAGGTTGTGCAGGTTGTGCCCAGTTGCCGAGTAGAACACCTGGCTTTGAACATGCCCAACATCTGGCCATTTCACTAGGGAAACAGATGGTAAACGATGGGATTTTTGGTGTAAGGTGCACAGCCGCGTGGTAGGATGTCAAAAAAAATGAGACTGACTCAGACACAAGAAACTTATAGAAACTTTGTTGTCACATCAGACCGATGTTTGTCACATTTGACATTTTGCACTTGGTGCACAGCCGTTCCGTTTCGATTCCGTTTCAAGTGGTCTGGCGCATTGATTCGCCATGGAGTCGACCAATGGAGCCTCAAGACCTAGGTCACGGCTGTTGGGATCAGGAACCAAACCATCTAATTTGAGCGTAAATGGAACATGGAACTAGTTAGGAATTAGTTGAAATTTCAATGATGTTATATATAAATATTTGGAACCCATATATTTATCATTAGGTTCTTTTTAATGATTTTTATTTGGTCGCATTTGGTGTTGCAGTACAATCAATGGCCATAATGGGCATTGTTGGGTCATTCGAAGAGCGTGCGATAAGACAATGTGAAACAAGTTCGACGGAATGTTTGCAGCAAGGTCTGGATTCTTGATTGCAATGCCATGTTCATTGGTTCCATTTAGGGGTTTCCATAAATGGGGGATCCCAATAGCTGGTTGGTTTATAATGGAAAACAACCATTAAGATAGATGATTTGGAGGTACCCCCATTTCAGGAGACCCTTATTTTTTTTCCAATATGTATTTCCTTGTTAAATTAAGCCCGCACCGAGCTGACTTTGGTGATTCTCCACATTCGGTTTTGGTGTTGGGAAAGGACCTATGGCATGACAGCCTGTGCACCCATGGAAACATGCAGATAGTCAGGAAAACGTTTGAAAGAAGTGATGGTTGTGAAGGCCACTCAGTGTGGAAAAAAACCCAACAATACGCCTCCAAATTTGAGGTTTATTCCACCCACTTCTGGTGAAATTGGAGATGGTTTATTTTTGGGTTTCCCACATTATTCATTAATTTTGTTGATTTCTGTGCATTTTGCCAATGTCCTGCCACAGATAACCATCTTCAAAGGACGGTGAAAAAATTGTGCCCAGTTGATTGAATGCTGTGGCGACAGGGGACAGCCTGTGGGCCTTGCCAAAGAGGTGGTGTTGGTGGGTTGTGCAAGGGTAGTGGGAGGTGCAAGGGTTGGTTCGGAGCCGCCTTAGTTCACCCATATATATATATATAGATAATATGTAGACAATCTCAATCTACATAGCTTTACATACAGTTATATATGCATATAACATATATATATATATATAAATACATATTATACATATCTGGATGAATAATAATGATGACCGCACGTCGTGACGTCACTGGAATGATGGTTTAGAAAAGAGGCGAATCTTCCCTAAATGGCCGTCACTTTCAGCTATTTTCAGCTTTGTGGATCATTAGAATTCAGAAAGATATGTGTGTTGTTACTGTAAACACTTGCTTGCTTGGATGCACATCCAAGTAGCGCGACTGTCTCGGAATGCCCGATTTTCTCGTTTGATATTCATTCCTGGGTGGCCAGATTTTCTGGCCAGGCTTGATAAAAGGTAAGATCAGTTGCTAATCCCCGATTTCATTAAGACCTTGTAGCACTGAATATCGCCAGCCGAGAAAAACAACATGGCCATGGCTAGCTAGTCGATGGGCCGATGGGGATGGACATCCAGGATGCTGGTCAAGCAGCGCCAAGATAGGCGTCCAAAAGAAGCAGATGTGAAGCATTCATTCTTTTCATAGATGTTTTTGACGACAACAAAACGCATTTTGGTACCTGATACATATTCAATAGGTACAGGAATTTGTGGATACAGCCCGCAGCGGATGAAAGTATGTATATCCTGGTGCTTTCTTTGGTACCATAAACATTCAGGATTCGTGTATATTGTTGGTGAACCTTTGTTGGCGAACCATCGTTTTCATAGCAGCCGAAAGCAGACTTTGGTGGATCTTCATAGCTAAAATCAACATTTCCAGAACCCCAGGCAGGCTACGGAAGTCCAAAGGCAAAGTCGCTGGTGCCTAGGCTGCGAACTTGTGGATTTCGAGGACCGTTGACATCCCCAAGACTGGATAAGTGACGCCTCCAAAGTCAAATGCGTCTGTCCGTTTTTTTTCATATCTTTGGTAGGTGATTTGCAGAAACCAACTTTGGTTGTTGGGAGATGGAACTAGGGGTAGGCTTCCGTGAGGTCAGTTCGGAGGGCGATTAGAAATAAGTATGCCGCATATTCGGAACGGAACTCGCCGATGAAACTAAACGTTTGGTTGTCTATCAGTTGTGAACTTGCACTTCAAATCCACAACTTGCCAACGGGAATGGTTTCAATGACTTTAAATTTGTGCATTTTCTTTGGGGTCATTCTGACACATTGGAGTACTCCCCATTTGATGGCTAAGCCTGATGGGTTCGCAACATTAACCTCAGACTCCAAAACCAACTATATTACCTATATTACCTATATATATATATAATAATAAATAGACATAATATAGGTGTATATATATAGGTATACTGTATATATATATATACAATATAGGTATATATATATATATGCATATACATACAGGATGGGGCCCCCAAGATAGCTAAGTTGGTTGATAAGTGGCTTAACAATGGTTTATGGTAGATATAACTATAGTTAATAATGGTTTGTAAACCAACTTATAACTGGGGGGGCCCATCCTGTATATCTCTTAATTCTCGTGATGTCTTGCTTTTATTTCCATACTGATTTTTACCTTCCAAGGCCTCTGACCTTCGTCAGTTCTCCTTGGCTTTGCAGGTGACGCTTGGGGTTGGCCGTCCATATGGGGGGTACCCCAAGTTCGCTGGATGCTTTATATATCATGGACAATCCGAACATAAAAAATGGATGACTTAGATTGATTTAGGGCTGGCCCTATTTCAGGAAACCTCCATATAAATCATACAACACCAACTACACAAATGGCTGGGAAATTTTGGTCAGTGACAAAAAAAAAGCTGGGAATTTTCCTACAGATGGGGGCAAACAAACTCCTGATAGAGTTTTTGGGCGAATTTACCATCATTAGTAGCAGTTGGTTGGGGAACAACATAGGAACATGATAATAGTCAATCATTCTACTCAGCAACTGGCTGCGGTAGATCCTTGGATGTAGCAGCAAACCAACTTAATTTCAGAGGTGGCCCAAGTAGTAACCTTAATTTCAGGGGGATGGGTCTTTTCAGAGGACCATGGGGTGTGACAAGACTCTTGTGAAAAATAGATAGGATATGATTGATATGATATGATAGGATTTTGGGACGGGAACTACTGCCAAAATTCGAGGCGGTTAGTCCTGACCCATCCCCAAAAACCATTCCGCTTAGACTCGAAATTAACGTGAAATGCTAGGTTCACGTTCCATGGCCGACGTGATGATTTTTATGCATAATTCAGGATGGTTATCCCTTGCAAAGTTACCGCTACTGCTTCTACCATGTTTGCAACAGCTTACTCTCCGTTAATGAAAAGAGGGAGCCAAGGAGCCAGGGATAGCTAGAGGACCAGTCCCCTTCCTGGCGAAATCTACAGTCCACATTCTGAGGAAAGCGAACTTGAGTCTGGACCCTAAAAATTCGAATATGTGACAACATGAAGCGTTTTTGATGGGTTAATTACAGATGTAGCCAAACAAGATGCAATTGTAAATAAGGATATGTTAATATGTTAGCTTGTATATGGAGGCTGCTGGAAGCGTCCCAACCTCCGCATTTCTGAGCCTTTCCATAAGAACCCCTACATACATACCTGAAAGCGGAAGTCCCACAACAATTGAACGTGTTTCTTATTGGACATGGAGTTTTCTGCTTCTGCATTCAGCAGCGGGTACATCCCAGGCAACCCCCTGCGGAACATGGGTAGTCATATAGCGTTATCTACAAACAACATACTGTAGATGGATCAATCTGTATTTTTTTAGAATCTCTAAGTTGGATCAACCTACTAGAAGAACATATGAAAATCCATATAAATCCTGAACATGAACCCCAACTCATATGATATATTTTCTAATTTTTCTATTAAACCGTCTATTAAATCATCTAAATATCATCATATACCATCTGGTTATTTCACATAGCCATGGAAAATCACCATGCTATTAATAGGTAAACCATCTATTTCGATTAGGGCCATCGAAAAACCATGGCGAACTGTAACAGTCATAACCAGAGGGTAATCATATACGATCCATAAGTCATAGAATTGGATGATAGTGGTTAAATCACCATTAAATCACCATTTATAGTGGTTAAATCACCATTAAATCACCATAAGCAAAACCATCAACTCATTTTTCGTGGCAAACTCCGTCAACCGCGGCCCAGGAGTCCCCCAAGTCCCCCGAAGCCGCGGATGTGGGGGATGTGAGTTCCACATCCCTAGCCTCGTGTAGCTGCTTGGGCCAAGCCTGGTGATAAGTTCTTTTTACCCAGGAAAAGTGGAAAATGGAATTATTGTGTGTGTGTTTTTTCATTGATTTTTGAGGTGTCTAATCAGTCTAAGATGTTTGTTATCATGTCTTCATTGATTTTCGAGGTGGTGTCTTGAATTGTTTTGAGGCAACATGAAAACATGTTCCCTTAAACCAATCGGATCAACAGAACAACTTTCAGGTTTTGGTCCAATCTGGTGAATTTTTACAGGATTTCGATGTTTTGAAAGATGTGGAACCTCAAGCGAAGATGGGGAGTTTACCAAAGTAAATTTCAGGATTTAGCCAGAGTTTAAGTGATATGGGAGGATCATGAGGAAATAGGTACCCCCTATATGGAGGAGGTATCAAATTTTTCCACATCTTTGCGTCCAGGAATCCTCACTTGGATGATTTACTTCAGGGTTTCCATGAGACACCTTTTTTTGGGGTAGCAACACGGCCGACTGCAAAATCAACACGGCCGGAAAGTTGGAAGGGATCATGTGTGGCTGCAGAAAGCATCTGAGATTCCATCCCTAAACCTAGAAAAATCCGGATATCACAAGGTGGCAAGATCCGGATATGGATGTGGGCCAAAATGGAAGACCTAGGGGACCACAGATGTTAGTCTAGTTAGTATTAACCATCCAATTATTGGGGTACCTAATTTTGACCCATACCCATATCTCATCATGACTTGATCTACTTTTCATTTTTTTTCCGACATCCCCCATCCATGGAACTCCAAAATGAAGAGATCCAGTGTGTTTGTTTACCGAGGCAATCCGACGGCGAACCAGAGCCGCGATCTGTCGGGAAGCCAAGCATGGGCAGAGCATTTCCCAGCCGATCCGGAGTCGATCCATTGGCATTTCCCGGGTTTTATCCGAGATATCCAGTAGATCCCCACATATCCAATATATCCAAGCTATCCATCAATATATCCATAGCCAAACTGGTAGCTGGTCTCGAATGTTTCAAAATATCCACCATTTCTGTACGTTCGAAAAGGTGGGTATCCCTTCCTCGGATATATTGATCCCCACATCAGGTGAATGTAAATAAAAAAACGATATGCAGCCACCGGCAAAAAAAGTTTTGGCTGATGCATAGCTGCTATCCAGATTTTTCTTGCTGATGTTAATGTTCCTCTTAAAATGTGTTAGCAGCTTCAACATCCCTCCCCCTTAATCCGAGATACCCCTCAAACGAAACCCTGGTTCAGCACAGAACTCACAGAACTGAAAAAAAAACAATTTGGATGCCATGTGAAGTGGGAACTTGATATTAGCTGTCTCATATAAAATGATCTCCCAAATATCATTCAATATTCACAATTGAATATCAATCCCAACTTGGGGTCAGGATTCTTTTTTTAAAATTCCAAACATCACTTTGCAATACGGTATATTCATGATTGAATTTAAACAGCCAACATATATCCCAATCATTCCATGCCAGGCCTCACGGCCGGCGGACGGCAGGCCCGGCCTGGCAGTGTGGTCAACTATAGGGATGACAATCCAAATCGGATCCATTGAATATGGACCAATGGATTTTCCATAGATCATCCATAATTTTCCATAGAATATCGGAATATCTATGGATGATCATCTGTAGACATAGAATCCATAGAATCCATATGAATCCATAGATCATCAATGAATATCTATAGATTATCCATAGGATTATCCATCAACTATCCCAAGATATCCATGACAGGCGCGGCCGCGATACCCGGTGCTTCACGTGATCTCTTCGCTCTGAACCAGCTTCGGGTGCGCCTTCGTTGCGCGTTTTAAGCGAAGGGATGGAGTGGTGGGATTTCACATGAAAAATTGGGATTTTTCACATGATTTAACCATGATTTAACCATGAAACCATAGGGATATTACCAGTGATTTAACACTGAAGCCATAGGGATATTATGGTATTTTTTTAAAAACAATCAGTGAAGAATGGATTGGATCTTAGAATGGAGATTACCACCCCAGTTATGAGAGTTTTCATGGGGAAAATGAGGATATACCATCAAAATTTGGGGGGTACCCTGTATGCGCAAAAGGTGATGGTTTTTTATGGAGGAAATGTTGGGGGAACCCTGCATGAAAAGTTTGTAAATCAGAAATTGTGGGAATTGGAAGGACGGTTGGAGCACATACAAACCCCAACATTTTGTGGCTTTGATGGTGGTGGTGGTGGTTTCATGTCGTTTTGTTTCAGTAAGCAACGGGTCATTCATGGCGGTGCGATTTCGGGGATTTTTCCATCGATCCAAGATTTCCATTGGAGCCATCGACTACTGTTTTCGGCTCCTGAAAAAAATTAAGGGAAAACCTCCAACGTTGATTTATGACTGCTGATCATGATTTCCACATTTGAAATTGATATATGACTGCAGGTGCATTCCTGCATTTTCAGACAAACCCATACGGATTCTCAGTTTTGTTGGTCTAGAATTCTAGAATGGGAAAACACTACATCTTCCGCTAGAAGTTGCGAGCATTTTTAGTCATTCGCATTCCAGTTTTGTTTCGAATTTCCTTGGGTCAAGTTTCGCCCAACCGTGCAGGGTCAATGCGAAAGCCAGCGGCGGCGCTTGACCCAACTGGAGAGGCGAATGGAGGTTCAATTGGAGGAGACCGTACCACGGGTTCGTCAGGGATTTGCCCAGGACGAAACCATGCAGAAAAACTTGACATTTGGAGTTGAATCAAAGAAGAACACACATATTTCTACCTTTTCTTGCGAAAGGTTTACCATTTGAAGAGCTAATCAACCTTCAAAAGTGGGGATTTTTGCGCCACCTTAATTAGATAGATGGATATTCGTATCATACGCAGCCAGAGAGGCCATGTATTTTGGCGATCCAGAGAACATTTTGCCCGAAACTTTTTTTTTGGTGGCAACAACGAGATATTTAACCGGTTTTGGGATTCCTGTAACCAGTCTGAGAGATTGTTGGTTGGCATCGCCATTTCTACGATCCTCCATTTGATGGAAGTAGAGTTTTCCTCAGTTTCAGCTTAGGATCTGTCGTGACTCATGTGGTCAGCTGAGTACATAGGGGATGAACAACCACTGGTTGGATGCTTTGGAGATGTTTCTGCCATTGGAGGATTGTAACATGTACATATTCTTGCACAGAATAAGCCATTCCAAACAATAACGTGGCCAGGTTCATCCCCATAGTAGAGGATGTTCATAGATGAGCTGCCGATTCATCTTGGCTTTTTACATTGCCACTTCATTGTTGGTCAATTTATCTTCCAGACTGTGTTGTTTATAATCTGACCAGGATATTATATGACTCAGATGATTCACCTAAACCATAATCCACAAACCAAGGAGACAAGCTGTAGATGTTTCAGATTTTGGAGCGTACTAGACCTGATATTCATCTCTTCCAATCACTGGAACCAGGGATCCACAATAAACCGTCTCGCTGCGCAAGTGGATGATTTATGGCTTGTGGATCCCACAAAAAATGTGTGAAATTCGTCTTTGGCTGGAGGTTTATGGAATTGGGAGCAATTTTCAACTGAATTATCCAATCATCAACTGAAATATCAGCAGACTGTCAGTTTTTCATGATATGTAATTTGCATATTTGGATACATATCATGTCAATATATCACATGCCATATATATATAATATACATATCTCCCTCTCGCTCTCTCTCTCTATATATATATATCCATATATGACATGTAAATATGTATATGTATATCCATATATATCCATATATCATATGCCATATATCCGTATATAATAGATGTATACCATATATATATATATATCATAATACATCATGCCACGCCACAAAAAATCGAGGTGATCCATCGAAGTCTGCTGGCACCGCAGGACCGGCTCCAAGGTAAGGGTGACCTTCGAGAGCGTTGGGCAGAGACGCAGGCGACCCGAGCAACCCGAATGGGAATGAAACGTCCATGGCGAGTTGGAGAACAAATCAGTTCTTAAAATGGATAACTGAGATGAAGATTAAACAAGTTGAAGATGAAGTTTGATTGAACATTTGATTTAAGAAGTTGAAGATGAAGTTTCATTGAGAATGATTGTGGAAACAATGATTTCCAACAATGATCTATGAAACACATGGCCGGGAAAAAATGATTGAACTGATTTTTTTTTTTTTAATTGAGATGTTTGTGGAAGACAAAGCAGACATATTTTGTTTGGGTGACTTTTTGGTGCTGTTGAATCAACAGTAGACAGACAGGTCAACAAGACTTCGAAGTATGTAACTGTTGACTGCACTGATGAGCCATGGCAACCAGATAGAAAGGATACCCTCTGGTAAACTGTCACATAACTATGGAAAATCACCATTTTCAATGGGAAAATCCACTATTTCTATGGTCATTTCCAATAGCTATTTTGACATAACCAGAGGGTAAAAGTGAGGTTTCCATGGCAAACACCTCTACGGATTTCCCGGTTTGATATTCCGTCAGTGGAATCAGTTTGATGGTTGCACGTAGCCCCTGATTATTTAACATAGCTATGGTATAGATGGCCCATTTGTATATAGATGACTTATGATGATTTACCTATTAGAAATGGCGAGATTTCTATAGCTACGTTAGACTACGTTAAATCACCGGAGGGTATGTTGAATCTTCCTTTTAATTTTTGCAGTATGGGATGCGGTTCGGGATCGCGGTTCTCCAGGTTTTGGATCAAGCTTTAAGATTCCGTGAGATGAAAATGAGTCAAAATGACCAAGCCCTCCCAACATGGATCTGGGTAAATTATAACGACCTCACTGATCTCCCTCACTGGAAATCATGGTGAATGTATAGGGAAATCATCCCCTTTTATGGCCGCAAGATTCAGGTTTGTGAATTATTGTAATTTGCCCAGAATATATCAGTTATTACCACCTATCCAGTTCTAACCCATCCACTTTTCCAACTATGAAAGATTATAACCCATTTATTGTAATTTGCCCAGAATGGATGCTTGAATGCCCGAAATCGGTAAGGCTTTTTTGGTGAATCTGTTGAATCTGTTGGTCAACTTTTGAGCAGCGATGAGGTGTTTCGGAGGCCCCTTTTTCAGCGGCTTGGCATGTCATTCTGTAAGGATGACCCCAGATGACCCCAACTGACAACTCCAACAAAAAGATGGTTGTCAATGGTATATATGGTATATACCCACCCCGGCCATGGTATTTTTTCTGAAACCTGATGATAAAATCATGGGATTGTGGGGGTTTGCCGTAAATTCTCAGACAAATCCAGCCAAGCTCATCCAACCTCTAGCTCCTCACGTGCTTACGAAACGCTTCGCGGCAATGCCATGGCGTTGAGCACTGGCACAGCGCGTGCACGTTGAGTGCCCACAGAGGCGCGGTGATCACATTTGGTGCTCAAAATTGGAGACTCGACAACAGTGGGAACCTGAAATGGGGTCAAGAAATGGGGTGTACCCTCTGGTAATTTGTTACATAGCTATTGAAAATGACCATAGAAATAGTGGATTTACCCAGCTATAAAATGGTGATTTTCCAGTTCGCTATGTTAGTTCACCAGAGGGTACCATGGTATGCCATGGTATATTTGATTATATTTGTATTTTCTGTTTTCCCAGAAAATGGCAATGGTGACAATGATGATGCGTCGCATGGTTTGGGGTTTGGGGTACATGACTTTCAGACATACACCCATGGCATGGTCGGTACATGTTGGTACTAAATATGACAATTCTATTTGTAGGGCCAGAGGGGCTGTCAAAATGGACGCATCGCCCGGCTATGAAACTGGCCAATCAGTCAAGGGAAAATCATCGCATTCCCTTAGATTAAGATGAACAGATTCATTAATATCATATAAATCATGTATATATATAATATATATATTATATATATAAATACACATAAACCAAGGTTTCTCGGTGTGGTTATCAAAAAACTTGGTGCTTCACGCCAGTAATTTCTTGAAATCTGGCATGGGGGATCCCCAAATCCAAGCCGACCATGACTTTGAAACTTGAAACCATGGTGACTTGAGAATTCCCCATGACTCATGAAACCTCCCGTAAATGGGGAGACATTAAGCTCAGCAGCTACACATCAACTTTGCAAGATTTGCCAACCTTCCCACGGTTGAAGTTCGATTGTCTGCATATAAGGTACCTCCAAATTCTGGCAGGTTACCATCCTGAAACCCTCAATTTCATGGTCATAAAATGCACATCCTGAATTGGTCAAAGTTGCTTATGTATACTGTATATACTGTATATACTGTATATACTGTATATACTGTATATACTGTATATACTGTATATATGTGTATGTGTATGTGTATGCGTATGTATATGTATACTGTATATGTATACTGTATATGTATATGTATATGTATATGTATATGTATATGTATATGTATATGTATATGTATATGTATATGTATATGTATATGTATATGTATATGTATATGTATATATGTAAAATATTATTCCACAATGTTCCATGAATACCTCAGTAAATCACCAACTATTTTTATGGTCCATTCCCGGCATCGATTGAGGCACCTTTGGGCACCTCAATTGAGCCATGTATTTCATTGCCGTGGCGTTGTCCTTCGCCCTTTGTGTCTCGGCGTTGTCTCGTCTCGCTATGGTTTACAATCCGTTCCAATGAAGCTAGTACAACCGAAATAGAAAAGCCATGAGCTTGGACTCTCTTGCTTTATATATACTCCGTTATGAATTGCACTAAATGATGCAGCCAAAAAAAAACCATGATCAAACATGCTTTTTTTGTTGAATGGCTCTACATCCCCACGTCCAACGTCCCAGTGGCCCAGGCGCGTCGCTGTTTATGTTGTCGATCTACTCTGGAGCTCTGGTGGAGCAGAGCTGCTCCCGAATCTCCTTCTTCCATCATGTGGTGCCATGGCGATTTTTCCTTGTGCCGAGGCAGTCCAAGGTCCAACGAAAAGTGACCCCCCGGTAATGTATGGCAAATGACTCACGATTGGTAGTGAACATATCAGACCTATCATGGATTTGTTGATCTTTATAGACTTGATGATGTTGGCAAGCTGCAAGTTGAAAGATGGATTCATGAGTGATGAACTGTCGCCCTAATCACAAAGGTCCTTGGCCAATCCGTGACAAATGTCTACAGCAACCACAACCAGTTTCCTGTGGGGATACAGAGACCAAAATGTGTCTGTCTCGAGATAGGACACCCCAATGTTTTTGATGTTTGATCATCATTTTTCCAGAAAGACTGCCATGAATATCCCAAAACGTGAAGGTAAGTCTTCCCCAATGTGTGGACAACCCCAAGTATCAGCTTGTTGGTGATGTATCCCAGTATCCCACTACAGTATGCGGCTTTGTCCGGAAAGTTCCATGAATTTCATCATTTCCTGACTCTGTGAAGCGGCAATTTCGGGGTATCCCCCCTGTTTTGGACACGCCCATATATCCCAAGATGTTATACTGTTGTTTGCGTATTTCACAAAAATTCCTGACTCCAGACTCCATGATAATAATGTATTATATATATTACTATATTACGTATTTCACAAAATACCTGACTCCATGACAATAATATTATATATACCCAGTTTTGTTGATCATTTTTCCCTTTTTGGTTGGTTCAACAGCCTTTTTGTGTCAACAAAAATTCTCGACCTTCCGGAGAAAAATCGAAAAAGGTCGCAGCGATCCTGGGCGCATGGGCGCATTACTGTTACCAGGAACATCTGGATGAAGCTGCCTTTGGCGCCAACGACAGGCCTGGTTTTTTTGAACCGACTGGATACTGGTGGATGCTGAAATCCCTAAGGTTGGATGGATCATGGCACTACCCTCTGGTAAATTGACAAAAAGCTATGGAAAATGGCCATAGAAATAGTTGATATACCCATAAAAAATGGTGATTTTCCAGTTCGCGTTAGTTTGCCAGAGGGTATATATAGAGTATATATATATACATATATATATATATGTATTATATATATACATATATATATATATATGTATTATATATATATATCTATGTATATACAAA
>Ga0126342_10015607_pt1 | contig 13304 bp, 15 predicted proteins | sample Cyp1metagenome_FD_92528 | JGI IMG/M metagenome (GOLD analysis project Ga0126342, IMG submission 92528) | Coral microbial communities from Lord Howe Island, Old Settlement Bay, Australia - Cyphastrea 1 metagenome | ecosystem: Host-associated > Invertebrates > Cnidaria > Coral ...
ACCCTAAGACCCTAAGACCTAAAACCCTAAACCCGAAATTAAAACCCTAAATCCTGAAAACTTAAGTCAAAATCACTGCGTATAGCCAGTGTTTTCTTTCATCCTCTGGTGATAAGTATATCATATTGTTTGGATGTGTTGTTTTTTCGTGTGGACAAACCCGGGGGTTGGAGGGAACATGGTTCATTTCATTTCATTCTTCCATATCCCACAAACATTGCAAATCATAGTTTGGGTGTCCCATGGTGCTCACCATTTTTGATACATACCCATACCGGGTTTGTCTGAAAATAGGTAGTACCCTCAATTTTGATCGCCATCAATTCCTAGATAATTCCTGGAGAGAGAGGGGCGAAAAAACAAATTTGAACAGAATTACAAAGCTAAAAATAGTGATCAAGTACTTATCTATTCTTGTTTGCTTGAATGATTCAAGATCAGGTAGTTTCATCCCGATATTGATCCATATTGTTGGTTATGTTCCCCATTGTTGGTTAGTTGAATCCATGTTTTTCTTTTTTTTGGGTTGCTCAAATGCCCCATGACCTACCCGACCTTTGCTGAAACGCGTTTGTGGCGTTTCTGAGGAAATTCTCTTCGCCAACTGGGCACCTCCCTGCCGGGCGGTGGTGGAGGCGATTAGCGAATGGTGCCTTGGAAGGCCAAGGCCAGGGAAGGCCAGGGGATACCTGGGGATATATGGGTTTTTCATGGTGTTTCCATAAGGGGCACCCCACTTGCTGGATAGTTATAGCTGTTTATAATAGAAATTCCTACAGTAACCTAAAATATAAATGGGGGTACCAAAATCATAGTTGGATGGTTTATAGTAGAAAATACTATTCACATTTTAGATGATTGGGGGGTTTATACCAAATGTTTGGGGTTTCCATGCAATTATCCCAAATTCCACCTGTAAGAACTGTGCTAGTGACTATAGTGGATATGGAGGTGTCCATATAGTCATGGGGGTACCAAAATTTAAAATCATAGCTGGATGGTTGATACATATTTATAATCGAAAATCCTATGCAAAAAATAGATGATTTGGGGGTAGCCCTATTTTAGGACCCATATCCAATGTTCAGCCCCAAAAGGTCATATTTTTGGAGATTCAATTGACAATCGTGGCTGATACTGTAGATTGTTTTTTTTTTGGCGTGGGTGATATGTGTGAGATGGTGAAAAGTTGGATTGGATAAACCCCTGTATTGGGAGGATGGTCATCAAACCATTAACAGGAGATACTGTGACGGGAGTAATATAATAGACCCATCATAGGCATTATAGAATGAATGAAAATTACATATATCATATTTTGATGACGGCGTCAAATTGTAAGACCCTCCAGACGGCAGATTTTGGTCATTTCTTGTGCTATAACCATCCATGTTTATCCATTTTGGGAATCCCAATTTTGACAAGTGACAAGTAGCCATTTTACGTCTTAAGACATTATTTTTTGGCTCACACATTTTGAGCACTACCAATATTTTTAAGCAACCAATGATTATGAAGGAACAACAACATGCTTGTAGCATTTTCAGACTAGAAGAGAATGGGGCAGGTCATAGAAACTTGGAAAATCGGATGGGACACCAACTGCATCAGTGAAACAAGGTGGAACGGTCAACAAAAACTAGTAGTTTTCATGCATTGGACACTTGTCTCCCATTGATAGCAGGGAAAATTTGCAGGACACCCATATATAATATAGTTGGTGGAAAAAAACGCATGGTTTCCTATAGATTTCCCTAAAACTTAAAGCCAATCCATTGATTATATTTGACGTTTGTTTCAGTTCGTTTTGCTAATGTTTGGGTTGAGCACTCCTGGTCTTTCAACCCAGGTTTTCAGTGTTCTTCCTGCTCTATCGATGTGCCCTGGCGGCATTGGTTCATGGTTCCAGGCGTACGTGGTTCAACTTCTCAGGGCCAAAGTTCTAGATCTGAAGCAGTCAGAAAAATTGGAGGCTCCGCAGGTTGCACTGGCTCCAGTTGGTCGCAGGATATGAATTCCTTCCCAGGTCGTCAGGCTTTAGACGGTGGTCCCATTGTACACTCTAGCTATTCCATGAGGATTATAGACTTAGATTGCCATACTCCGCAATAATCATGAATAATCAATGTGGTATTTCTAAATATGTTTGATACATTCAGGGGAAGTTGCCACTATCGTGGGCATTCAATCCTGCAAGAGGTGAACCCCCAAAAACGGGAGAAGAATCATGGCAAAACCTTAACCACCTACTGGAGAATCCTGACCTATCCTGACTAGTGATACAAGATATACAAGCTATACGCAGATGGCATGAGACATTGTTTGACATGTTTCCTATCCCCCTGGGTCACCATGGGTCACCTTTGGTACGACTCAGCCTGGCAGCCTGGCAGCCTGGCTCAGGTGTTTTGGGCTTTGCTGTGCTCAATGCTTCTCGCCTCTTCTTTGGGCCGGATGGCAAAGATGTGATGTCCATGCCTAGGTATGGAATGTATGGATCAAATTTCACCCAAGAAATGGATAGAAATGGATGGTTTAACATGGTTTGATCAACCCATCATCTTTGTGAGTTGGAAATTTACACCATGTTTGATCAATCCCCAGCCGGGAGGTTCCCAGTAGTTTCTCTGCGTTTTTCCATGTTTTTCCAAGGAGCAAGTTGTTCATTGGGCTTCAATTTAGTCCATGGTTCTCAATGGTTCTCAATGGTTCTCAGGCAAACAAGTTGAAACTGACTCTGGTAACTACTCTTTTCATTTTGCTGGACTGATGGACTGATGGACTGATGGACCGTTGGAGTCCTTCGTTGGCCAAATGTATGCCAGTGTTGATCTCACCAAATGGGTTCTTCCCAAACCCTTCCATTTGTGCTGTGTCAAACATGACTGTAACCTCCAAGTGCTGACTGATTTTTCCCAGCTCAGGTAGTTAACGCGGTTTTTGTTCAGCAGACAATGAAAACCGCGAGTTCCGATGAAGATCTAGCCTTCAAGCAGCCACTCTTTCGCATGCAGATTGGTTTTGGTTTTGCTGCGGGGAGTTTCACGCCAGGCTGATGTCTTTGGCATTTGCTTCTCTGTTTTTTTTCCCCCTCCCTCCATACTGGGAAGATCCGAAGCCACCCAGATGTCACATCCAATGCGGCACAGGAAACAAAAGGATGCAGCGGTGTACACCAGGAAGGTGAAGAAGTTATTTCAGACCATGGATGCCTCAGGCTGGGGATGCCTGCATGGCCCCATGGGATAACCCAAAGAATGGATGGTTGAAGCGCAGGTGAATTGAGCAACACTAGTTCATGTGCGCACTTGGAAATCCAGATTGGAGGAATACCCACTTGCACTCCGATCTCGAAATGGAAACTCAGAATCTTCAAGATAAATAAATAGATGACATAAATATAGATAGACAGATTGATAGATTGATATATTGATAGTTTGATAGATAGGTAGATAGATAGTTGATAGATTGATAGTTGATAGATAAGTAGATAGATAGATTGATAGATTGATTGATAGATTGATGGATTGAGAGATAGATAGATTGATAGATTGATAGATAGATTGATTGATTGATTGACAGATTGATAGATTGATAGATAAGTAGGTTGATAAATTGATAGATTGATAGATAGATTGATAGATTGATAGATAGGTAGATAGATTGATTGATAGATATATAGACTGATTGATCGATAGATTGATTGATAGATTGATAGATAGATTGATTGATTGACTGACCGATAGATAGATTGATATATAGATTGGTTGATAGATTGATTGATTGATTGATTGATTGATAGATTGATATATAGATAGATTGATAGATTGATAGATAGGTAGATAGATAGTTTGATAGATAGATAGATTGATTGATTGATAGATGGATAGATTGATAGATAGATTGATTGATTGATTGCCAGATAGATTGATAGATAGATAGATAGATTGATTTAGAGATAGATTGATAAATTGATTGATAGATTGACAGATAGATAGATAGATTGATAGATAGATTGATAGATTGATTGATAGATTGATAGATTGATAGATTGATAGATTGATTGATTGACAGATGGATTGATAGATAGATAGATTGGTAGATTGATAGATAGATTGATTTATTGACGGATGGATTGATAGATAGATTGATTGATATACATATATAGATAGATTGATAGATTGATAGATTGAGTGATAGATTGATAGATTGATAGATTGATAGATTGATAGATTGATAGATTGATTCATAGATAATAAATTGATTAATAGATAGATTGATAGATTGATTGATAGGTAGATAGATAGATTGATAGATAGATTGATAAATTGATAGATTGATAGATAAATTGATAGATTGACTCATAGATTGATAGATACATAGATAGATTGATAGATTGATAGATTGATACACACACACATATATATATGATATTAATATGGTATACAACCGACACACATGGGATCAAACGGGTGATCTGTTCCCACGCCCAGGCGATGGAGCTATTAATCTGGAGGAGTGGCCTGGAAAGCACACCATGATCACCATGGATATGGAAACATCCATGGAAAATACATGATATCTTATTATATATTATCACATATGGATATGGAAAATAGAAGTAACCATATCATATGATATTATATGATAATTACGATATTATGAGAGCCAAGCACCGGAATCGAGAGAGAGAGAGAGAGAGAGTCAGTCCAGCACATCAACATAGATATGGCAAGAAAAACACGATTATACATGAATTGAAGATCATTTCCGAAGCAACACCTATTTTTCCATAATCAATGTTGATTTCCTGGATGGTACGCTCCCTCCTAACATGGACCTCACCAAATACATAGGAAGCCGACTTTCCTTCATGGAGGTGGGTCAGGGTCTATACTGGACTTAACCGTTAAAGCTAGGGGTGGTTTCACACGTATGCAGCCCTATGCACCTACAGCCGTATCTCTTTTATTGTGGCCATGTTTTTTTAATGGTACGCTACAACACCCAGCTTGCCATTCCCTGGGGCTTGGATTTGTCACTGATCTGTTCAGGTGGGTCTCAAGCTTCATTCCCAAGGGGGCTTCTGCTGTTTGGCTCACCAGAATTTGTTAGTTTCACACCAGCAAACGACTCCTGGTTAGGCCAAAGGTCGTATCAGGGTAGATCATGATGCTGTGATACAAATCTGCAATCCCAATGAATTCTTCCACTAGGACCAGACAATGTAATTAGTAGGGGTCTTCAATACCCAAAGTCAACTGGGGTCTTGTATCGCATGATCTTCATTGGCATGTCAATGGTCAACCACATTTGGCAGCTGAAAATCTGAGCAACTTGGAACAACAACTACGAGCCTGTATGCCCATATTACTTGGGTGTTTGACTAGAATCACTAGAAACTTCAGGAGAACATCAAGGACACTGGGAACATTTAGGGTTCGGGTAATACCTTGCACTCCATCCCTGAGATTCACGCCTTGAGCGATGCTTCCATGGTGCCATGGACCATGCCAGCCCTTCCGCCATACCCACGCGCCTGTCGCACGCCTTGGACGCCTTACAGGGCGCGCAGCAGAGGTTGTCGCAGGTGCTGCGGCAGAGCAACCTGCGGCTGCAGCAGCAGCAGGACAGGCCACGGTTCTCCACAGCACTGCAGAACTCCAAGCTGGGGCAGCTCCAGTGCCTGGGACGCAGTTTACGGCAGCATGTTGAAGGTTTTTTGCAAGGCATGGCGTTCAGGGCTTGGATCAGCTCAATGGAAGCGCGGGATTTTACGCCCGAAGCGCTGGTTCTACGAAGAGAACTCCGCGCAGCTCAGCTTCTGCTTGAAGGCATGGTGGGCCGCTGGTGGTTGCACCTGCAGCGCCAAAAGCAGGCTCGGCACTCCGCGGCGCAGCTGCGAGCCCTGGCCGATGCGGAGGAACGACGGCGGCTGCGCGGTGAAGGTCTTCGGCAGAAGCTGACAGTGGCAGAAGGGTTGCTGTCCCATCGCCAGGGTCGGACACAAAAGGAACAGCGGCAACGGCGAGTTTTCGCAGCTTGGGCACGCCAAGCTGAACATGCTTTTGTTGCGCGGTCTCAAAGGGCCATGGCACTGGAGGTTGCAGCGCCTCCTGCCACGGAAGAGCAGACAGGGAGGGATGCGGAACTGCAGCGTGCAGCAGAGATACTAAGGGAAAGAAGTGAAGACTTGCGCCAGAGCACTGCAACTTTGCGGGCAAACTTCGGCGCCATGTTCAAAGGATCTGCGATTCTACGTGCCTGCTGGTGTCAATGGCAATCTTGGCGACGTGAGCACCTAAGATATTTGACCCAAAGGCAGGAGCAAGCATTGCTGGGTGGATATCTTCTGCCCAAATCGAAAGGCCGCCAGTGCCTTAGCCGAGCTTGGCGCGCCTGGCAGCGACTTTGCACTGGCACAGAGCGGCCCAGGCCTGTGTGGCTCCATGAGCGGCATCTGATGCTCATTACCAAGGTGACGGATTGCCTGCAGCTGCTTCAAAAGTACCAAATGTGGCTGTTGCGCAGCGTCATGGCGGCATGGTTCATCTTTGGTTGGCTCCGGCCTCAGAAACAGCGCTTGCATCACATTGCTGCGGCTGCCATCCACAGCGATGCCCAGCTGCTCATTGCAGCGACGGCCCAGCAGTCTTTGGTCGCCTCCAGTGTGCCGGCAACGCCGTTGCCATCCACCCCTCAGGTGCAGTGGACTCCCTTAAAGCGGGCCAGATCACAAAGCTTGCTGGTGAGGTGGTTAGCTTCAAGGGAGATCTGGGCCCAGAAGGCTTTGCTGCGAGCCTGGCGCTTCCTGGTGGCCAAGGAAAGGGCCTTCACGGCCATGTTGGAACTCACCCTGGAGGATGGAGAAACCTTCCTGGCATCTCCCGTTAAGCGTGGTGCCTGAGGGGCTCAAAGAGGACCCACAAGCAGGACCAAAAGGGAGTTGATAGCTGCGGGAGTTGGGAGCTGTTTCTGTGCCGTCTATTTTTTCAACTGGCGGTTCACATGTGCCCATATGTGCCCATCAAAACCTTCCATGGTCGGGTAAGGCTTGGGCCCTATTTTTTTGCCATGGCTAGGACTGTCTTGACACATGAAAGTCGCTAGAGCAGAAACTTCAGAAGTGGCCTTCGGTCTAGCATGCCAAGGACATTTTCCAGAGTTGTTGTCTCCCAGGATTGCGTCCAGAGATTTTTTCGGTTCCCTCACCTCACTCACCTCTCATCAAAGATGTCCAAAATCGAGGTTTGCAAAGCTGGTGAAGTCGCCCAAACTCAAGTTTTGGATGAGTCAGCTTGAACTGGAATACCATGACCTCCTCAGTTTGTTCGAATTCCTGGACAATGGCGCCCCGGCTTGTGTCAGCATTCCGGGGACACAGGGTGCCTGCACAGGGGGCAGGTATAAAATGCTAAAAATCCGAACTTTCAACTGGTATTGATACCTTTTCTATCCTTTTCTTATAATATTTTTTTAAAATCATTTTCTTTTCGATAGCGCTTAGGTAATTGTTGATGTTGTGTGCATATTTAGGCAAATCTTTACACACTGGCTTGACCAATTGTTCTATGTTTTGCAAGCAGGTGCCCGCGTTTTTTGTGTTTCTCTGTGTTGAAACAGGATTAAACTCAAAGGCAGCATGTTGGACATTGCATGACATTGCCATTGAACGGTTTTGAAGTTATACGACTAAGATTTTTCTCAACAACAAAGATGGGCAAAAACCAGCAAGTTGGGCAACTGCCATTTTGTAAGTTGTTTTTTTGCCAGTGTCAACGGGATCGGGTATAGTTTGCACACCATGTATTTAAACTAATTATCTCTCTCCCTTTCTCACTCTGTAATTATATATTGCAACTTCCTGGGCCCTCATGGTAGATAAATTTTCTGTATGCCCCATCCACATTCGAGCGCAATGTTGCGCAACGAGAGCGCATTTTTCCACCATTTTTGGCTCCTTGTGGGCCGCATTGGTTCCATTTCCCCTTGGGTCTCAAGATGGCGTAGCCGGATTGGACTGAACCATTTGCCATAAACAATGGCAGCCTTGAGACTAATGGTACAATAACTAGTTAAATGTTGACTGCACTACGCTGCTTTTCACTTGATGGTCCCATTTGTCATTGCAACCGGCCTTTTTTTCCAAAATAGGGTTGGGGTGCCCGCAAAACCAGCCGAAATCCGTGCAAAACGGGCATGATCGGCCATGAGTTTCTTTTTTTTCAAGTCTGAGCATTGTGAGGGCTTTTGGCTCACGTACGGGCCAGGTTTATACGGTTTATATATATATAGTATATATATAATATATATATATAGTAGGGCAAACTGAATAACATTGAATAACTAGTTATTTGACCTTTGCCCTAGAAATCTTAGGGCGCCCTGGGAATATGCGTTCAAAACCGTTGACCGAGTTGAAGCCCATTCAGATGCGTTCGAATCCGTTCAAACCAATCCTAAAAAGGCAACATTTTGGGTAGCCGTACCCGTTCAAACCCGTACCCGTTCAAATGAGTTCAAAACCCGTGCAAAATGCGTTCAGAATGAGTTCGCTGCTGGTTCGCGAATGCAACAAAATGTTGCCTTTTGTTTCTTTCATAGTTGCCTTAAGAATTCCGGGGGGCATTTCGCGTGGCCTGCGTGGTGGATCGTATTTACTAGTCGTTTTAAGCTAAGTTCTTTTTGAGGTTACGAATGTGATCCGCGGGCCGCGACCCAAGTAGAAACTTCCGAAGTAGAAACTTCTGTGGTAGGAGTCTATAAGGAAAGGGTGTTGGAAAGCCCAAGAGGAAAAACTTTTGTCCTAGCAGCTTAGAGGCGGATAGAAGCGCAGGAGGACGAGGAGGAGGAAGAGAAGGACAAGGAGGAGGTGACGTAACTTATCATAAAACCTAGAGGCCCTCATCTGAATCATCTGGCAGGTGGGGGAAATCTTAATTATGCCACTTACAGACTTGTAGATGTATCCGTCATAAATCTTCCATGGGATCTTTGAGGCGACGGGCAAATCACCTTGAAAGAGTTCATAGAGGGCGCAGCACGTTTACGTGGTGGAGCCAAAGCCTTGGACATTTGGCGCTTGGAAACCAAGGCGCAAGCTGCGCAAGCGGAGAGAATACATGGGTTTACCGTATACCTTGGAAAACCTTCAATTTTGGTTATTGGAGATGGTACATGATGGAAACTGATGGACATTTTGAAATCCTTGGTGGTTCATGATCATCCAAGATTTTGCTAGGGATGGTGATTCTCCATTACCATGTTTGAGTTTGGCCATTTTTGTCCCCATTGGGATCTGGCAGGTGGAGGTGTTGTTCGACGAGATTCTCAGAACCTTGGGGCCAGGACCCGATGATTCCATTTCGCTGACCAAAAGCGTCCAAGATGTTTTTGCGCATTCCAGTTACAGGCCAGGACGGCGCAGCCGACCTTTTTTTTGACACGTTTGGGGGACACCGGTATATTGAAGTGCGAGCGTGTCCAAATTCAGATTCTGCGTTGGTTTCCGGGTGGGGCAAAGTGTGGACAATTCAGTGTTGACTTTCCTGCAACGGCACTTGTGGATGGGAGACGTATTCGCACCTTTTGGGGACCTTGACTGGTTCACACAGTCTCCCAAAACATGTTTGGAGCAATGACCAAATTGCGTTGTTCCAACACAGCATGTTTGGTTCTAGCAAACGGGAAATTTTGTCCATGAAGGTCAGTCACTCATGGAGATACGCGCCTGATTGTATCTGAAACGTGTGGCTAATTGGCATGACCATCGAAGCAATCGCAACTGTTTGGCAACGATGGTTGTACTCGTACAGTATAGTAATAAACCTGATAAAATTACGTAATGCGTTCTGTGTACACGGACATAAATATGTGTATGTATATATGTATATACATACATTATAATATATATATATATATACTTGCACACATATGCGTAGATATGACTGAACCAAGGCGCTTCTTCCAACGGTTGTTGTAAATACCAGTCTGTAAATATCGAAATTATGCTTTAAAAGCCAGAGTCCCTAACCAGATCCACTTCTGCGACAGTCACAGAAACCAACCATTGTACAGTGAGTCAGTGAGTGCTGGCCATGATGCAGTTGAATTTTTTCCAGGTCAAATGCGGGCATGTCATACTTTGCCAATTTCTTCCAGCCGGCTCTCTTCAACCCGCGGCTGCAGGCATATGCAGAGTGCGGCAAAGTTACGAGGCGAGACTTTCCCGGCAACGACCCCTACCCCGGACGATGCTGACTGATGACGTGCGGGGATCACGTTTCACACTGGTAACTCAGGGGCGGGAGTTGTGCTCCGCGGAGCCAATCACCTAATCTATCCGTGGAGTAGTGGAAGAGCCAGGCACTTGGTAGCCAGAGATTTTGGACTGTGTGGGCAAGCCTGGAACACAGCACTCCCTGAGTCAAATGGGAATGGGTCAAAGCAATAACGGACACATACCATGCTAAGCAAAAAGAAATGGATGGGCATGGCACGACCAACTATAAGAAAAAGATAAAACGGCAGGGGCCGACCATGTTCATCCAAGTCTTTTATCGATGGAGATGTGATGTTCACGATTGAGCGAACTGACCCACACCCACCTAGTGGACCTAGCGCCTGATGCATGCATCACCGTTGAACTGAGCAGGGCCAAGAAAGCCATGAAAAAAGGTGGTAGGAATATGTCGAACTGAATCAACAAACCAGCTTGAAGAATGGAAGGGTGGGAAGTTGGCCCTACAAAGATGGATTGTTTGCGTAGTGTACCAGCTGAAACAGAACTGGTGTCAATTTTGCTGAAACAGTCGTGAAACACCATGAGGGCGAAGCCAGGCCTTGCGGCCTTACATTTTTCTTTCCTCAGCAGCTCATTCCCTGATGCCTGATGGATATTAGCGCCGATTTTGTGACGGGGATTTTTTTTCCATGAGGGCTCTGGAAGGATGTAGTGTTGATATTTGCCAACATCATATCCTAACATCATCTAACATCCACCTTTCCTTTTCTCACTTGCACGCTGCTCACCAGAACTAAGTTCCAAAAACGGATCGCTGGGTCTTTGGTCGCCGAAGGTGACATTTCACTGACCCACACTGACATGGCGACTCATTTACCGTGATGCGTAGATCCATTATATACACAGATGGTAGTTTGAAGGATATGGATATATCCATGATATATGGATATGGCACAGATTGGACACCAACGGGCCATCAAAGTTGATCATTGTATTGAAGCATCCAAATTTGGGTCAATCATTTCGATATATTTTGATGCAATCTCGTGGAAAGATTTCAGCAACCATTTTGTGATATAAATAAAACTTGATTCTTGATATTTCTTGATGTATGTCGAAGAAGAGGCATTTCTGGTGAAACCTCGACCAGATGATCGCTATCTTCGAATCATGTTGATATTGATAGAATCACGTGGATAGTCTTCGATATATTAGTCTCATAGATATCACAGGTGCTGTAATTCTCAATCATCGAATCATGTTATCATTGTTATCCAACGGATGGTGATTTGAAGCGCCAGCATTTCTCTGGCTTCCTAAAAAACCGGCGGCCATGTACGACATTGAGTCCCACTATCAAGGAGCTCGATGCGTTGCGCTGAAATGCGCTGCTCAGAAGTGGTGACGGGGTGACATGATGTGAAGGAAATCAGCATCCTGAAATGTCCCTGGACAGGGCTTGGAAAATGTCCTAACTGAACATCACCCAACTATGGGGATATGATGTACCCTCTGGTAAATTAACATAGCTATGGAAAATCACCATTTTTAATGGGGAAATCCACTATTAATGGCCATTTTCAATAGCTACGTTAAATTACCAGAGGGTAATCATTAATATAATGTCCAACAGATACTTGAAAGTGATCGATGTTCAAAATCCCCGGGCCACAGGACAGGACTAGCAAGCCCTGTTGGATCAGTAAAGTCAGTCATTGCTCTGTTTAATTGGCTGGGTACCAAAATATGGTAGCAGCTTATCACTATTTGGGTGAATTAATCAATCTAATATTGATGGGATTTACAATAGAATTTGGTGAAATCCGACTGAAATAGTGGATAATAACAATGATTAGAATAATAATAGTGGTACATTTAGCTTTTCTCTATGTGTTTGGTGGTTGCTATAGCCATCAAAAGGGGATCTTAACTTGAACCATGGAGATTCAAGCATCAAATGGGAATGCCACGACATTGAGTGGGGTTGTATCAATCACAATACCTTTGGGGTAGCCTTGGGTGGGTAGTTTACTACTTTGAATACGTCACGTCAATCTTTTGGCAAAACAACTAGCAAACAATATGATTTTCAACCTCAATCATGCGCAATAATGGGAGATTTTCCCAGCTTTGACTGCCTGCAAAGAAGCTTCTGATTCTTCAGAATGACCACCGTCAGCTGGCGGCGCAGTGAGACAAGCTCTTCCACATTGTTCCACCATCCGGCCCCACTTCTCTTGGATGGTCACAGAAGTGATCGCAAGTGTCCACGTCTTTTTTGATGCCGAGAAGCGTCCCCGCCTAAATGTTCCAAAAAATGCCGGGACGAGAGAAGCGGGTGGCTGCAAAGAAGTGGGTGTATCCATGTCCCCTGGTCCAGCTAGTATGTTTGGCTAGTTCAGTTTCAACATTTTGAAATTTTGGGTTCTGATTTTTGCTCTGAAATGCATGGAAAGGCGATGGAAATCCATGTGTTTTTTGCGTAGGACATGATCCACACACGGTGTATTTTCCATATCTATGTTGCTTTGCGTTTGCTGGAAGGTATCCCAAATGTTTTGTTCGATTTGCCCACGTATTTGGGATGTTTTTCCAGTTCTGAGAGTCCCTTTTCTGGGGATCTGGTGCATGCCGCTTCTTGAAAATCCTCCCCAAAACGGGCCCCGGCTGCCATGGCATCACCATCACGATCCCAATTTTTCAAGTGCGCACCGACAAACATGGACACAACTGAATCATGATATGAATCCCGGTCTGGACAAATGTGTTCGAAGAATCTTCTTTTCCAAGTTTTGCCTTGATTTTGGCCATAGAATCACCATAGAATCACCATAGAATCACCATAGAATCACCATAGAATCACCATAGAATCACCATAATTATCACCATAATTATCACCATAGAATCACCATAGAATCACCATAATTATCACCATAGAATCACCATAGAATCACCATAGAATCACCATAATTATCACCATAGAATCACCATAGAATCACCATAATTATCACCATAGAATCACCATAGAATCACCATAATTATCACCATAGAATCACCATAA
>Ga0126342_10015608_pt1 | contig 13303 bp, 11 predicted proteins | sample Cyp1metagenome_FD_92528 | JGI IMG/M metagenome (GOLD analysis project Ga0126342, IMG submission 92528) | Coral microbial communities from Lord Howe Island, Old Settlement Bay, Australia - Cyphastrea 1 metagenome | ecosystem: Host-associated > Invertebrates > Cnidaria > Coral ...
TCGCTGAGGTTGGCAAAGACCAGATTGGAAATGGCCGTGGCATCCATGCTCGAGTGTTCCCCCCCAAATAAGCTTCGCATCCCATCCCTGAATCCTTTTAATCTCTCTCTGTGGCGTTCGGGCCATCATTTTTGAATCTGTGATGCCCGTGCGTCTTGCTGGTGCGCACATTAGACATAGATCCGTGCCTGGCCATTGGAAAAGCGGGTCGGCGCCATAGCTATGTTAGTTTACCAGAGGGTATCCCGGTTGCAATAGCTCGATTTCAAACGTGTGGATCGATATGTTTGACCAGAAAAAAAAACATCTGATCCGTCTCAGAAATACATGTGATCCCTTTCCCTAAATACCCCTCAATAAACAACACTTTGGGTTAGTAATTGATCTACATATTCATTGTGGGGCGATTTCAGAAGTTTGATGGTGATGGGATTATTTGATATTTTAAGAACTGTTTCTATTTGGTAAAGGACCAACATTGTAGATTCAAAAACAACATGGCGTTCTGGTTGATCTGCAAAATATACCTTCTGGTTATTTAACGTAGTTATGGAAAATCACCATTTGTTAATAGGTAAATCATCATGTTTATCATTTAATGGGCCATGGCTTCCATACAGTAGGAACCTGTTACATAACCAGAGGGTATATCCCATTGAGTGGATTACAATTCCTTGAAATCCCGACTACATGACCGTTAAATCCCCAATCAATTACCAATTATATCATAAGATATATTGTTATATATATTGAGATATATTGAGATATGTTGAGATGATTCCAACTTAAATAATGTGAAATATATATGAAGTCTCCATGAAATCCCCAATCAATGCCTATTACATCCCAGCCCTCCGGTCTCCATCGGTGCCAGGGCGACTCGGAAGCGCCCAAAAAGACACGAGCGCTGCAGAAGAGGAGAACGGTAGTGGGCTGCGGAAGCGGTGACAGTCCAGTGATGTTTGTTGGTTTATAAAACCATGAATACTATAGTTATACCCTCTGGTAAACTAACATAACTAATTATGGAAAATCACCATTTTTAATGGGAAAACTCACTATAAATGGCCATTTTCAATAGCTATGTAACAAATTACCAGAGGGTACCCTAATCAACCCAAATGTTAACCGTAGTTAATCCAAATGTTAACCGTAGTTAACCAAGTTATGTACGTGAACTTCACTATCTTGTGGGCACCAGTTTGTATTCATTGGTTACATCACCATTGTATTCATGGTGCCCACAATAATCAGCTTGGATCCCATCGCAGAAGTGATCCCATCGGAGTCTGGGAGTCCTGGAGACAGTTCGATCAGGGTTGCTCCGATTCAGTATAGGTAAGTTTTATAGCCACGTAAGTTATAAGTGGGACATGTTATACCTTAAGTTATACCACAAGTTATACCGTGTTATACCTCTATAATTATTTACCATATATTTACCATATATTTACCCAATTGACCCCCCACACGTACAACTGGGATCTTTGGGGCAACGTTGCGATACGATTCGGTGTTCGAGGATCTCCCGGATGTTGGCGCGAGAGTGTCAAGCGGCCCCGGTGCCCGGTGCGCAAGGCGCGTGAACACCGTGATATCATGGGATGTAATAGGAATATATAGGAATTCATTGGCACATTGGGGATGAAAAATATGATTTAATGGCATGAAACATTAATTAATGTATCTTGTAAGAATCTCAATGTATCTCATGATATAATTTTGCACTTGATTGGTGATTTTATGGGATGTAATGGGATTTTATGGGATTGTAATCCAATTCATTTGATATACCATCTATTTCATACAGCTATGGAAGCCATGGTCCATTTTCAGTTCGATGATTTGTCCATTAAACATGGTGATTTTCCGTAGCTATGGTGAAATGACCAGAGGGTAGTCATATCGCCATATACCATTTGGTTATGACTAACATAGCCATGGAAAATTACAATTTTAATAGGTAAAACCATCTACAAATGGGTCATTTTCCATGGCTATGTTAACCAGAGGGTAATCATATAGTGCTCAACTGCTGAACTTCGTTTGGCTAAAGTCTCCAAGGTTAGCAATGAGCGGTGCAGGGGGGCACAACAGTTGACAATATCCACTAAAATCAACCACATACCACATACAATGTTTTCCTATTGTTTATGAATGTATCAAAATCCTCGACCCCAACAGTTGCATAGCCTTCGGATGAAACAAACAATTATTTGATCAAGTTTGGTAAACCACCCACGTTTGCTGCTGATCATGTCACTGTCAGGGATGGATCTTCTTTGACTGACAGGGGTCACAAGGACAATTATTTGGAATCCGCATGAAAGGACATAGAAGGACAATGTCCATAATGTCCATGAATCATGCTGCAACACGTTGTCATTAGCTCAAAATAGATAAATACCTCACCTTGGCAACTTGGAAATGGGTTGAACATGGGACCTTTCCAGCGAGAGGAAACGACTATCTCAGCAATACCAAACTGGCTGTGCAGATCGTTTGCGTGTCCCCAACTTTGGGTTAGTTTGCTGGGTTTTGGTCTAACTGAAGTTGGTCTAACTGCCAAATAGCCTCGAACTGTCCATTGTACGGGGTATCCCCCCCTCCCCCTAAATTCAATTCGACCAGTGGCGAACTCTCAATTTTGGGATCTCCCAATGGTACAGAAGAGTCAGAGCATTTTGGAGTGTTTTCATATTTTCAGTGACATCCAGTTGGATGTTTCAAGGCATCCGTGGCGCGCACAGGCGACGAGGTGAAGCCGGAGACAAACACGGACCAGGCGGAGGCGGCTGCGGCTGCGCCCAAGGTCTCCGGTATCTCCAAGCTGGTGGAAGCTCTCAGCAAGAGAGCCGAAAAGGAAGGCCGGGCGATTGGAGAAGACTGACTTAAAAGTGATCAGAAAATTGGCTATATGTTCAAGTATGTTACAATGTTCAAGTGAGTTCTGAAAGATTTTGAAAGGTTTAAGTGTAAATCACTGAAATGATCCAGAAATCACTGGAAAGCCATGTTGGATTATGTTTTGGGATTGCCGGAAATAAAAAATCATCCCAATGGACCAAATGCAATGATCAGCCTTTGCGGGGCATCCAAATGGCTTGACACAGATAGTCTATTGCTAATTTGGGGATTAGTATGGATTAGTATGGATTAGTATGGATTCGTATGGATTAGTATGGATTCGTATGGATTAGTGCCCTTTGGTGTTTCTATGTAAAATTATTGCCGGTCATTTGGTGCCATTTCTTGGGGATTGATCCATGGATTGGGAAAATCTCAGAGTTTTCACATGTTTTCACCACGTTGCCATTGGTTTTGTATGTTTTCAACCGTGAAATATAGGGCGTTCCTGTAGATGTTCCCTTGAACCAATCCAACGGGATGATACCCCTGGCTGCAGGTAGCCGAGATGGTGTCACCAGTGCCGAGGCTTGGTGGATCTGGATATAGCTTGGCGAAGCACCAATGACACAGGGAGGATTTGAATCAAACTAAAGAATACTAAACATATTATTAACAATGATAATGATAATAATGATTAATAATGATACATAATGATACTATATATATATATATATATACATAAATGTTGATTATCAAAAAATGACGGTGACCGCCAAATGTGATGAATGTGATGATGATGATGATGATGATGATGATGATGATGATGCTGGTGGTGGTGGTGGTGGTGGTGATAACACAACAAAAAGATGAGGATAGAGGCTCAATGCAGCACATTTAGCCATTTTCCCAAAACATGGGATCCCCAAACAACCATGCAATTTTCATGTTTCGTTCACAGCTGGCACCCTGGAGGATCCTTAGAGTTTTATGGTGGGATTAGGTGTGGTGAATCCATCCATCTTCCAGAATTGTCACCAGACTGGCTGTTCTATTTTAGCCGATTCAAGGTATAACAAGTGATCAATCCTTTTTTTGCAATGATTCAACCATGTTTAATAAATCCTCAAATAAAACCTTGGAGACTTGGAGATGTCTCCTGCTATGTCCTAGCCGCAGGCGACCCCGGCTGAGAGCTGATGCAAGCGAGCCAGGCACCAAGCTATGCTGTGATACACCAAGTGAAACCATTGGAAACTGCCAAAGGGTGGAGATCTAGGACATTCTAGGACTTACCTTGCAAACATTGTGGTTGGGTGTGGTTTTTGACAAATGAAACATGCTGTTTTTCTCCCACAAGATACATGACCACTTCAGATAAGCGTATGAGGCTGCCAGATGGCCCGTCGCTTTGTGAAAACCTTTGGGATGCGGTGAAAGCATCGCTTGAAGAGGCAAAGAATGCTCTTCATGGGGGTCTCTCAGCTGTATCCAACATGCCAACATGTCTTGTAACTGTTCCTGAAAGCAGCAGAAAAGTCACACTTCCTGGGGATGAATGGAAACATATTGGTTCCATCAGAGAGAGATCCTACGGTGCCCCTGCCTTGGTCCTTTTTTCGCAGTTGCCCAAGTTGCACTGTGCCGACCTTACCGCTGAAGGGTACCGAAACATCCGAAACCTATTGGCCTTGAGCCATTGTCCAGATGCATATGCTCCTGAATTTTCTGGTCATCAGGAAGTGCAGGATTTTGTGCATCGACGTGCGGCGTGCCACGCGAAAAAAGGGGTCTGAAGCGCGCGGGCCATGAATGGCGATGAGGTTCATCAGCATTCAATGGCGGAGTTACCGGCACCGGGGAAGCCCTCAAGGGTTGAGGGTTGGCTATGCAGTCCATGTTGCACCCAGGGATATGAAGCCCAGTGGCTTGGGCCACTGCCGGTTGCAACTTGGTAAAGATACCATCAAAATCCCTACATCATCCACCGGGCAGAGTAGGTATACTCTAACTGACCATAAATAGATGTTAATTACCTACGGCTAGCATAATTGGATTGTGGATTTCCAAGTATTTCAATTACTGTAATTGGATGGCATTACCAGAATTCTTACATATATTCTTACCATATTTACCATAGATCTTAAATTCCCTATGGTTACCATAACCAATTTCTTCATACCATGCTACCCCCTTACCGTACCAAAAAGGGGACAGGTACGTTGGTCGGTCAGGCTGGGGCAGATCCCGACGCTGCAGATGACCTCACTGGGGAGACGCCTTTGATGGAGGCATTCTTCGATCCATGATCCATGTAATTTCCATATGTGCGAAGAATATCTGATCATGGATACATATGGAAACTACATGTAAATCCAACATAATCCAACATTTTAGGTGCTAAGATAACTCAATCCAATAATTTTGAGTTGGTAGATATCATATCCATTCATATCCATTCATATCCATTCATATCTATTCATATGCTATATCTTATATATATATAATATTATAATATGATGATATATGTCATATCCAATACATTCCAAATTTTGGAATCTACGAATCTTTGCCTTGCCTTGCGTCGTTGCCCCACTGGTCGTCCAGGCTGCCTGTGGAGGAGATCCAGAGCTGTGCTCCTTGCTGTTGGATGCCAAAGCGGATCCCACGAGGAGATCCCACGAGAAACTGGACAGTTTGGAGTTGAACATCACTATTTATCATGTTTAGTTTGGTTTGATCAATCAGGTTTGATTGTCATGTTTTAAGATAGTTAACCTATTAATGATGATCTGGAAGATGCTATTTATATATTGATATATATATATATACAGTACATACATCCAATGAATTTTGGTTAATGTAGAATGTGGAATGGTTATGATCCCTATGGGAGAGGGGTTAACAATGGGTATATGATATACCCCAATGATAGGGCCTTTTGGTTGATGGGTTAATGTTGTTGCTACCCTGCTTTTTTTGCAATCGGATTCGTGATGGTGGGACAACTCCCCATTTTCATCCGGAGCTTGACGATCAAAAGTGGGATTTGAGCGGCAAACATGAGGAGTTCAGTTAGCAAAGAAACATCGGGACTTGACCCACCATGAATCAACGGGCATATGATGGCGATATATCAGAATCAATGTGACATGAATGATATGCCCACATTGGATCAGTGGTTAGTGCAGTGCCCAAAATGGGGACATTGAGCAGAAGAAATGGGAGAATATCAATCAGCAAAGCAAAAAACGCGGATTTCAGGGGAACCATATGGTTGTTTGTCTCAAAACAAGGGACGGGCGGCGTGCAAGTTATGATGGCCAGTTTTCTCAACACTTTTCCCAACCATCAGATGTTTTTGGGTTCCCAATTTCCAGACAAACCCTAAATGTGAATTGTGAACTAATTATTATATAAATGGGTTACCCTCTGGTAAACTAATACAGCTATAGAAAATTGCCCAGTTATAGTTGATTTACCTATTATATAAAAGTATTCAAAAGTAGTGATGTTCCATAGCTCCTGGTATATTGGTTTACCAGAGGGTACCCAATTGCAGACATTAGAGATTGCTTTCCCCGGATGCGGTTTCACACTAGCAGCGTGGGTTGCATCCACGTTTGGTCAGGCTAAGTGCTGCTGGCAAACTTGCACGAGACTTCATACCGCCTGACGATGAAAACAGGCAGACCTTTTACATGGCTGTTCGTATATGATTATCCCATTAAAACCCTCTTTTTATATAGGATTGTTCGATTGCCATGCGGGATCACCACAAGATTCAAGATTTGAGTTGAATTTTCACTCAAGCCTCTGAGTGAAGGTACAATCTCACTATCATTGCTACAGGTAAATGTCCGGTTGAGTTGGTGGTCGATATCTCCATGTTGATTTGGCCAGCATCATCGCCCTAGTATCTCTATTTTTCTCAATTGAGATATGTTGAGATGATTTGAGATGTACCTCAGTTCTTCACATCTTGCCAGCATTGCTAATTAGATCCAATTAGACTCTACCCTCTGGTAAACTAACATAGCTATGGAAAATCACAATTTTTTAATGGGAAAACTCACTATAAATGGCCATTTTCCATAGCTATGTTAGTTTACCAGAGGGTAATCTAATGGCATTCACCATCATTCACCTGCGAAAAACAGGCCAATGTTGTTGGAAATCCTCGCGCCCCGTCTCCGCGCCGATCCGACCGGATCGGCGTTCCTTGACGCCGCGTTCGCGGCGTCGTCTTCAAGGCGCAGGTTGGATGGTTGGATGATTCCAACCCGTTCAGAATCCCCAGAGTTGGAGAGATTTCAGAAGCACTGCTGGTTGGTGGTTTGGAACATGTTTTATTTTCCATAATATATGGGATCCTTTCCATTGACTAATATTTTTCAGAGGGGTTGAAACCACCAACCAGACTGTATTTTGAGATATTTTGAGCCTTTTGAGATACCAAAAAGAAGTTGAGTGAAGTAAAATTCAAAGCCATCATCATATCATCCTTTTCCTTTTTTTGTTTTTGGGCAATGGTTTTTCGATGCCATCCTCACCCCATCTTCGCCTTGACACTGGGCCACAGGGTGGAGCAAGAGGACATCACTGCAGAGCACTTAGAAGAAGCTACTTGGAGAAGGGTCCGGGAATGGGGACGCTTTTGGGTATTTTATTATTTTTTGTAATTCCCCACCTGCTACGTGAGGGTCTCTAGATTTTAACAAAGGTGCAACTCCTTCTGCCAGCTCCAGATGCTGTGGAGCACACCTGCAGCCGAACTCCATATCGCGAGCTCCGGAGGCAGTGCAGGTGCTGGACCCGAACTCAGAGAGAAGGCCAGAATAGATGCCAGATAGAATGTCAGAGTATATGCCAGAAGGAATGTCAGATAGAATGTATATATATATATATTATATTAATTATAGAATTATAGAATTATAGAATTATACAACTTTTTGTACACTTCCAGATGGTATGTCAGAAACTATGTCAGAATAGTGTGTCAGGGTGGGGATCACTCGAAGAAAATATGTATTACTTACGTAGTGATGTTTTCATTGGATCATCCTGTTTTTTTTTAATGGTTTTGAATGGTTTAGTGTAGCTCATTTTGACACATAACAAAGAAGTGAATGCGCCATGTACGGCAGTGCACTGTAGATCTCGTCTCGTGAAGACCATGCTAGACGATGTGTCCCCATATCACACATGCTGTGCGTTTTAAACTTGTAGAGCATTGCACAGGTCAACAGTGTACTTCGATGAACATGCCAGCTAGTAGCTGCTACGTAACTGTTAGACATACCTGCGGGTTATTAACGGCTATTATCAAGCTGGTTGATGGGTTACCCAACTGCTATTCAATTTAATTCAATGACATTTACCATGACTTAACAATTTCATGGCTTAGCCTCTGGTAATTTTTCACAGTTCGCTCTGGGAAAAGGTCACCATTTTTTCAGAACGGTAAAGCATCGAACTGAATGGCCCTTAGTTCATCCATACCATGGCAAACTGTTCGATTACCAGAGGATAAATCAGTTAAAACATTTTCGAAAATATTAGAAACATATGTCAAGTCATGTTAATTCCATTGCTAAGTCATGTTAAATCATGTCAATTCACGTTATTTATAGTAATAAATCCATATAAATCCATCGTTTCGCGGTGACATCCCTAGCGCCTGAGCGCAGCTGCCAGGTGAAAGAGTTGTTGTTCAAAGAGGCAAAGGTCCAGGACGATTCTGACGATTCGCCGAGCAATCGGGGGAGCATCCCATAGACAGTGATGTCTGTATGGTAACCATTGTTAAAAACCAACGCATAGCAATTGAAAATGGCTATTTATAGTGGATTTTCCCATTAATAGCATGGTGATTTTCCATTGCTATGTTAGTTCACCAGAGAGTAACCATTGTTAAAAACCAAAACATAGTAAACCATAAAACCATCCTGACATATCTAAGGAAGACTTCTATAGTAGTTTTTTTGCACCCTCTTAAATAGTGAAATTACCATATGTCATGTTTGAGAATAGATCTTCAGAGCAATTTGCCCGGATGGGAATAATTTCCATTGTTGGGGAATTTATCGAATCAAACTGCATGAGATGATGTTCCCTTTGCCAAGCTGCCGAGTGTCGGCTTCACGAGTTGAGCAGTTGCCATCGGCAAAACGTTTGGCTCACAGAATTCGAAGCCACGAATGGGGGCAGCCCTGGCGATTTGCTGCTTGGCACAACCTTTGCCACACTTTTTGAGCTCTCGTCAATCTGGATGTATTCGACTCATGTTTCAGCCCATTTTGGCGACATTCCAAGGCCCCAGACGTCAGGTCCTGCAGGCCGGCGGGGGTTCTTTGGTGTCCATAATATGGTCATATTGAAGTGAATACGGATGCAAAAAAACAAACAAACAAACTGTGTTTTAATATGAAAACCACAAAACAACATGAAGTGAAAGATGTTTTTGCTGGATTCCGCATGGTCCTTCAACTAAACTGCGGGCTCCGGTTCGCTGTGTTGTACATCCATTCTATCATTCTATGGACTTTCTATGGCATTGTGTGCAACTATACCGTCATTGTCATTGTGGTTCGAACAGTTGTCCAGTTGTCCAGTATCTCAGCGTTTTAGCTGGTTTCGCTAGTCTAGATCCTAAACCGAGTTGGGGTTTGTAAAAGATACCCATTGTTTCTTGATGACTTACCAGCTACACCCCCGTTGATCTTGGGCATTTAGGAGCCAACTTTCTTCACATAGGTACAGTGTTTGTGCATACTCATGCATACAGTACCTTAATCTTAAATAACTTAAATACCTCGCAGAAACCCTAGCTGCTTGGTGGTTTGGACCATTTTTTATTTTTCCGTATATAGGGATTATCATCCCAACCGACTTTATTTTGTTTTCAGAGGGGTAGGTCAACCACCAACCAGATTAAAGATCCATAGATGGAATATATTCTATTAAAGATCTTCTATTTACCGTATATGCTAACAAATTGCCATATAGCTACTGAACATCATTAAACATTGATATAGATGCATATTTGTGTTGGGGGCGCGTATAGGTTGGAATTTCGTGACTGATGGATGGAATGAGTCACCCCTTAAAAAATCGATGGAATCATACATCCATACTGGTCAACACATGCGTATAGGTTGTAAAGTTTGCTGATATGAAAAAGCTACTACATGGATCACTATATACAACTATAATCAACTTACATATATATATAATTATATATATATATATTATTATTGTTATTTTTATTGTTATTATTATATTATATATATGGGTTGTTATAACATACTATATCATACTATACTATACACTACATGTTCTACATGTTATATATATAATATAAAGATATTCCATCTATTTATTATGCATATTTTCATATACGGCTAACGGTGCTCATAGGCAGCTCGGAGAAGCATGGAAGTGGACGGACCCCCAGAGGCCGATTTTGGGGTCAGTTCATCGGGAAAACAACAGGAAATGGAGATGCCAATGCAGCAACATGGGATCATGTTAACTGTCATGATCTTGGTATTCTAGCAGAAATCAAGATATGAAATGATATGAATATATATATATTGTATATACGCAGGATTTAAGAAACTGGGGATCTGTAAGACTGTGGATGGGAATCAGGAGATGATGCTGGTTGAGGAGGTGTACGAAGTATCATTGACAGGGTGAGTCATCTCTAAAGTACAGATGATGACACTCTCAATTTGTCAAGGATTGTGATGGGTTTCCAAAAGAGGCTTGGTGTTTTTTCAAATTGGAATTCATGAAGTGGCCAAGTGTGGCTGTGCCCACTGTGAAAAGGGTTGAAGAGCTGTCAATTTGCAGGTGATTAAGGATTGAGGCTTTCAATCTGTGCACGGCGACAATTTTGGGAACTCAACGCAATTTTGGGAACTCAAGCTAAGTAGATGTGCGTTTCCTTCAGAGCGAAACAACTCTAGTTTACTGTAACAGAATTTCATGATCCAGAAGTAAAGTGAGTCATTTCATGTCCGCGCAGGTTTCTTTCGAGCTGGTTTCAGCTTACCCGGAGGCGAGTTTCTGCAGTGGAAGACATGTTCCATGGTGGCCAACCCCCATTGAACACCATGAAAATGAATGAACATTCTTTTGGATTTTCCAATGTATCATGAGCAATTTATTTCGCACGGGGAAATGTTGAACTGCTGTGCTTGACTACCATAGGTTTATTTGAAGATACAGTATATGATGGCAAAACCATATACTACTCCCATATGTGCAAGATTCTATATGGTTTTGTCAACTCCATTTAAATTATATTAAATGAATAATATTAAATGAACAAAAACTCTAAATCTGGTTTTGGGGAGGTATAACCACCAAAATATAATATATATATAATATAGATATAATATATATATATATATATTATATATATATATATATTATATATATATATATTATATATATATATATTATATATATATATATATGTATGTATGTATTGCCATACAGACATTCAGAATCGTTGGAATTCCACAATAATAGTACGGCAAGACCCTGAGGTTTGCCCGGACTCGCAACGCGCGTCCGGGCAAGACAAGATGAAGATGAAGATGACGATGATGACGACGATGACGTCGACGACGACGACGACGACGACGATGATGATGATGATGATGAGGATGACGATTTTGATATCTTCTTGAAACCCTATAAGGAACCCTAATGACTGTATGGTTAATTGTTCCATAGGGCCGGGGGCTTTTGATATTTTATTGAAACCCCATAAGAAACCCTAATGACTGTATGGTTCATTGTTCCATGGGGCCGGGGGAGTTTGATATCTTCTTGAAACCCTATAAGAAACCCTAATGACTGTATGGTGAATTGTTCCATGGGGCCGGGGGATTTGATATCTTCTTGAAACCCTATAAGAAACCCTAATGACTGTATGGTGAATTGTTCCATGGGGCCGGGGGATTTTGATATCTTCTTGAAACCCTATAAGAAACCCTAATGACTGTATGGTTAATTGTTACATGGGGCCGGGGGTTTTTGATATCTTCTTGAAACCCTATATAAGAAACCCTAATGACTGTATGGTTAATTCCATATGATATGTAGAAGCAACATGTTCTGGTTGTATGATACGTAGGAGCAACATGTTCTGGTTAACACCCTAGCAACATAATTGAACATAAAATTTCGCTGTTTGACGTCGTACAGAATTTCCTGATATTTACGCCATTCTGGGCTTGGGCAAACCTCGGGGTCTGTGTGTAATAGTAGCCATGAACACAACGCACATATACAGTAGACGTCATCATGCTGTGATCATCATGAACACATTGAAAATACCCTCTGGTAATTTAACGTAGCTATGGAAAATGACCATTAATAGTGGATTTTCCCATGAAAAATGGTGATTTTCAATAGCTATGTTAAATTACCAGAGGGTAGTGAATATGCTATTCAGATCTATTCATAGTAAATGATTATCATCACTGCAAGTACTCCAAGGCTGCAGGAGTACTCAAAACCCTCAACATGTTGATTTTCTGAGTGTTTGAAACGCAGGTAAAATATGTTCCAATGTGGAACACTAGTGAAACACCAATGTTATAAACCATCCCCAATATCACTAATATATCCATATATATATATATCCAATATTGCTGTTAAAAATCAATAGATAGGTCAGATAGAGGTTTAAAACATGTTAAAACTATAATGTCACACCCTATATCACGAGAAATGGTTGGTAAGTTAACTCTCCAAGTGATGGTTTACCGCAAGGCCAAGCCCTTGCAGAAGAAGATGTCCTTGCCTGGCTCACAGTGGATCAGGGTCAGTCCTTGCCATTCCCTGCGAATTGGGCCCCGGTGCCGAAGATTTTTGGAACACATTTTGAACATGTTTTTAGTATTGGGACGCAAATTTTTCGGACAATTCTGAGTAAGTTTAGTACCGAGCATCCAGTTTTGGACAAAAGTCAAGACTATGCTTGTGAATATTCCCTGATTTGGGCATTCCCACTCTGGGGCGCAACTTGCACCAAACTCAGTTGGCATGTCATAACTTTAAGAGCCTGTTCTGGTGCATCATGATCATCATGGATGACATGCCTTGCTGCCTTGCGGGTCCAAATTTCAGGCCCTTTTTTCCAGGTCGGACTACAAGGGAAAACCGACGGTCATCCATCTCTACACTTCCTGAGGTGGGAGTCAGGGATCCTGCGGATCTGGGGTGAAGACGATGATTTGCTGTGTATTATATATATAATATATAATAGATATAATATATTATATAATATATATTATATATATATACTATATATTATATATGCCATTGCACTTGCAAGCAGGTCTTTTGCAATATCCAAGTGGGGCTTCCAACATCATCCGCCTGACCGCCCAACGCCATTTGCTGCCAAGGATCAGAAACATCATGAAACGTGGCA
>Ga0126342_10015609_pt1 | contig 13303 bp, 10 predicted proteins | sample Cyp1metagenome_FD_92528 | JGI IMG/M metagenome (GOLD analysis project Ga0126342, IMG submission 92528) | Coral microbial communities from Lord Howe Island, Old Settlement Bay, Australia - Cyphastrea 1 metagenome | ecosystem: Host-associated > Invertebrates > Cnidaria > Coral ...
AAGGTGGTGCCCCCTAGATAGCTAAGTTGGTTTATAACTCCAATAACTATGGTTTATAGGTGATATATCTATAGTTAATGGGATTATAAACCAACTTATAACTGGGGGGCACCACCTTGTAGAGGGGTTTGAAAAAAACCCTTTAAGTTACAGGTTTCTATGATGATAGATGGGATTAACCAGCTCCCGGCCCCTCTATTTTTACCAAAAGGACATTGTTGGTGGAGATTGTAGTGAAGATCATGGGGATTAGCCATGAACAATGGGATTTAGCTAGTTGGGATACATGAGAGCTTAACAGATTTGACATGAACTGACCATTTATCAGTGTTTTTCTGGCCATTTCGATGAATTTTTGACAGTCCTGCTAGGATTACGATTTGTAGGGTATCAAAGTTGAATCACGAGAGCACGTGACTGCTATCCATGGTGACAACAATACCAATTGCTTTCCGGGATTTATTTCTTGTAGGTCATGATTTTTGGTAGCCTTTTCCGTTCCCTAAGCCATCACTGCGGAAGGCATGATGCTAAGGAGAGAACGCTCTCCGGGCAATGGTACATGTGGTAAATCGGTAAATTGGTAAATTTCGCCGCTCTTCAGGCCATGGTAAATTGGGTAAATCAGTAAAGTGGTGAATTTTGCTGTGTCCGGGCAAAGGTAAATTTGGTAAATCCGTAAATCTGTAAATTTTAATCTCGTAGTATCATGATACAACTTTACGAATTTACCGTTTTACTGTTTTACCGCCTCTTCTTCCTCACGCTCCACTACATTGATACATTACGCCTTTACGGGTTTACGGTAAATTTTGCTTACGGTAAATTTTGCAAATTTACCAAATTTACCGTTTTACGCTCCGAAAGCGGCACGCTCAGATCGTAAATTTAGGAATTTACCGTTTTACGGAGCGTTTTACGGGGCGTTTCTCTGGAACAATGGAATTTACCATTTTACGGTTTACCGTTTTACGGCGCGCCTTTTGGCAAGACGTGCCTTAGACGCGCGCCTTACACACAGACACCACAGTGTGCCCTAGCCATGTTCAGGGTATTTCAACCAGAGTAGCTCTGCAACATGTACGTGTGCCCATACATGGTGATACACAGGATTCAAACTTTGGGTACTGTGCCCAAAATTCCTAAGGTTGTGGAACACCTACTTCTAAGCTCAAATCCACACATGTGAGTTCTGCATAAAGTAGCAAGTAAGTAGGTCTGTCAGGCAGCCAGAAGGTAGACTACAGGATGGTTTTATGGAAGCTGACCAGAGAAAAAGACGTGTCAAACCATGGAAAAACATAATTTCGACTGATCAACGCTATTCAATACCCAATTTCCCGCACTTGTTCCTTGAATCAGCAACCTGTGATGCATATTGCATACATATACATATATATATATATATGTGTGGGTGGATTATAGTCTTACCCTTGCACTCTAAGCATTTTCGATGATAGATTGGTTTACCATATATTATATATTCCACTGAAAGTTGAATTTGTAGCATTGGATCAATGAACCATCAAGGCGGTATATATATATATATACATTACATTACATTACCTTACCTCACATTACGTTGCATTACGTTACATTACATTATATTATATTTTATTATATTATATTAAATTATGTTATATTATATTATATATGTATATATAGTGTGTATCATTGAATCATTGATGATCTACTTGCAGGCGCAGGTGCGGCTGGCGCGGCAGGCGCCGGCCAGATGCCCAACATGATGTCCGGAGACCAAGGGTCGGAGATCTCGATCTCTTCTGTTTTGATGAGAAAATCCACCAGAAATGGCATGTTTGATACCAAGATCAGCCATGATACCAGGATTTTAAATGGGAACATGTCAGTTTTTGTTGGGATGCAAAAGATAACATCTGCAATCATCCAGAAAATGGATTGCTAACAAGAAAATCATTCAGTTCAAATCAGCCATGAATTCGATTTTGAATCGGCAAATCGTCCACAAATTTGGGTGTTCATGTCTGGTGAAAAAACATCAAAAAACATCAAATTCATCGAGAGATTGTGATTGTGAATATACAGTAGAATCTGTAGAAATCACCCGTGAGCAGGATTTTGATAATAAAATATCCATTGGGGAAGGCAGACTTGATGAGAATCAGCCTGAGGTAGATGATTGTCCCATGCACCTGTGTAATGCTTAGTAGTGGATGATGCTGCCATCAATGGATGAAGATCAACCTGAGGAGCCAAAAAATGCATCTGATATGCAAGCTTGGACAGGTACAAAACGGGAATTCACAAGGGTCAATTTCCATCGGAAATTGGGAAACAATCCAGACTAAATCGCGAATTTTCTGATGATTTTTGTCTTAGGTTATAGGGGGTGTCCATGTTATCCTTGGTTTTCCAACAGAAAATCCGCTGATTCACACCAGAAAATCAGAGCCATACCCGGTTTTTATTGCTGGTGGTTGTCTTTTCATGACCAGGGTTTAATAAGAAGATATGGGCATATCAATCTAACGGAATCTTTTTATGGATGAGGGTTAGTACACCGCTTATCTTTGCTGTTTATCAGCCTCAAGATTGCTGCTGAAGTCTCCGTTTGCTGCTGCAACCCTCATGTGCGCAGAGCTCCTAAGATTGGGTCCCTAAACAACTACGATAGATAGTATACCTGTTGCTTATCTTCCTTGAAACCCTGAGGGCCATGCCTGGAATGGAGCAGATGATGAGTGCCATGATGCAGCAGATGAACCAGCCCGGCATGAAGGTGGGCGGGAAACAAATATGGAGGATATCATGCAGATACCAACTCAACCAACTAATAAGATTGTTGGGTGTGTCTGAAAATGTGGCGTTGCACCCCCACAAAAATGGCCCTTTTAAGCTTGCCGAGACTGCGCGCAGAACGTAATGGGAAAGTTTGTAAATACTGTGACAAATTTCGCAACGTCTAACTCGAACATCATCTTTTCGCAAGTATCGCCACCAAAAAGTTACAGAAACCTGGGAATTACTCTCCGGTACTCAAACATAGCAATGGAAAAATCCGCCATTTATAGATGAATGTCCCATTAAACCACCATTATTATCATGTTGTTCCTATATACATATATATATATACACATACACATATATGTATACATATATACATATACACATATAAACATATGCATATATATATGTATATATATATCGAGTTTCCCTGGATTATCCCATGAAAACCCAACATATGCCTAGGATTTATGCCGTCCCAGGAGATGATGGCTGCCATGATGGGACAGGCACCAGCCTCGCAGGCATGGCATGAGCCGGGGGATTTGAGGAAAAAATGGCGGGGTGAACCATGGTTAACCATTGGGAAAATGGGGATTTCATGGGACTTAATCCGGATTTCCTGCGGCCCGGTGAGGCAAATGGGAGAGTTGATGCCGTTTTTGTTCATGGCACCTCATATTGAGCGATGGGAGCTCAGGGCTTCGAAAGCGGAAGCGCTGCCAACCTGGGTGAATGACAGGCAGCTTGGGCCCTCTGAGGAAAAGATGTGCACACAAGGGACGTTGAGCTCACTCTGACGTTCGGCCCCTCGTCATCAACAAGAGAGGCGACAAAGGGTACTCCAAGAGCTGAGTTTCTGATGGCTTGCCGCATGTTTGGAATAAGTATATATGAAAAACTTGGAACCCTTCCGGTTTCAATTTTGATTCATCAACTCTAAGCTGCTGGTGCGTTCAGTTCGTTCTTAATGTTTCTACTCGCAATGCTTCTACAAACCTTGGCGATACTGGATCTATTGATTTGGGGACCCTCATTGGAGATATTGCGGGGGTCTCGCGGGATATGGCCTTGGAATGCCTTTCAATCAGGCAGCTGCTGTCGGAGCTGCTTCCTCCATTGTTGGGCTCGGGGTGAGTAGGGCATTGTGGCACTGTTGGCCCGATCGGTGGTGGAAAGGACCACATTGAGGCGGCGTATGGTCTTGGATACTTGGCCGCCTTTGGTTTGGCGCCTTTGTGCGCTGTTTTGCGCGCAAGATGCTAGGTTGGGGAAGCTAGGGGAGGGCTTGTTCTTCCCAATTTTGTGATGTTTGGATCATGGACTTAGCTGGGACTTCATTGGGATTTATTGGAATTGAATAGGATTGAAACTTCCGAAAGTGGGATTTGATCATGAAAATTTGGATTCAAACTCTAGAAATATGGGATTGGAAGCAAGAAAAATGGGATGCAACCAGTCAAAAGTCCAGAAATTAGCAGCAACAATCAGGGATTAAGCAACATCTATGGTATCGGCCTATACGTCTATACATATATATATATATATATATGATACATAGAGTCAACATCTTTGGTGTCAATGATGGAGACTGGGGGGTTCAATGAAGTCCTGTCTGTTCCTGGGATGATCTCACTCGACCTTACCATGGATGGTTTCTCTTGGGGGAACACTACTGCATCCAAAATGGCGGCAAAAGTCTGGTTTGGGATGTAACGAATCATGCAGAAATGCTGCACGTTGCATTTGTATATAGAACAGAACTCTGTTTTTCTACGGGTGGAATTGACATTGCAGTTAATCGAACACCATTATAGCTACGAATCACAATTTGTGCACAGTTTGTTTGAGGTTTTAAGGACCTTGCACCGAACTCGCCTTTTACCGTCGATTTTGACATTGGGGAAATCATGTCAGAATCTCGCCCATTTCATCGGTGCCGAAAAAAATGATGTACGGTCCGCGAAAAATCGGACATAAGCAAGCAACCCATCGGGTGTCACCACCCTCGACACCAAGGAAGAAGGCCAAGCCTATTTCACCTTGAAGATCATGCCAGCAAAACATCATTATTCACCATCATTATTAGCCATCATTAGCCATCATTATTAACATGAGTGTAGCAAAACATGAGTGCAGCCAACAAAAGTGATGATACAAGCAAGACCGAGGTGGTAAAGCCCAAATTGGTGATGCACCCAACGATACATTCGGGTGTCAGCCACAAAGTTGTAATATGATATAGCCATATGTAATCTAACATAATATAACAAAATATAGCCATGTATAACCAACCCAAAAACATCATTATTCACCATCATTATTAACCATCATTAACCATCATTATTAACCATCATTAACCCAAATATGAACGTCCATCCAGTTGCCAACAGACTCGGGGATCAGCACGGAATGTTTTCTGCGTCGCCACTGGAAGGTTCCGAAAGATCCACCGGCTGAGAGTCGACCGGAGCCAAGGCGCCGGCACGGTGACTCACGGTTTTCATTCTAGTGGTATTTGTTGTGGTGGATGAGGATGATGATGATGAATGAATGACTATTGATCATTACCCCCTTATTATAACTGATATTGTCAAACTATAGCGTTGCTACTTTATATTAGGACTAGTTGTGGTTGATGGGATGGTATCCACAGCTTCTTCACAGCGCTCTGCAGGAAGGGAAGCTTCAAAGGTCGAGGCTGGGATTGCTACCAAACCTCAGGCTCTGAAATTAGGGTACCCATAAATTCTCAGGACCATGATGATTTTGCCCCACTAAAATCGGAATGTTTGGAAGACGCCAAAAATGGTTGAGGGTGGGTATGGGTCAAAAAGGTGGTACCAGTGGAATGGCCATGATTTCAGGATTCGCAATTTCATTGTGGATGTAACTTGACCATGGCACATACAAAGTTGGCTATGTATCCCGTTATAATTATTGTTTATGTGTTTCTATTTTTATATCCCCGTTGGTAAAAAAAAACACAGTGTTGTTGCTTAGATTCCCCTTTATTGCCATTTATAACATCCCCCAAGTGTTGGTATATAGAATCCAAAGTTTAACCATGGAAAATGATGGAAAATGTAGGGGTGGTTATAAGCTGCGAAAAAGATCCCCGTGACTCATTTTGTCGACCAGTGACTCTCTGGGACAAAATGAGCCTTAATATTGAACCCCCAGCCTAGCGTCTCTGGTTGAGAACTGGAATCTATTTATTTTGCTGGCCATATAGGATGAACCGTTTCAGAAGATAGATAAATAGATAGATAAATAAATAAATAGATAGACAGATAGACAGATAGATCGATTCACAGCTGGTCCCCAACCGCTAGGCAAAGATCTGGACGGCGACGACCTTGACGGACCCCCAAATGGTGGCAAAGGCAAAGGCGCGATTGGATGGTGAACAGCTGATGTGTTGAAAAGCTATGGTTTATTCTGGTAAACCTTAGTGTTTTTTTAAGCAACTGTAAACCAATAAGCCTACCATTTGGGGATGGTTTTCTTACTAGCGATTAAATTGGTGCTTAAGATGTTTACCCTCTGGTAAACTAACAGTTTGCGAACTGGAAAGTCAAAGATTTTGGTCGGGAAATCAGGGAGATTCTTGGGTAAGAAAAGAAAAATGGGTGACGGTTGGCTGTTAATGGGATATTAATGGGGATAGATAAGATATCTCATGATATTAAAAGTAACTAAAGTAACCAAAACCAAGAAGTTAGGAGATCTGATGAATATATATATATATATATAACCAATAGTGATTAACAAGATGTTATTTGTGGTTGTGTCCGGCAATGCATGATTTAACCCCCCACTTCCGGCCAGAAAACAATGATAAATGGAATTTTAGGATATTTGGCGGAAACCACCAAGAAATAATCCCATGTTAGGGATCCTTATCTCTTTCCTCTAGAAACATCACTTTTGGATCATCCCGGGTAAGGCATTGGATTCCCACTTCCGTGACGAAACAATCAACTTTTCCTACTCATATGACTCATATCAGAATACAAAAAGATCCGACATATGTCCGTTCTATACCAGTTATAGTTGGCTTTATACACCTAGCTCACCATTTCGAATGATTTTTTTTGCCACCATTCGAATGCTGCTTCAATAGCCAGTTCCAGGTGAGTCAGATGTTTATGGGATTTTCTGAAAAAATCTGGTTTCAATGAGTTGTTCCAGCCCAAAAAATTGGATGAAAACTTGAACAGCTGACTTTCAAAGTCAAAGTCGTGGGTTGAAGCTGCCAAACCCTGGATTTGCGCTTAGAGAGTCAGATGTTGGTTGATATTCTTGGTTTTTTCAATGGCATATGTAGGCAACCAAGTTCGATGTTGTCCAATGAGAATCTCTATGCCACTGTCAATCCTTCTAGTGGTTTCGTATAGCCAAGACCATCTCAGAGAGTGTCTTGGACCATGCAGGTTTTTTTGATGCCTTGAATGCTGTTCATTCCCTATTGGATCTATCCATTCTAGGGTCCCATGTTGGGGCTTCAGTATTACGAGAATGGGATTATTTCCCCCACCTTTTTTGGCATCTGTATGATTCCTTTTTTCTCACACTGCCGTGGAAGATAAAGATCTGTACAGCCTCAAAATGTTCTGCTTCAGAGGAAAGTCTGAAGGAGATTGGTCGCAACTGCTTGAACCTCTCCAGATTACGTTGTTGTATGGAAACTCCCATTGTAAGCCAGACATCTCTTCTGTGTTTTGTAGCCAGGAATTTCTGGGTTCACCGAGCATCGGCATGGACAGACTTACTTTAGCTGTGTGTTTCGTTCTTTCTCCCCCCAAGCAACTGCGGAAAAGCCATTCGCCGCTAGGCAAGAGTGAGTGCTTCAAGTCGCTTTAGCTGCAAAGGGGCCGTACGGTGATGATGTGATGATTACGAATCTATTAAGATCATTTTAATCTGCTAAACTGATGGTAAACACGACACATCATACTAAGCCACTGTTGATTACAGGAGGTTTTTTTCTATCCAATATTCATGTGTAATTATCATAATCCATTCGCGGGAATCCCGTTATTCACCAACCCGAATGATGGAATCACAGAGGGTTTAACATTGCTCACATGCCCCATCTCCATGATGAAATCCTCCCTGCGATTTTCCATCGCGGGCAGATCCGCATGATCTTTCATGGTTTATATTTATTGGCTACGAAATTCCCATTGTTTGATCTTTCTTTGGCGGTTGAAGTCTACATTTCTGTCTCCCGAAATCTCATAGATCAATCTCTTTGGCACTTGAACTATTTACTGTTTAAAGCATTCCCTAGCCAGCATGGCTCTCTCTCTCTCTCTATATATATATATATATTTATATATTTATATATATACATTTACATTTACCTATATATATATTGTAATATATATATATATACATTGTTGTTATTATGATGATACATATGTTTGGTTCTATGTTTAACCCACCAACCGGTGATTCCCCGGTTTTTTTGCGTTGAACGCCCAGGTGTGGTGGCTTTGGACACTTTGCACGCGAATGCCCGGAAGGCAGCTCTGGTGGATGGAAGATATCCGAATCACCAGGTTGGTACCCTCTGGTAAACTAAGAACCTGGTGATCAATGGTGATTTATGGTGATTAAATGGGATTTTAATGGGATTTAGTGGCTCTGGTCATGGGATTTTATTGGATTTAATGGGATTTTAATGGGAATTGATGGTGATCAATAGGGATTTATTGGAACTTACCCTCTGGTAAACATACTAACATAGCTACTGGAAATGGTGATTTAGTTCGCGGATTTACCCATTGATAGCATGGTGATTTTCCCATCAGTTATGTAAACGTTTACCAGAGGGTAACTATTGGGATAAATGGGATAAATCATCTAAAACATTGGATTTTCCAATGAAAAACTATACATCGGATGATATTAATGATTCATCTAAATACATTGGATAGTCCTATGAAACACTGTAAATCATGGGAGTATTTTCCGGGATAGATGGGATAAACATGGATAAACCATCTACAACTGGCGCAGGATTTCTGCATCCAGAGTATGTTGGTGAGATATCTAATGAATCCTCAGATGCCTCGCCGACCATCCGGGCTTCAACCGAGCCCTGTCACTGAGGATACGTGAGTGTGTCTGAAAATTAGGTATAGGCACCAAAAAAATGGCAATGTCAATGTCAACGAGGAAAATCATGACAAAGTGGATGGAATCGTGTTTTCCATTGTTTTCCCATAATGTTCAGATAAACGCATCTGGAATCAGTCAGGATTGTCACTGATTTACCAATATTTGTTGAAAAGTTGCAAGCCTCATGACCCGCGGTCTCTGCGGCAGGTGATAGCAAAGGTAAAGGTGGGGGAAAAGGCACAGCTCGCGGACCGGGTGGATTGTGCCATGTGAGCCAGGAAGAATGCCCCTGTTCATTGGTGATAATATAGGCGCTTAAGGTCCATTACTCACTGATAGTTTTTGATGCTTGTCCAAGTCAGACGTACCGTATGATACAGTATGATAATTGGAAATTATTACCCTCTGGTTATTTAACATAGCCACGGTATAGATGGCCTGTTTAGTTCGATGGTTTACCTGTTAATAGCATGGTGATTTTCCATGGCGAACTGTTAAATAAACAGATGGTAATAATTGTTCGGGATCTCGCTATCCTTAAAGGGATACCTATTGGTCAAGCAGCACCGACCAAATCATGCTGGAGCCTCTGCCGCCGTTTGAACCAACGCCTCCATCCCAGTAGCCATGACTGGGGTTGAGCTTACAGCATCCCAAATAGTGGTGATATTACTGTAATGCTAAGAATGGTTAATATTGGTTAAGAATGGTTTAATAATGCTTAATAATGGTAATTAATGGATGACTAATGGATGACTAATGGATGACTAATGATGATTAATGTGGTTAAAACAATGCCACAAACCACCCATTTGGGAATGGTTTATACCACCTATTTATGGTGAAATTGGTGATGGTTTATTCCTGTTTTACCCACGTTACTCCATAGCAAACCGCAATTGGGGATGGCTTTGTTTTTTGTATTTCATGTTTTTTTCATGATACAGCCGGCTTTTTTGCAAGAAAAAATGTTGGAGACTCGAAAAAATCAACCAGTTCCCATTGGGTCAATTGGCACCAATTCGGAATGACACACAGGTGTTCCAGAATTGGTTTGAAGAGACACTCTGAGGAAAATCTGATATGGGCTTGTTTGATTTTTCATCGGACATCAAAATGTGATGATTCATCACCATTTTCTGGAAGAAATTGCCATGTTGGGGCATGCCCCCTTTGGACAAAAGAAACGTTTTTGGATTGCAAAAAAAATATGGTTCCTGTAGCCGCTCCCTCAACCCAGTGAATGTTCCATTTATTTTCTTTTCAGAGATATACGGCCGCATGAAAAACCTTTGGAAATATGAAATGGCCTTGGCCGTCAGACTGGGCACAATGTGCAGGTGTTCTTTGGGTTGGTCAATAGTTATATCAGTTATATCTATAATCTATTCTGAATCAAGGTTATTTCATAAGTAACTAGAGATTATATGGGATTATATGATTATATTGCATTAATGTAATAAATATATATATGGGTTGTTATGATTATATATCTATGCCATTTATGGCCTTATTATAGATAAATGTACATCAATGGGTTCAGAAACCAGCAAAAATTAGTTCTGGTTAAATGGGTCGCACCACTCCAGGCAAAAGTGTGGAATGCTTCAAGTGCGGCGCCCGTTGGTGGTGACTACCTGGGGGTTATACCACAGTTATGGCCGTTCTAGGCCGTTTGTATCCATTTATGGTTCTAAGTAGAGTCAACCCTGAATTTAAAATTGTGCTTTCTACATTGAGGAGGTCACACCATGTCACACCCAGAAAAGTGAAGGTTTGCTCTTCCAATGGAAGGCCTGCCCCAAACTTGAATAGCCAGGTTGAGTTTTGGCAATACCTCGGTTCTGTTTGCTGATTTGGGTGCAAGTCAAATTATAAGGTCCGGAACAAGGTCCAGGACCACACCCGTTCCATACCCCCGTTCCATGCCCCCGTTCCATGCCCCCCGTTCCATACCCCCCGTTCCATACCTGTTTGAAGGATCCGTTCCATACCTCTGATCCATACGTTCTTATATATTTATTATGTGTGTATATATATATAGAACATGTGCAATCTGTTTTTACGTTTGTACGCACGTACATGAGCGCACATACATACATGAGTGCATACATGCAAGAATACGTATGCAGCACTTACAGCTGCTACCTACTTTGTGTGAAGGTCTGCGCCTGCATCAGGTACAGTTGCTGCCCGCTGTGGCACAGCTGTGCTGTTTGATGGTAGAGATGCGTTCGGCTGCTGCCAGCTGGCAGTCTAAGAATTGCTTGCTGCGCTACTCTCGCTCCAAACTGCCAATTTTGGGTGGCAGTGCTGTGCTGGAGTAGGCCGTTTCGTTCCAGACCCCGTTCCATACACGTTCCAGACCCGGACCACCCATGTACCACCCCTGACCCACTCCCCGGGTCTCCTTTGTGCAAGCCTAGAGTCTTGCTACGCGACTTTGAGTTTGAAGAGTAGGAGGCGGGCCCTGCGTGACAATTTTTCACATGCTAGCCAGTGGGTGACGCTGGCTACCGGTTGTGTCCTAGCTAGTGTACGCGCACTAGCCATCCAAGGCAAACCTGCGTTGACCAGGTGTACAACAAGGATGTCGTGCAGATGAGAAGCGAAAATGAGCGGCAGCTAGCGTGAGTAGCTTCAACATGCATATCCTGGAGATGTATACTAGATACATACATAATACATATGTGTGTATATATATATATATTTACATTTATGTATAGCCTAGGCCTAGATTTCATCAAACCCCAAAGGTCCGGAACAAGACCAGTTACGAAGCCCCTTCGTTCCATACGCCCGGAACACCGCGGAACGTTCCATACACAATTTTGACTCACAGCCATTTATGTTCTGCGGATCATATTGGATAGCCAAAATGAATAGATCCAATAATGGCCGAGGTTTTTCTCATCCCATCTCCCGTTCATATTAAACACCCCATTCCATGGTCCAATAAAAAGGTGTAAATCCCCATACTAAACTTGATTTCGAAGTGGTATTTAAACACATTTGGTATACTTTGATATAAGGATATATTTTGACATTTGGTATAGTTCCCCATATTTGGTATCAACACATAGTGTGGTGAAGGAATTCATCAAGTGCCTGCCATCCCTGGCGCCTGGCGGCGCCACCCAGGTGTGGTGGGCCACACTTTGCCCGTGAATGTCCTGAGGGAGGAGGCCATGAAGGGCTCCGCCGTGTCCATTTTTAGAGCAAATCTGGGGATGTCACCCTTAAAAATATTAACTCAAGCAAAATAAAAGAAGAATCGTCATCGTCATCATCATCATCATCATCTTTGTCACCGTCACCGTCATCATCATCATCATCATCATCATCCTAATCATCCTAATCCTCATCACCATCATCATCTTAGTCACCGTTACCGTCATCATCATCATCATCATCATCATCATCATCATCAGCGTCATCATCATCATCATCGTCATCGTCATCATCATCATCATTGTCATCATCATCTTCTTCTTCTTCGTCACCGTCACCATCATCATCATCATCATCGTCATCATCATCATCATTATCATCATCGTAATTATCATGATATTATTCTTCTTCGTCATCATCATCATCATCCTAGTCCACATCATCATCATCATCATCATCATCATCATCATCATCATCATCATTGTCATCATCATCATCGTCATCATCATCCTCATCCTCGTCCTCATCTTTTTTATCATCATCGTCATCATCATCATCCTCATCATCGTCATCGTCATGGTCATGGTCATTGTCATCGACATCATCCTCGACCTCATCATCATCATCATCATCATCCTTGTCCTCATCATCATCATCAGCATCATCATCATCATCATCATCATCATCATCATCATCATCGTTTTCACCATCATCATCATCATCATCATCATTGTCACTATCATCATCATCTTCTTCTTCGTCACCGTCACCGCCATCATCATCATCATCATCATCATCATCATCATCCTCATTATCATCATCATCATCATCATCACCATCATCATCACCATCATGATCATCAGTAGCATCATCATCGTCGTCATCATCATCATCATCATCATTATCGTCATCATCATCATCATCATCATCATCGTCATCATCTTCATCATCATCATCATCATCCTCCTCGTTCTCACCATCATCATCATCATCATCATCATCATCCTAGTCCTCATCATCATCCTCCTCCTCCTCCTCATCCTCATCATCGTCATCGTCATCGTCATTGTCCCCAACCCACCCTACCCCACCCCAACCCAAACCATAGATTTCATGCTTTGTAGTTCGAAGCTACCTTGCCTGCAAGCGCCCCACCCCCCCCCCCCCCCCCCCCCCCCCCCCCCCCCCCCCCCCCCCCCCCCCCCCCCCCCCCCTCCCCCCCCCCCCCCCCCCCCCC
>Ga0126342_10015610_pt1 | contig 13303 bp, 11 predicted proteins | sample Cyp1metagenome_FD_92528 | JGI IMG/M metagenome (GOLD analysis project Ga0126342, IMG submission 92528) | Coral microbial communities from Lord Howe Island, Old Settlement Bay, Australia - Cyphastrea 1 metagenome | ecosystem: Host-associated > Invertebrates > Cnidaria > Coral ...
CAAGGTGGTGCCCCATAGTTAGCTAAGTTGGTTTATAAGTCCCATAACTATGGTTTATGGCAGATATAACTATAGTTAATGGGGTTTATAAACCCACTTATAACTGGGGGGCACCATCCTGTAGGGGAAGAGATAGAAAAAAAAGGGATTTTCATGGGATTTGAATGACTTCACCAAAAAAAACCTTGGGATATATTTGGTGGATTTTTCACTGACTGATATAACCGAGATTTTTTTTTTTTATCAATGGCCATTTCAGGATGCTAAATTGGAGGTACCTACCATATATAAGGCCTATTTTTCAGGCCTATGTAAGGGAATATCCCCACAATATATGGCCTTATATGGTACAGTACCTCCATTTTAGGATCCTGAAATTCCCATTGGTTTTATGGTTTTTCTAGAACTGTTTTCTTTCCAGGCTCATCCTGAGTTCATCCGCAATCCAGCTGCAGTTTGGGATGTCCCAATTTTTCCCCTGAAAGTTGGGTCTTTCGAGCCACCTGAAGTTACAAGAGGGTATGCCGCACCAGCCGCGTGTTTTTTTTTTTAATATTTAAATCAACTCAGGTGATGACTTGCACATAAGTTACATTTTGATCAAATGTCTGCTATACTAAAATTTGAAAACTATTTTTGCATAATTGAAGTGACATCTAAGTATTGTGGGAAGTGGGGAATTTCCCGAGTATTATCCCAATATTATGCTAACAACAAATCTATATAAGTATATCCGATTATATTGGGAAGATTAGACGTGGCAATACTAATGATAATTCCACTTCTTACAGCAAGACGATTGGATACTTATATAATCGTGGCAATACTCCCATACTTGAAAGATCATATTCGATTCCACTTTCTTATGGTTTACAAAGGATTGGTTTGTTTGGGAACATCTTAACCGGAAACCATCGTTTTTCCCATTAAATATGGGAAATAAATATGGGACAAAGAACGGTTTCAATTTTCCCTTCAACCAATCCAGTGCATGGTTATGATGGTGCCCCCCAGTTATAAGTGGGTTTATAAACCCCATTAACTAGTTCGTTATATCTGCCATAAACCATAGTGAAATGGGACTTATAAACCAACTTAGCTAACGAACTGGGGCACCACCTTGTGATTGGTTCACGCATTACGCCCATCTTGGCCATCCTTATGAATCCAGCAGTCCACAAAACCACAGGCTGCAGACGCTGCTACGCTGGGCACAGAAACCGCAGGAGACGGGTCTTGCAGGGAAAGGACTTTCTTTGCCAATTTTTTGTGGGTGAAAAGCAGAGAGTCCTCGTTTCTCGCTCAGCTTTGAGAACACCGAGTTTTTTTGGTTTGAATTTCTTGGGTTTGACTCCTCGATACTGAATTTCAACCATGCAAGTCCTCGCTGGCTTTCCGATGTTTTCCTTTTGTATTCAACATGTGCTGAGCACAGCTTGTGTCAACGATCAGCTGGTGATGATTCTGGCTGAATTTCGGATTGCATCTCGACAGGTTTGAACCAAAACAACACAAAAGGGAACAGACAAGCAGGAGCATCACACGAGCACAGCCACAGCCATGGTAGATCAACTCGTAAAACCCAAGTACAGACACAGAATTCTGAATGGCTCAACTCACATCGACTTTAGTTGACAGCATTCTGCAGTATGTTCAGTTGATACTCAGTTGGATTCCACCGACCTCCCTAGCCATTGGCAGTATTTCCATGGCGCTTGACACCGAGGACGGTGAATCGTTCACGGAGGAGTGGCGACTTCGTCATGAAACGTTGATCAATGAGATCCGGTCACTGCAAAGTCATGTGACGACAGCAACTGAGACGGTCGAGCCTTCCCAGGTTCAGGCTGAACAGGAGCCACAGAAAGAGCCACAGATCGAACCTCAGATTGAGACGAATGAGTCAACTAATGAGCCAGTGGCCGAGGAAATGGATGGCGATTCCAATGGCGGTGAAGAATCCATGGGAGACAGTGGTCCGTCCTGGAAACGTCAAGCAAAAGAGCTGGATCGCCTGAATGCACGGCTCCAAGCGAGTTTAGAGACCTCCATCCCCAGCATCGCCATGGCGACCAAGGGCCGGAGCAAGTCCAGCTGTCCCAAGAAGTCCAGCTGTCAGGCGAAGGCTGGCCGCTCCAAGAGTGAAGCACCGCCACCGCGCGGATGGGGACATGGACTCTCGCGGTCCTGTTCTCCCCGAAGCCAGGCTTCGCCAGACAGGGCCAAAATGTCCAATCCAAACGAACTTTCGAACGGCTCCAAAGATCATAAAGATCTCAAGATCAAGGACAAGACGGACCAGAAGGACAAGGACAAGATGGACAAGAAGGGATCCGAAAAGATGGAAAAGATGGAGAAAGGATCTTCAACCCGCCGTGAGGCAGAGCCGGAAGTGTCTCGCTCCTCGGCACTGGCAACAACCAAGTGGCCAGAACCCACGCGACCACCGAAACGGGCGGTCGTCAAGAAGCGGACGGCACCAAGGACTGTGTCAAGACGAGTCCTGGACCTGGTGAAGGTTCGTAAAAGCAAACACATGTCTGTCTTTACATTATAGGAATCCCTATATTCGGATAGAACAGTCTTTCAAGTCATTATTTTGGTATAGGAATAGGAATAGGAATATATATATATATATAAATAATATACTGTTCAAATCTTTTTTGGGGGCTTATGATATTTCAAGACTTTCCCAGCACGTTTCTTTGGTTAATTATTAATCCAGCTGACTCACCTGACATTGGTCTCCACCCGCTGGGATCCCAAGGATTGCAAGTTGGAGCGCCTTTTGACCAGCCGCGGATGTCTGTCATGGCTCGATTATCTGTGGCTCAAGCAGAAGCAAAAGAAGTGGAAGCAACGAAAGCCGCTCCTACTGCCGCTGTGATGATTTGAGCATACCCTGAAATGGGGATACTGTACCCCTAAATCATCCAATCATCCATTTTAGATTGGGATTTTCCATGAACCATCCAGCCATTGGGGTATCCCATTTCTGGAACCCCCCCACCATTTGGGGAACCCACCGGGAGGATTTTGGCTTCGCCCAAGGTCACCGTGAAGAATTGGAACATCCCTCGGCTGTGTTTGGAGGGAGCTCAAAGCGCTCAATCTTTTAGTGGAGTTGTTCCAAGCACCACGGGCTCGTATGTTCCTTCATCCACCAGCAGCCCTCAGATGTGGTACCGACCTGTCAGCCAAGTGAGTCCTGTGAGTCAGCGCCAAGTGCCCAGTGGAGCTTTCAGCGGTGCGCAGGTGTTGCAGAAGGCCTCACCCGTGTCCCAACGCTTGGCACTTTGAGTTCACCAAGTGCGGGAAGGTCAACAGAAAAAGGACGAGACGGCCTGTTCAATGGATCCACTGAGGCATGAATTTCATGAATTCACAGACCTAGCTGTTTCATTGGGGAAATTTGGGAATCCTTGCAAACAGTGCATCGAAGCAATTCACAATGCACACAGCCAATTAGTTGCTCTGCCCGTGGTCAGATCCAGAAACTCAACGCTGGCCATGCACAACAGCGTGCGGGGTCCTGGTCCTTGCAGCGAACTCTCATGGGTTTGTCCTCATAGGAGAAGTACCATGACGTACTCATAGTGTATGGCCATTGAACTTTGAACAACATGGAACGATGATTTTAAATGACTGGATTCAGGGTACCCTTTCAGACAACCCCCGATGGTTGGGTCAATGCAGATCAGTCACTTTGCTGGAATCCATGAAAATGAAGGACTTTCCAACAAAATGATCCGCGCGCATCATCTTACACCCCATGGTATGCAACTTCGCCTTCAACTCGTACGCATCTCGCTATGCTTTGCTGAAAACGAGGACCAGAAGAGCTGCTACAAATACAATCAGCGTCCGGACCACAAAAGGGCGATGCTATGGCCGGCTATGGAACCGATTTTGGGTCCCCAAATGGATTAAAAAACATGATAAAAGGCTCCAAAAAAACATGTTGAATCAGTTCAATCATCACCTTTGTCCCATGGATCTGTGGCTAAGCAGCACAACTGGGGATCACTGATCACACGTCTGGTAATTGTGGCAATGGAACATCTTAAATGGAGCTTTGTAGCTGGGAATCTCATCAATCTATATTTTTTCGTGGATTTTCATGGATTTTCCATGTTTGATTATCAGAGGGTAGATACAAATCGCCAGCAGTTTTCCAGCAGTTTTCCAGCAGTTTTCATGGGAGGGGAAAATGATGGGCTCAACATCAGGGTTGAATCGTCAACTTATTGCGACTGGGCATGGCGATGACCAGTGGATGGACTGGGGTCCTGATGGTCCCCCTTTTTTGGGACGAATGACGAACCCAAAATCAACTCCCAAATCAGGCAGGGGATATGCAGGGGATATTTTTGGATCTGAAGTGGTCCCGTTCTTTGTACCAACCGTTGTCGTATCGGAAGACTCCAAATGGAGTGAAACTCCATGTTTTTTCTGCTCGGGAACATCAACAGGCCATCATTTCGGGGGATGGAGTGTTCCCGCAGATTTTCGAGCTATTTCCAGTGCTTTCTTTGAAAATTGTTTTTTTATTACCTCAATCCTATGGTTCTTTATGTGGTCCATCATTATTCCTATTCAAATGGCCACAGCCATGTGGGTAGGGGACAGCACTGACCCAGATGGGCCATGGGCCCAGGGGCCCAGGGACATCTCCGACGGCTTGAGGCCGACGAAGAGGCCGGGAGCAGTGCCAGGAATCAGCACAGCTCAGCCAGGGAGGAGCCACAGTGCCACAGTCAGTGGAGTCATTGCTTCAATTTAAAAGCCACTGAGGATATAACTATGACATACTATGACAATGTTACAACAAAATCATCCACAATCATGATATTTTTGGTAATTCTGAATTGCACATCAATCGGATTCTGCCCAAAATCCAACAAGTGCACACAAGAGCAGCAGTCCTCCCGTGAGAGCATCGCCTGCGGAGCCGAAGTCGAGCTGAGAGCTGAAGCAAGGTGCAAAAAGGATGCCTTGGAGACGAAAACAGCTGGATGATTGGGGTGAGTACAACTTCATTTTTTTTTACCATATTGTACTGACATAATATATATATACATACGTGTATATATATAATATATGATATATATTAATATTATATATATAAGATAAAAATACATGTTATATATATAATATACACGTTGTAGTACATGGAGATATTGTATATTCATCTAACCATATACATTTTTCTTTTGTTGCGCTAAGATCGGCGATGCGACCACTTCCGCCTCTGAGGCGACCCGCAGAGACGCCCGAGCCACGGCTGTCCACAGAAAGTCGATGTTTACGTCATGTTTTGAGGGAAAAAATGAGAAAAACCACAGAGAAACCAGCGGTTGGGATGGTAGATCTATGATAAATATAGTGAATGCGTTGTGTTGTTTTTTTTTGAAGAGTTAAACATGTTTTTTTTTTTACATGGGGGATTCATAATAGAAGGGGATTCATAGAAAAATAGAAGGAACCTTGATAAAGCTGTTAAGACTGTCGGTTCCCCAAGATGGGGGCCGAAGGATTGGAGCTGCCCGGAGGTTTCAAACCAGCGTGGTCAAGTCATAGGTTCAACATCTGATTTACCCATAAACAATGGTGATTTTCCATGCTATGTTAAATTACCAGAGGGTATCCAAATTCCAATGGATTGTAATCATGTTTTCCTGCGAAAACGGACAGTCATCGGAGTAGCAAAAAAAGAAAAGGACATTCCTCGGCCAGCAGTTTCTCAGATGCATCCGCTACGATCTCGGCTCTCGAGGTCGTCGTCGAGCTTTGCCAAGTTTGTTTTTCAAAGCCTTAAACTGGATGCGTGTTGTGTGCGGACTCTCAGTAGGGTTTATGGGGTTTATGGGGTTTATGACTTAAAGGACTTCGGATTTTTGTGGTATAAAACATCACCTTAAAGGTTTATGACTTTGGGTATACCCCAGGTGATTTTTTTCGGACTCCCTGTCATCGATGATTTTAGGACGGTGACCCTGATTTTTGACCGTGGTAAATCACACTTGGATCTCCTTGGATCTCCTTGGATGTCACAACTCGACTGTCATGAAATGGGCCTAGCAAGTGCATCCAAGTGCATCCAAGTGCTGCAATGATACCCAACAAAATCAGCCAAAAAAATAACCCAACAGCCCTGTGCCACTCATGGGCTTCACGACTTCGCCAGGCTCCAGATTCCAGTCACAAAGCGATCTCAGTGCTTTGAGCAGCCTCCAAAGGAGACCTGCTTCCGGATAGACTTGGCAACTTGGCGACTTGGCGACGTGAAAATCGGCCAAAGATCTGAGGGTTTTTCACCGATTTTCGGTTGGTGCTTGACAGCCAGATTTGGTTTGCAGTTTAGCCTGGATCTATTTTTTTTTCATCCGGTCTGTGGCAACTTGTTTCAGTTGGTTGCTGGGCTATGCTGGGCTTACACGCCAAAGTCAGGGAGTTTCCAGCTAGAAAAGTGATGAATGATGAACAGTGGATCATTTTTGATACTGATAGAATTTTGCCGAGTTTTCACAAGTCTTCGCAGCTGCAGATGATCAAAGCACAAGACTACATTTTTTTTCAGTGGCCAAAAAATATAGCTTGATTCCTAACGGTTTCCTTGACAGCCCCGGAACTTTGCCAAGTGGCTCTATTCGTCCTTGAAGAGATGGAAGTCTCAAGCAACGGCGGAGCAACACAACTTTGACCACTCCCTGGTGTAACACGCCCCGTTGGCGTCATGCAGTGCTGTCGTTCGTGAGCCCCAGAATCTGAGTTGAACACGGAGAGGTCAAGCATTCGTGATTTGTATATGGTATAATAGTCATCCCACTGCGTCAAAATTGAAATTTGTCATTTCCAAGAACAAGTGACAGTCTGTATTGGTCTGTATACCCAGCTGAACATGGGTAACATACAAGATCATTTGACTACGTTGTGTGACAACCCCCCCAATTGTTTTGTGGGGTAAATCCCCACAAGATCCCATTTTTGGCGTCCAGTTTCAACAAAATTGCTGGGTTCACCAGAACCATCCCAGTGCAAAACATCATCCCAGAGGTATAAATGGGGATGGGTTTTGACAACCCTGTAGCCCTGGTTTTGCCATCAAAATAGCTGGGATTTATGGACGTTCATCCCCTAAGAAAATGTATCTACAGGATTTACTTTCGCCAGTGATCAGAAGGGCATATACCCAACATATACCTAACAACAAACCACTATTGGGAATGGTTTATTACTCGGTTCATCACGTCAAGTCACTTTGGATGAAGTCCAGCACACCTAAGGCGCATTCCATGTCGCGGGGGCAAGCCCACCAGGGAAGCTGTTGCTGAGACAGGCGTCAGACAGAGCCGTGTTGCACAGACGTTTCTGGCAGCACGACAGGGTGAATTATAGCTTGCCAAGAGCCGACATTTCTTCAAGCTCAAGAAATACCACATGGGTTTGTGCAAAAATGGGGATACCCATAAACATCTTCAATAGTAGTTCTAATGGGGAAAACCATGTGGACCCGTTTTCAGGTACACCCATATTGCAATGAGAATCTAAGATGTTCCTTCAAATACTTGTATTTATCTTCTACTCTGCTTCCCCTTGTGTCGATAGCTCTGGCTTTTTTAGTAAGATTCGGGGGTCAGGAGAAGCAGCACAAAACATACTGCCACCACTGCAGAACGTTGGGCAAGGACAGTCAACCATTGCAACAATGCCAATAGATGCCAGTAGTAGCTGACAATAGACAGATCAAGCCAATGTTCAGATGGCATTCATATTTTCTTGCAAAGAGCAAGGGGAAGATAGGTGGTACTTGTACTTGAATGAGAAACAGCAGTCATGAGATTGATACCAGACACAGCATCCATTTTTTCCCTGTACACCAGCAATCATCCTCTTTGACTTGTAGCTATTGAATTGAGAGCCTCTCTTTTGGCCATGAGGGGACTGAGTCCGGATCATGGACTCGTCAACTTCGTTCCGGCGCTTCCGCAGAAGAGTCTGAACCTTTTTTCCATGTTGCATCTTCGTGAGGTGCAGGCCGTCAAGAAGCGGCGGCACTTGCAAAGGAATACGGCATGGCTTCACCGTTACGAGCTGAAAGCAACCTTTTGCGGTCGCCTGGGTTTTCGAAAGGCCAATCCAGAAATGGAGAATCTACCGGGGGGATGGCTTAAATTAACTTGGCCCCTTTTTTAGAGCCAAAAAAAGGCCAGACCTCCAACAAAAACCATGGCATAAAAACGGAATTTCCCAAGCAGTTTTCCCTGATTTTTCCAAGGTCATCAAGGTTGTGTCAACACGATTCATTGGTGTCAAGACATGAGCGACACTTTGGTCAGCGGCAGCGACGACATGTTGGTGAAGCTCTGGCGTTACGTCGCACCAGCGGAGTCAGAGACCTGGCGGAGTCAAGTAACGACGGGCGACGGTGACGCCACGGTGACGGTGATGTTTCAAGCCGTGGGCTTGATCCAATGTGAACGATGTGAACGGAAGATTTAAAAGCCCTTGGAAATATGTATCATTATTGGATATTATAGGGATTATATAGGACTTTATAGGGACAATATATGGGAAACGCTATTTATTTGATTTTAGACCCGCCATTTTATGGGAAAGAAATGGGATTGTGGGGGCACTTCCCGATGAAACCTCTAATATGTGGGCCTAGAAAAACATGTTTTCCATATTCCCTTATACCGCTCATGCGAATTGATGATGTTCTTTTCAGACATTGAGGATTTACCTCCAATATACCATGGCAATTTTCGTACGGACCGCGACGTCTTTTCAACGAAATCGTTGGGGGGTTGTGGATGAGTTGATATCCCTGATGGCTACCCCCAAATCCCATGGTTCATTCGATTTTTTCCCTATGAGCCATGGCGGCTCCGGAGGATGTACCATGATATACCTCATTTTCAGACACACCAAAAAATGGTCATTCCCCAGTTGGGACCATTTTTTCAGCAGCGCAGTAAGGAGATCAAGCCCATTTTGTCCTTGTCGACAGTTCACAGACATAACATTTTCGACGCTCATCTCACAGGGCGACAGGTTGTTTCCTGCGGTGCTGATGGATTTGTTTGCAGGACATATCTTGATGCCAGTTGGGCATCCGAACGACTCTTCACACCGAACGTAGAAACTACGCAGAGTTTGGCCTTTAAGATGGACTTTCTTCCGCAGAGTCAGGTTTTTCTGGTGACCTTTGGGGATGGCTTTGTGCGGCAATTTGACCTGCGAGTGGCGACGCAGCTTGCTGCAGTGAACTGCGATGATGTGGGGCTCGTGGGGCTCGGTGTCGAGCCTCGTGATGGACACACCTTGGCTCTTGGAGGAAATGATCCGTTTCTGCGGATCTATGATCTCCGAAAGCTGTCCTTCCATCAGGAAAGCAACCTGATGAACATGATCACGACACCAGTGGTCTCCTTACATTCCACTGCTGAGATGATTCGGAAGCATAAGAAGATCAGCTCTTTTTCACGATTCTTTTCTGGCCATTCCGATGTGTGTATCTCAGGAGTTTGCTGGGATAGCTGTGGACGACTTTTAGCGAATTATCGGGGCGGGGACATCGAGCTCTTTGACTTTCGAAGTGACCCGGTACCGGAAGGTGATGCACCGGAAGCTACGCCATGGATGGATCTATCTGACAGCAGCTTGCCAACCAGCACAACCAGCCGAGTGTATCTGAATTCCATCCGGTCTTACAAGGGCCGCATCAATGAACAAACTTGTGCCAAGGAGGTTCGATTCCTTTGCCAAGGTGCAGCAGTTGCTTCGGGCGGCGACTGCGGTCATTTCTACATTTGGGCCACGGAATCCACGGTTCCTTGATCCCAAATCTAAGACTTTTGGTGAATATAGGTCAATATAATATAGTACACACACACATATATATATATATAATATAAATATCATCTGTATATATATATATATGTATGTATGTCTAGAATGAAATAGATCAACTGAAGATTAAAATCCGGTATCCCCGAAAAACTTCGAAGGACCCCCAATCGATTGGATAAAGCCTGACAATCTCCCGAACTTGGATACCCTCCAGCATGTCATCAAAAGTGGCTAGCAGGTGAATTGTCCAGCAAACCATGTTTGATTAGCAGGGGGTAACTATCAAATTATAGTTGGTGATGTATATCCCCATCATCTCCCACTATCATCCCCATATCATTTGTTGGTCAAAACCCTATGGTCGATGGTGAAAACACCATGAATAGCAAAAACGATGTTTTACAATAAATATTCCCAACAACAATGTCTGCTAAAGTGATCTCTTCCATTTTTTTTAAAAAACTAAGCAGTGGCAACGGAGAAACCTCCCAGGAGTTGCTACGGAAGTTGCCGGCGGATCGCTGCGTGGTGAACTCCGTGGCAGCTCATCCCAGTCTGCCACTGGTGGCCACCGCGGGCATCGATGCCAACATCAAGGCATGGGATGTGGACGTGGCCACGGCCGAGAACTTTTCCCGTCGCCCGGTGAGCGCTGGGGAGATTTTCGAAACATTGGGGAGTTTTTGGAGGAGGGTAGTAGACCAGCCTTGGAATCATGTATTAGATTAGATACATTATATATATATATATACACATAATTATATTGAATATATAAATAACTACTGCATGATATCTTGGGGAATTATCAAAAAATATCATCAATTTTACGGGAATCCCGTAGACTTCGCCAAGCATTCGAACTGGACTTCGCTCAGGAGTCGCTGGTGAGGCGGAATTGGCTGAATCCAGAGAGTTGGAAGAGGAAGGCGGATGGGAAACGAATGGATACCACGCTGGTGATTCTTGATGCGAAGCCATGGCCATAGAAAATATATGATAGCGAAATCGACCTATTCTTATGGGTAATTTTCCATGCTTAAACGACGGGGCATGTGGACCTCAGATTTTTGAGAATCGATGTGTTGGAAACATGGAAAGGTGACAGAAAGGCCGTGCTTTGCCGAAGCATTTGCCGAAGCAGTTAGTAATGTTAGTAAAGCAATGCCACAAACCAGCCAAAATTTTGATGGTTTAAACATTCATGATAAAATCGGGGATGGTGTACTACTTTACTGTTGCTTTACTAATATGGCACTTTTTGCCGGTCCTCAACCAGGCAACGCTTTGATGCGCCAGGGTGCATGGGTTGAAGCCATTGGTTTCTTCGATGCCGCCCTGAATCTGCTTCGAAACAACGCCTCTCGCCCTGAGCTCAACGAGAGGCAAAGGAGCTGCTGGATGCACATGGCCTTCTGCCATTTGAACCTGGAAGAATATCAAGCTGCCATTCAGTACCTGGACTTTTTTGAAGTATTTTTGATGGTCTATACCACTTTTTTGGTAAAATGGTGGGTTATTTTTTGGGTTTTCTACATTATGCTACAATATACTACATTAGTTCATGATTTGTTGAAACGATTTTCCCTCGGTTAATCTACTGGTTTTCTTTTGTGCGAACCCAAGACTTGAAACGTCTTTGTTTTGTGCGAAGGTGGTGTGGGTTGAACCGGTGGCACTGGTGGAAACTGCCACAATGTTTCACTAAGGTCCATATCGATCTTCTTCATATCATGGGTTAAGGCCAATCGTATGAATTCATATGATATTTGAGGGGATGAAGGGACGGATATCGCCAACTCAAGTGAAAACTAGAGTTCCAGAGTTTCGACCCACAGGGTCTGATTCATGGCAATGATTTCGTTCATCTATTTATTTTAAGCTGTTTATATAGATGCTTCAACCAATTACAGCTGCTTTTCAATCCATTCACAACTGCTTCAATCACTCTAACGGCATTTCCAATTTGTTTAAAGCCCATTTGTAGATGTTCAAGACCATGAAAAACCCTATTTTTCAAGCAGATTTTCCCATCAAAATAGGTGCGATTTCTCGCAGGTGCTGCAGCGGTGCCCTGCAGCACGGCCCCTCTGCCGCGGCGCTGCTGCGGCGCGCCCGCGCGCAGCTGGCGCTGCGCGAAACGGCGGAGGCGGCTGCGGATCTGGAGGCAGCGGAGGAGTTGGAGCCGGAGAACGCGGAGCAGCTGGGTGCAGCAACGGGCCATGGAAAATCCGTGGATGTTAGTTATGTTAGTTACCAATTCAAGCAACTGGGACACCACCATGTAGTTGTGGAAGTTGGTTTCCCATACCCTCCGGTGAGTTGTTACATATTGGAAATTGCCATTTACTTCGTTGATTTATCCATGAAAAGTGGGGATTTTCCATAGCAAACTGTTAGTTTACCAGAGGGTAATAAATAGAATGGTGTATATCATTAGTGGGGTATTCCCCAAATAGTGATCATCTTCAAATAACTCCAATAACTATGGTTTATTTGGGATATCTATACTATTCATGGGGTGAAACGAAAAACCAAAGGGCACTTGACTGGGTCATGTCAAGCCTGGATGAATCATGGTGAGTTCACAGTTCAGTCGTGATATGGATGGATATGGAGGATTAAAAAACAATGGAACATCGATCCACTCATTTAATGTTTAATGGTTAATACTGGTTAATAATGGTTAATAATGGTTAATGATTGTTAATAATGGTTAATAATGGTTACTACTGGTTAATACTGGTTGGTAGTGGTTAATAATGGTTAATAATGGTTAATAATGGTTAATTAATGTTTAATGATTTAACATAGTATGTATCTGGAATGACATCGCAACCTCAGTAAAAAAACCGTACAAGAATATATAAGCTTTCAGCGTGGGGCAAGTGCATTTCTTTGTCATGGCAAGCTTTTGATTGGCGTCCGCTGTGGCACATCTGGGCCCAAGCTCTCCACTGTTGCGTGTGCAAGATACGGCAGCTGGATTTCTTTTCAACCGCTTCTCCTAATACTCTTTCCATGGCGCCCTTTGCCGCTGTCATTGTGGTGGTTCCCCAGGACCTGTTGAGTCGCACGGAGACAAGTTAGACAACTGCATACACATGTTCACAGCGCATACACGTGCTCACACACATATGATCATGTTATAAATTTGTAAAGTTACTTATATATTTATTTCACTGAGAAATGATATCTAGTTATGTAATTTATTTAGATATTTGCGTGCGTGCGTGTGTGTGTGTGGACCATCTGAATAGATGCAAAACTTCTTTCCGTTGTTTTCGGTGCACTACTTGTTTGGTTTGACTCTTCATGATTTTTTTTTCAATTTCCACGCAGGGGGACACAGCATTTCACTGGGACTGTGTCCAACGAAGCTACCAGTGAAATGGGATATCCGGCTTGGCCAGCTGGACGTACCTGCACTAATTTCCATTTTCGTCAATGG
>Ga0126342_10015611_pt1 | contig 13302 bp, 11 predicted proteins | sample Cyp1metagenome_FD_92528 | JGI IMG/M metagenome (GOLD analysis project Ga0126342, IMG submission 92528) | Coral microbial communities from Lord Howe Island, Old Settlement Bay, Australia - Cyphastrea 1 metagenome | ecosystem: Host-associated > Invertebrates > Cnidaria > Coral ...
ATATATATATGGGTATGGATCAATACCTATTAATACCATTTTTAGTGGGATGAACATCCATTTACCAGCTATTTTGATGTTCACCAGGGGTACAAGGTTTTGACACACTGCCATATATATATACATACATATTTTCCGGTTTTCCATCCCTCCTTGGAAGAACGCAAGTGTAACGACATTTTTTTTTCTTCGGATGGGTTGTTTCAAGCCCCAACAAAGTCCTAGGTCTGCTGCGATGTCTTCAGCATTCTTCTCGATGCTGGGGCCTCGGCTGCTCACTCTGCTGGTGCTGTTGGTGGTGATGCCGAGCTACTTTAGCTCTGCCAAAGAATATCAGACATATTCAGTGATATTTCAACAGTAGCTATATTAGCTAGATATTAACTATATCATTGTAATTGGCTATATATTGACTATATTTATAATATAGTAGCCAATTACATAGTGATATAATACATAGTAATATAATTGTAATTGGCTATATATTGCCTATATATTACCTATATTTATCATAGCAATGTATTACCTATATTTAAGTTGATCACTATATAACTATTGTCATTATATATATTAACTATATCATTGTAATTGACTATCACTAGAATATTTTTGGTGATCATCGCAATCATGCGTGATGTTCAACACCAACGCTGTGCCGTTTTCAGATCCAGCTGGATCTCCAGTGAAATCTCATCTGTGGCCGGGAACGAATCTCATCTGTTGCAACTAGTTGTTCTAGATGGATCGATCAAAATGGATAAATACATTGATATACATATGTATATAACATATATTTCACTAGATAGTATGTGACAGTATGTGTATCTAAATCTATATATATATATGATACCCCTATATTCTTCACTCTCAAGTCTGTAAATGTCCATACATTAATATAGAAGTTGAATTTATATAGAAGTTGAATTTCCTGAATTTATTCTATCCTTGATGACCATATTTTATATGTATATATATATACACAGGTGAATCCGTTTTTAAATCCCATAGAAGTCCCCAGGAGCAGCGAGATGCACCAGTCTCCCACGGAGCCAGTTGAGTCGTTTTCTGATGAGGGAAATTTGCTGTGGGTCAATACCTATACATACCATTTTTAGGGGGATGAACATCCATTTACCAGCTATTTTGATGTTCACTAGGTGCCAGGGTTTTGACCCATCCCCATACGACTTACCCTCTGGTTATGTCAAAATAGCTATTGAAAATGCTGATTTATAGTGGATTTACCCACTAAAAACGGTGATTTTCAACAGCTATGTTAGTTTATAAGAGGGTAATATGATGATGTGTAATGATGGGGTATGATGTGATGATTTGGAAGGGAAAAAAATGATATGACTTAATTTGGATTTAATATCATGGGGTACATCTAGTCTAACCTAGCCCTGTAAAAATTGAACTGACGCTTCTTCATCAATCACACTTGGCATCAAACCTCCTGAAAACAAACACACAGACTCATATAGGTTTCTCAGTGACTGCGGGATTGCTTCAATGTGTGTGCGGCTCAATGGTTTCTTAGTTGGTCATTTGATTACTGACCACCCTGTTTGGAAATATTCATCGTACATCCATAATATATATATATAATCATTGCCAGAGTTTTGAATGGATACAGATAGTTTCTTCATACAAAGAATATGAATGTGAAAGTTGGGGCAAAATCTTCACATTCAAGCTAGTATTTGCATCAGCTGAAGCAAAGTGTGCCGCGCCTCCAGAATTTGAGCCGAGCCCTTGTTGCATCGGCAATACTGCATTGTGGTTGGTAAATGTTCATAGATGTTTGATCAGGTTTAAGCTATTGCTGTTATTTCAATCCACTTCATACTTTTTCTAAAAAACCAATCCATTATTTAGATCTAAAATATAGGTATTTCTCGAAATTGGGGACCCACCCAACCATGAGATTCCTCCATAAAATGACCACTTCTTGGCATTTTGGGTACCCGGTCGCTGCTGAAGGAGATGCCGGTGCCCACCGAAGTGCCCTCCCCGACCTCGCCCGCAGAGGCGGAGGCATGCATGCGGCGGAGACAGCCCTGATTTTTCACATGGAACCTGGAACTTAAACAGATGGGTGTGGAAAATTATGTTTTTGCATTTTGTACTACTGTAAAATCTGTAAACATCACCATTTTTGAGGTTTAATGATGTTTAGTGTTTCTTTTCATTTGACTTAGGGCTTCATCATTGAACTGGGTGTACCGGCCGCACCGGCCGCACCGGTTTTTCTGGACGGGAAGCAAGATGTGGTTCCAAAGTATGTCGAAGTTTCACCGAAGATGTGAGGGTACAGGACGAGGTGGGCCTGCCGAGGTGGGCCTGGCCGGACTTACACGGAAGTCAGCCATGTGAGACACCCTTTTTTTGGGAATTTCGAGGATGGTTCCTCTTTATATACCAATTATATAGCAATGATTGGTTTCCAGGGGGAAATCCCTAAATCATTCATTTTTTGTTGGGGTGTTCCATTAAAGACCCATGCATTTTGGACTACCACCATTTAGGGACAATTAGTTGATTTCATCTTGGCCCCATTGGCCGATGTTTTGTTCGGGCGCAGGGAGCCACAGTGACGGCCGGTGGTACACAGACTTTGGATTCAAGGTGCCAAAAAGGGCAGTGGGCTGGAGGTGTTTCCACGGTTGCCCAAGCATTGTGAAAGCTTTGAGATCTTCAATTGAACTTCAATGATCATGGAGATGTTGATCAAGTTTCCTGCTCCGAGATCGTAGTTATTTAGGCATATACACCGAGGTGTTGGTTGAAATCAAGAGGTGTTGATTGTTTTTTTTGATCAACCAGCTAGTAGCACAGGACCAGAACATAGAGGATTTTGCCTCCAGATTTTGTATCATCTTGGGTCAAGACATCACACGTCGGCTATGGGTCAAAACCTTGGTACCTTCATAAAGCCTGTCGTTGGTGGAGCTTCATCCAATTCATCCTCTGGGAATGGTGCCCTCTGGGAATCAGCCACATGGCTTCCTGGAGATCCAATTTCCATATACTGGGAATGTTATAATCCCAACTGACGAACTCATGGTTTTTCAGGGGTTGGTCATCCACCAACCAGAATGTTTATATTTCGATGTTTTTTCCAGCTATCAACCTCAGTTGAGTTCAGGTATTTTCCAGCCATGTTGGAGGATACAGGTGGGTAATTCCTTCCCCCTAATATTCAACACCTCCTTAGAAACCATCGTTTAGTAGGGAGTTTTCACATTTTATTGGGACCATTTAGGGGGTGTTTCATATTAGGGGGATGGGCTTATTTCATAGGTCTTGACCCATCCCCGGATGACAGCTGAGGATGGCCACACGCAGTGCACCGACGGAGATTCCAGAGGCGGAGCCAGAAAATCGCACTTTGAAAAGGAAAAGTGGTGATTCACTAGCGGATTTAGGGGTTTCCATATTTTCAGACATATATTGTACGTATAAATGTATCTGTATCTGTATCTGTATCTGTATCTGTATCTGTATCTGTATCTGTATCTGTATCATCATCATCATCATCATCATCACCATCACCATCGTCGTCATCATAATCATCATCGTCATCTTCGTCATCATCGTCATCATATATATATACTTAGTTGTGTGTAGATGTGGATTTATGGTACATTTATACCGATTGTAGAAATACATCAAACGAATTATAGTTGCACACACACACACCCACGTCCATGGCATTGACGTTTCCCTCAGCCCTGGGACCCAGGTGCAAGTGCCTCCGGACTCTGCGGTGTTCTCCTCTGGCTGGGTTCTACAGCACACGGTGGCATTGGGAGGGAATGATCTTGAGGAGGTAAAGTCAATCTGGGGATGGGTCAAGTTACCTTGATTGTAGCCCTGTAGTTCACATCAGAATACCTAGGATTTATGGATGTTCATCATTAAGATGGTATTTACCCTCTGGTAAACATACAAAAGACTATGAAAAATCTTGATTTTTATTGGGTAAATCAACTATTTCTATGGCCATTTTCAATAGCTCAATAGCTATGTTTGTTTACCAGCGGGTATAGGTATTGATTCATGGTCATTCATGCATTCTCTGTGGGAACCCCTGGCTGCCACCTACCATGACTGGGGTAAACATAGCACCCATAAGCTGGTGATTGTTGTGGATGGTTTTTTATGCTTTCCACATTGGTTGCAAGGAGATGTAACGAAATGCAAGGACATGAATCCATTTATATATAATATATATGTAATATATATATATATACACATAATATTATATATATATACTGTATGTAGAATTATATACTGTAGATATTCACTATCGTTCATATGGTCAATTCACCTCATCCGATACATTGGAGACGACCTCAGTCACCCAAAATGGAGGAACGCGCCGAGGCCAAGGCATTCTTTCTTGAGCTCTGAAAAAATAACAAGTTGAAAAGCATCCAATTTTCCTGGCATTGAACTTATATATATACATATTTATATGGCTATGGGTCAATACCTATTAATACCATTTTTAGGGGGATGAACATCCATAAATCCCAGCTATTTTGATGTGAACTACAGGGGTACTATTGGTTTTGACACACTGCCATATGAATCCATATGATCATAGCCAATTGCCACTTCTAAGTGCTGTGACGCTGAGGCATGGCGCCCAGTTCGGCCCCAGGGACTCCGACCGAAATGCCGGCGCTGGGCTTAGGGATGTGGGTGCCATGCCCATGGGGAACATTTTCACCCGAAACACGCCCGGATTTGATGGTAAAAACCCATGGGTTTCCGCTTCATAAAATTTCCCAACTGGTTACCAATCCATTGTTTTCCGGGGGAACTTCACAGAAAGCCGTTCTTTTCCATGGACGGGGATCATTGGGGTATGATCTCATCCAGCCGGAATAAGTACTCTGTTTCAACATAGTTCCCTGAGTCAGAGATTTGGAGGAGAAACCATCCTAAAACGGGGAGAAACCCTCAATTCATCCTAAATTCGACCATCATTTTAGTATTGAAACATATTGAAACCCACTTTTTTCGGGGGATTCCATGAAAAAACAAAAAAATTGCACCGATGAACACTCTCAGGTGCCCACAGAGGTGTCCCCTACCACTGTGGGCGAGGAGGATGACCAGGTGTGGAAGAGCCGACCTACCCTCTGGTAAACATACAAAAAGCCATGGAAAATCACCATTTTCAATGGGTAAATCCACTATTTCTATGGCCATTTTCAATAGCAAACTGTTAAATTACCAGAGGGTATCTATTCAATCTCTTTGGGTAGATTGTAGCAACCTCGCAATGACCTCAAAACGATGGTCAGTAAGGGAAACCACCCCAAGATGGGGCTCAGGACTTTGGGCGGTTGGGAGAGATTTGTGAGTTACCATCAAATTTCTCAGCTGGATAGAAACTATATTATATATTATATTATATATATAATATACATTATCATCTGAGCCAGACTTTGCAAAAGTAGCCCATCAGCTACCTACAAATTCAGTTCAAGGTTTGTTCCCCATGTCTCTCGCATTTGAAGATACCCAACTGGGGAGATTGGGAAGGCCATGGAAAACTGGGAAGCCGCTGGGAAGGGATATGGGGGAAGCCATGGGAATCCCATTTTGATCGTATATCTTGGCCGCAGACATATCATTAATATCGTTCATTCAGTTAAATATATCAGTTAAATATATACATCATTATACATCATTATACATCCGCATCTATGTACACATATTGTGGAGAAAATTCTGCAGGCTGGGTAGCTATTGGGACCTACTGTGGGTGGGTGGTTGCCAAATCCTGCACCAGTTGATAGGTGGTAAACATCCCTCAGAGGGGTTCAATCATCCAAGGTGCAGGATTTCGCAACATTTCGCAACCATCAACAGTATTATAAATATCCAAAATCAAAAAATGATATTATCTGGTTATTCAATAACCAGAGATATCCAATTATCATTTTAATGAACCATAGATATCCAATTATCATTTTTAATGGTTTTCTTTGCTTTTCATTCAAAATATCCATCCGTAAAATTCACCCGATTGGATTTTTAGGGGTGATTGGATCGCAGCCACCAGGAGCCAACCGCCACCGTTCCCACAGCCATCCCGGAGCCAACGATTCCCACGCTGTGTGGGATCCTAGCGCCGCCCGGATGAACTGGATGAACTGAACATTACTGGCTAATAACTGGGTATAACATGGTATACCCTCTGGTAATTTAACGTAGCTATTGAAAATTGCCATTCATAGTGGATTTTCCCATTAAAAATGGTGATTTTCCATAGCTATGTTAATTTACCAGAGGGTAACATGGAGATTATGTTGGCTATTAACTGGGTATAACATGGTATAACATGGTATAACATGGAGATGTAACTGGATATGGTGGTTTCAAACATGAATGGATTATTTTCCATTTCATATATGGGATGTCATCCTTCCCATTGACGAGTTTTCATATTTTTCAAGATGGTTAAAACCACCAACCAGATTATGTTGGGGATTGCCAATATAACTGGTTAATCACTTATGGATTATCATGAAGATGTAACTGGATATAGTGGGATCTGCATGGAATGTTCATGGGGATATATGGGGGTATACCGGGATACCAATCTGATTTATCATAAATCTGGATAAATTGCAACAAGATCACGTGGTGATTGTTTTTGTAATTTATCCAGATAAATTGACATGGAACAACCCCCAGTTGGGGACTTATGACTTGGGGTTCCTGAGTAGTTCCCGGTATGAAGCTCCAGTGGTTCCATCCTCAGAATGATTCCAGTGGTAAAGTCTAGAAACCTCACTGAGGATTGAGGGAATCCCAAAATCGCCTTGGTTCTGATTTGGGAATCGCAACAATTTCTGTTGGCGAATCACAACATGTACGTCATGTACCTGGCGAATCTTCTGGGAAGTATTGTTTGGAAGCATCTAAAAGATACAGACCAAAACGATTCTGGAAGGCGATTGAAAGCTGCAGCAGGATGTACAAATATTTGTATGCAGCTATAGTCTGATATGCTATGATTTTGTGTTGTAGTCTATGTTCTCGGAAGTATGATCTATGAGATTGGAGATCTTTGTTTTGTGGACCCAACGAATAGTTTTGGATTCAGCTGTCCTGTTGGGTCACTGTTCCAAGTGGGGGTTTTCTAAATGGGGGTACCCAAAGTCACCATGGGTTTCAATACTAAAATAGTCTAATGACTTGGATGATTGTGGTACCCTCTGATAATTTAACGCAGCTATTGAAAATAGCCATTTATAGTTGATTTACACATTGAAATTGATGATTTTCCATAGCTTTTTGTATATTTATCAGAGGGTAAATCATCGTAAATTCCATTAAACATCCATTTTATCTAATTTTATCCCATTAATATCCTACTTGGTGGCTCATCCCACTTAGTAAGTGGGTTATAACATGTTATAACCCCAGTTATAAATGGGATAAGTAGGGTTAATCCACTTATAACTGGGGTTATAACCCACTTACTAAGTGGGATGAACCACCAAGTATGAAACCATTAGAACATACCATGAACGTCCCATTCTTTTAGGACACCACCGCAACGGTGGCAACTGAAATTTGCGAAAGCCCAGACGTTGCCGACGTTGCCTCGACTCCCGAGGCAGCAGCCTCAGCCTCCAAAGGCGTGGCTGAGATTCCCATTTCAAGTATATAACCATTATATATTATAGATTATATACATATACATATACATATGACATATGATTACACATGATTATGTATATAATTATATATATATATATATATATGTATATATGTATATGTATATACATACATATATGTATATATATATACTTAGCATACTTATATGTATATATATAGCTATCTATCTATACACGATTTCACTTAAATGTAAGTAAGCTCATTGTGAGGCACATTGTGGGACCCCGGTATCAGGTCTCTAAAGTGGCAAAATTCGTCTGAGATATGCCAAACTGCAAAAGTGCATTCTCAATCACGGAAGCTTGGAAAGAGGAGACAATTCCCAGATTATAGGATCCCCCTACTTGTATCTGATTTGAAAGGCAGCAAGGCACATATAAAATTTGGAAACCAACACAACCAAAGCTGAATTTCACAAGTCCAACCATGTGAGCTCACCTCCCTGGTGTCAGGATGCTTCTGCTCCCATGTCTGCAGGTGCTGTTTGTGACTGGTGTTGATGGGAGACTTTCGCGGGGGAACATTGAGCAATTTCGGATTTTGGATGATTTTGGAGATATTTTGGAGATATTTTGGAGATATTTTGGAGTATCCCTTAGTTTCAGACTCTCAGAACATGTGTTTTTTTTTGTGTCAGCTACTTCACTGGGAAGCCGGCTGCAGGATACAGCGTCTCTGCTCCCCTTTCATCGCCAGAGGAGTTTGGGGTTGGGCCTGTTTTTGATGTGCTCCCAACGACGAGCACGCTGCATGGGATTTTCCGGATTTTCCATTCTTCTCACATGGGGACGGTTCAAACATGTTCAAAATATGGTCACGAATCTTTGGTGCCTCTATACTTTACTATAGATCACCTTACTATACCATACTACCCTCTGGTAAACTAACATAGCTATGGAAAACCACCATTTTAGTATGGAAATCAACTATAAATGGCCATTTTCAATAGCAAACTGTTAAATTACCAGAGGGTATACCTTACTATACCATATTCAGAGGGATGAACATCCATTCACCACGGCATATGTTTGATGTGAAGCATTGCAGGACATGCCGGTGCCGACCGAACTGCCCTCGCCCACCTCTCCGGCGGCAATGGTGGGGGGCGACAATGGGGCGGCAGGTGGTGCCAAAGTGGTGAAATTTGGTCAAATTTAATAATAGATGGATTTTAATCTATGATAATATCTAGTGGTATAGTACGGTATAGTTATATAATAGAATATCTATAATATTATAATAGTTGTGCAACAGTTATATAATATAATATCTATATATAGTTATATTTCTAGTTATATCTATAGTTATATAATGGATTTTAATGGGTATATATAAGCAACCATCATTTTCGTTGGATTTGCTGATGATTTCAGAAAGCTCAATTGGAGGTACCTACTCGTACCATAAGGCCTATATAAGGCCTATTTTTCAGGGAATATCCCCACAAAATATGGCCTGATATGGTACAGTACCTCCATTTTAGGATCCTGGAATTCCCATTGATTATTTTTTACTTTTAGTTTTGATAAATGTTGATCAAATTCGGCGTAACTGTCTTTGCAAATCAATACGAGCAAAAAGAAATATCCAAATCAAGATATGTTCTGATTTTTCCCCAGCTACATTGATTTAATGAATATATGTGCTAAATTGATTTAACCGTTCTATCTCTGGTAAGGATCAATACAGAATCATTTTTTTTGGTGGGCTTCCTCATGGGATGATCTTGGCATTCTTTTTTTTGCATATGAAAAAAACAGAAGTAACCAACATGGTAATGGTTATTATATTATAACTCAACCTATGGCTATTATATATATATATGGTTATATATGTGTTCTCCGGAATTGTAGATGATTTCTTGTTCTAAACTCGCTGGTTTCAACAGGGCTTAAACACCGGAGCTGGCAGGGCGAGGGTGAACCCGAAGATGTGGAGGTGCCAACTTGAGCTGTGTTTGCTGAAGCGGTACATGATGGGTATTCGGGTATACTGTAATTGTAATAGCTCAGCAACCCTTGAGCTGTTGGATTAGGGGAGTTTACCATGTTAGTAGCAAATTATTTTTGCGTTTGTTGGGTGACACGCCTGATTGATCAGCCAGGTTTATTGATCTGGGCCAATCTGGGGTTGACACTTTGCGGGAAAGCAACCCATTTCATTGGCCAACATTTCTGATTTGAGAAGTTTGTTCATTTTCCTGACATTTTGCAGAATTAGAACATCTCATTATCTCATTACTTGGCACTCGTAGCCTGGATTTTTGGAGTTTCGTGCAATTGATCAGTGGGAATTTCAGGACCCTGAAACGGAGTTACTGCACCATTTAAGGCAATATTTTGTAGGGATATTCCCTGAAAAATAGCCCTTATTGATCCTTATTACATATAGGCCTTATATATATATATATCATGTATATTTGGGCATTCTTACCAAGTATAACCCAGGTGGCATCAATTTCTTTTGATCTAAAATATGGACTTTGTACATAAAGGACTCCCCAAATAGATAGAATGTTTCCCCACTGATGATAGTTTGCTTTTCTATCCTTTTTGGGGACCCCCAAATTGGGCAATGCCCCTTTTATTGGTTTAATCCCATGATACTGGCTGGTTTGAAAATAACATGTATCTAAGAATGGGATATAAGTCCTATAGTAATCTGCACATGAAAAACTCCATGTTTATCTGCCACTATCCGCTATCCCCTATTTTTATAGATAAAATGGAAAAACCCTCGCTAGTCCCCTATTGTGCAGAATACAATTTCCCCCTTTCCCCATTTTGATAATACGCTCCAACCGTTTGCATCAATTGGTTTAACACTTCAATTTTCCCATTAAACAGGTGGACCATTCAATGAAATTAGATTTCCTAAACTTCACGTTCCAATTAACTAGCCATAGTTGGGTGTAAATCGCCGTCCATCAGCAAGGTCCCAACCGTCCTTTCAGCCCGATCCCCTGGGCGTGAGAAGCCTCAGATTTGGGACGTAGATGGCCTGGTTCTCACTGACAACTCAACATTTTCATGGCAACCACCAAAAAAATGGAGGGTATCTTCAATAAATATTCCAGGGGGTATGAAGAGTAGGGGATATCTAAGGAACCCACCATCCAAAAATGATTGAAGTTGATGACATACTATTAGTGGAACAGTACTTACTTTTCTATGTGTCCAAGGGTTGCTACAGGACATTTGAACATGGTGATATTGAATGGGGATAAGAATGGGATACAACCAACAATATGATGTGCGCTTTTCCGAAAAACTTATTTGTTCCAATTCATCGCAATTTGAACAGGGGGAAGTGATGATCAAATCTGATAATCATGGGATTAGGGGTACCCCATTTTCAGAGGAACCCATAGCTTGTGGCCTAAGCTCCCAACCCCAAAGTTCAAAGGAGACGGTCAAACTTGTGAAATGATGCGCAGATTTGTGGCTATCCGTCAATAAGGGAATTTATCCGCCAACTCAGGGAAATGTAGGAATATTGGAAGAAGTGAAGCGTGACCAACCAAGGTCCGTCTCATTCTATAGTCCATGACTTCATAATCTTCAGTTGTAGTGCTGTCCTGCCATGTCCTGCCCTATATTTTCGATCTGTTGAATAGATCTAGATCACTAATCCCTGACTTTACATCTTATGTTGTCCGGGCAGGTTGACGCACTTGAAATATCTACACATCGGTTTCTGAAGACCGAAAATAGGGTACCCGGGTACCTATCGATTCCAGAGGATCATCAACTTGATCAGCATTGACCAGCATTTTGTTTGTCAATTTTTAAAGCATTATTCACCACCAAGAGTGAGGGAATTTTCCATGTCTTGATAAGGTCCATATTTTAGGTCCTTTGTTAATTCATGGATTACGGGAATTCTTGGATCACCATGGATCTGCCCCCAAGCAGATCACATTCCAGGCGAATCGCCAATGCCTTCGCCAGAGCTACTGCCACAAGTGATGCACTGCTCTTAGAAAACTGGGGCAACGGCTGGCTGCGGTTGGTGATGGTTGGTAGCAGGTCCATTTTCGAAGCGCAAAACTGATCTCCCCCAAAGCATATTGGTTGATGTCACTTGATGTCCAGCCACTTGGTCCTCTAAGAGGTCTAGATGATCCTCTGCCGGGGATGATTCGCCTGAAGTGTTTTGGATTTTTTTCGGTGATGGGTGGCGCAAGTAGATGTGGTCGCAGAAAGCCGAGCGCAGGCTTTTTTATCAGAGATTTGACTTGTGATATCCAAGATATATGCAAGATATCCATATTCATCGTGTGGCTGTAATATTCCTAGCATCATCATATATTCATTTTGATAGGGAGCTAACCAGCAACACTGTGGCCGTCAAGCGTCCGAAGTGCGAACTGGGGGTTTCATTTCTGAATTCTTGTTGATCAATTAAGTATCATGGATTATCATGGGATATATATAATTAACCATGATAATCCATGATATTAGTGGATATATTATACCATCAACCAGTTGGAATTCTTATTTGATTTCCGTTTGGTCAAATCACTGAATTGTATTGGTGTCCAAATCTTGGTTGTAACCCCATTTGTGCTGATTTTCATCTCTGCTTTTGTTGGTGAAATCCGGTTAAACAAAATCATTTTGGTAAATTTTTTGTATCTCCAAAATCTTGATTTAACTCTAGTTGCTTGACGTTTTGGTTGAGTTTTTTTTGTATTTCCCCATTGAAACCACCTTAAATTTGCTGCTGTTCTATGCTGTTCTCATGTTATCTGATGCTGGAGGTCCTCGGCCATGGCGATCTCCTCGGCGCTGAACATGTCATCCTCACAAATGTCCGGGGGCACTTAGCCGACTTCGCCGGGCTTTCCCTGTGATCGTCCCACTGAGCTAACATTGTGACCATTGGGTACGCCTGGTTTTTAGGGCAGTGATTTTTCTTTATTTCATGTGTATGATGAGTAAATTATGAGCCAGCATTTCGGAATACCCATTAAATCCATTAAGCATGCTGGGCTATGGGTGTGGAGACCCTCCAAACCATTGGATTGTTGCCAGTTGCATTATCATTCCTAGACCCCCATCTGGGGTTTCCTTGAAATGGACCGCTTCATCATCCAAGTTATTGACAACTGAATCGGGAAACCAGACCGGACATGTTTTTTTCCAGGTTTCCGCATCAGAAACCTCCTTAAATGGTGGATGAAACTTGGTTTTCCCATGGGAAAACTCCCGCTGCAGGGTGACGAGTAGCGGCCTGCAACATTCTCCCACGGAGCGGGTCAACACGGTGGAACTGATCCAAGAAACATCGGGATTTAACCGTCTTACATTGGATTAATATGTACATTGGACTTGTATGATATATCATGATACAGTGATACATGTATATACAGTCATATAATGTCATATTATATATATACACTATATATATATATATTATACACACACACTCTCTCTCTCTCTCTATATATATACATGTATATATATATACATATGTGGCAGGGACCTTTGGGGTCTATTTCGTTCCTCCCCACACAAACGTAATCAAACGTAATTCTATTTGCATATATACTATACACATAAGTAAATATGTCTACATGTGTGTACAAGTTCA
>Ga0126342_10015612_pt1 | contig 13302 bp, 14 predicted proteins | sample Cyp1metagenome_FD_92528 | JGI IMG/M metagenome (GOLD analysis project Ga0126342, IMG submission 92528) | Coral microbial communities from Lord Howe Island, Old Settlement Bay, Australia - Cyphastrea 1 metagenome | ecosystem: Host-associated > Invertebrates > Cnidaria > Coral ...
AGGAGAAGTGCTCGGTAGGCATTGCATGGCCGAGCTGGCTTCGAGCCACCTGTCTGTCCTTCTGACCTCGCCAAAAGTGCCAGGGGAGTGGTCTGGAGGCTGCACAGCTACAGGCTGCTGGGAGGGGACGATCCTTCCAATACTTTACAAGCAGCTCACTCCCAGCAAGCGAGAGTATTTGTTGATCGAAAATTTGCCCCAAGCAGTGTTCTCAGTTCTTTTTTTGCTGGCTGAAGGCGGTTCATTCTTCGTTGGTGTTTTGAATCTCCTGGTGCCTGGGGTGCAGATTCTCTTGACTTGTTTTTGTTTTGAGCCGGTGCTGTCTGCTGCTGCGCCAGCACTGGGCAAAAAGCTGAACCGAGCGATGCGCAACGGTGATATGGTCGCTGCTGCCTTTTTGGAGGAGTCCTTGCGAATGAAGCGCTCGGTGCACCGTGATCGGGATCACCCTAGTATTGCCGCAACACTGCATGAGCTGGGCAGAGTGAGTCAAGCTGCTGGAGATCTTCCCGAAGCAAAGCAGCATCTGGAGAAGTCTTTGCGAATGCAGCACTCCCTGCACGGTGATCGGGATCACCCTGATATTGCCGCAACACTGCATGCGCTGGGCGGAGTGAGTGAAGCTGCTGGAGATCTTCCAAAAGCAAAGCAGCATTTGGAGGAGTCCTTGCGAATGCAGCGCTCCCTGTACGGTGATCGGGATCACCCTGGCATTGCCATAACACTCCATCAGCTGGGCAGAGTGAGTCAAGCTGCTGGAGATCTTCCGGAAGCAAGGCAGCATTTGGAGGAGTCCTTGCGAATGCAGCGCTCCCTGTACGGTGATCGGGATCACCCTGATATTGCCGCAACACTCCATGAGCTGGGCAGAGTGAGTTTGGGAATGATGTTCCGCCTGGATCTGGCCTCCCGCCTTGATCAAGATGTTCCTTGCCAGACGCAATGACTTTTTGTACTGACAGTTTTTGTTTGAACTATCACAGGCAAATCATCATATCAGGAATATGTAAAATTAGGAAGGTTAATTTTCTGATTGTTTTACCTGCGGCCACCTTGCCATTTGAGCTGGGCTTGGCCACAATTGTTCTAGCATATGCTGTAGCAATGCAACATGCCCTTCATATTTTGGTCCTTGATAACCCCGTCAGCCACAGCTGAAGACACAAAAGGCATTCGTCAACCAAAAGGAAAACTTGTAAACTAGGTTGGTGAATGGGTGAGGGGGCATCAAGTCACAGACCGGGGGCAGTTTTCACAGGGGTCCTCGACGAATTTGACCTTGCCTGGATTTTTTCAGGCCAAAAGATGTGACTGGACCAATCCAGGATTTTTTTCTTATCTTTCTTTCATGAGCTTTGGTGTCCATATTGGGCAGCGCTCGGCGTGAACCAATCCGGGAAAATCGGTGGAAAAGCTTCAGAGTGCAGCCGTGCCGCAAAGACCATTGAGACCTGTGAAGATTCTCAGGGACGTCTTGGAGGAAGCCATGTCCTTATGATTGGTCCTCGAGACCGGTGTCATTATCAGCAAATCTTTGCTTAAGGATGCAGATGCATCACGTTTAGCCAAAACACGCCCCACTGCAGCATATTTTGGCCAGGTTCGAGCTGGGAGCCAAGTAAGTAATCCAGAGGAGGTTCAGCCACATCCAGGGTCAATGAAAGTCACGTATAATTGCATGATAATATGTTATAAGAATTTTGGTTGCTCCTTCGTCCTTTATTTGGTGACATGGTTGTAGTTCAAACGCGCGGGTCGCAGTTGATCTTTAATTCCTTCTTCCTTCATGTCGCAGTCCAAAAGGCTGCATCAGAATTGTAATCTGGTAGCTCTTGGCCTTCAAAATTGGGTCACCATTTTTCTTCGTCCAAGTGATGCCTTGTTTCTGAGGCCTGGCAATACTGGGAGTAATGACTTGAATCAGATATGGTTTCAGAAAATAGTTGCTCCAATTGTTTTGTAAGATAGCTTCGCAACCCGCGAGCCAGCTCTGATGCAGGGATGCCTCCAGAAAACGATCAAGGGTTTCTTTGAATCAGTGACGTTTCATTTCAGGTGGTGCATACCCCAACTTCGCTGCCAACCTTGATCCTGATGTGCATTCCATTTGGGGCCACTCTAGGAAATTTTGTGATTGCAAAAATCAATTTTTTGGTAGGAGTCGTGTTTCAATGGTTGGTGGCTTATCTCCAATACAGTTGGCGGATTAGGCCAATGATACAGTTCAACTTCCTTCCTGGATGGTCTACAGCTCCAAAAGTTTAACATGCAGCCCAACCATTGTCTCGAATTCAATGCATATGCATATATATATAATAGATTAATAGTATCTAGTATCATATATCATGATGTATCATGTTGCAGTTCCCTTTGGCGTCCCCTACTGTATCAAGAGGGCTACCGGGCTACCATCTATCATTTAACCTGGTAATTCAAAAGCAACATTTAAGACTAAGATTGCCATTTATATCCGGTTTTTCTTATGCCCCCACTAAAAGACATCAACACCACCATACACCACTCATCCTACCCATGTTTGTTTGTCCTGGTGCAATCACCTCCCTTCCATTGGCTCAGGCAGGCGACGCGGTGGTGCCCAAGCACGTGGTGACGGGGAGTGCTTGGGCGCATTTAAACCTATATGTAGTCCCTTCCCCTGTAACCATCCTGGGTCGATGTTTAGGGATGACTCCAACCAAGAACAACCACATAGATGACGGCTTATAACGTTTATGATATGATCATCTATGATTAGGGAGGTTGACCTACAAAGATAACAAACAATGCAACTCAACCACTTTCTTGTTCTGAATCCTGAGACATGATCAGGAGCAGAACCAGCCAGAGAAATTGAACAGAAACAAAGCCAATTTGGAATGACACAAGCACCCACTAGTAAAGAGTAGAAAGTATCACCTCAGCCAAGAGTAGCATCACCTAAGAAATTGACTTGACACTTGTTCTTAAACACCGCAGGTTGCAGGTTCATTTTACCTAGACTTGGATTGGTGTTTGCACATTTCACTTGGATGACTTCTATGGTTGATGGCCATGCCTGGTAACACCGACATCAAGGGCCAAGGGGCTATCTTTAAGATACAGGGACCGGCTACTGTATAACCACCATGACAATGAAACCATTCACTTCTGCTTCAAACGATCGCGCCAGGTGATCCCTTGACAATCAACATGAAACCCTGAAAGCCAGTGCGTGGCAGGCGTGGCACTTACGGCACTGGGCTGGCTCTGGTGGCGCACTTGGTTCCCAGTGGACGCCGTTGTCGCCGCGGCTCTTTGCGTGGCAAGCGTGGCACTTGGCGACATCGACGTGCATTCTGCGTGGCAGGCAGGCGTGGCACTTACGGCACTGGGCTGGCTCTGGTGGCACGCTTGGTTCCCAGTGGACGCCGTTGTTGCCGCGGCTGTTTGCGTGGCAGGCGTGGCCCTTGGCGACATCAACGTGCATTCTGCCTGGCACGCGTGGCACTTGGCGACATAGACGTGCATTCTGCGTGGCAGGCCTGGCACTTGGCGGCATCGACGTGCATTCTGCGTGGCAGGCATGGCACTTACGGGACTGGGCTGGCTCTGGTGGCGCGCTTGGTTCCCAGTGGACGCCGTTGTCGCCGCGACTGTTTGCGTGGCAGGCGTGGCACTTGGCGACATCGACCTCCACTTTGCGTGGCAAGCGTGGCACTTGGCGACATCGATGTGCATTCTGCGTGGCAGGCGTGGCACTTGTCGATATCGACCTCCACTTTGCGTGGCAGGCGTGGCACTTGGCGACATCGGCGTGCATTCTGCGTGCAGCCGTGGTGCTTGGTGACATCGACCTTCACTTTGCGTGGCAGGTGTGGCACTTATTGCACTAGTCTGGCTCTGGTGGCTTTTGTCACACACACACACCACTTTGTCACACACAACTCTCACACAACTTTGTTGCACATTGCACGTTTCTTTACTTTCACACGAATTTTTGTCACACACACAACTTTGTCACACAAAACTCTTCCACACAACTTTGTCACAGATTCCTTTCACACACAACTTTGTCACACAAGCCTTCACACACAACTTTGTCACACACACAACTCTCACACACACACAACTTTGTCACACACAACTCTCACACACACACAACTTTGTCACACACAACTCTTTCACACACAACTCTTTCACACATAACTTTGTCACATACATCTCTTTCACACACACACACACAATCTTTTACACAACTTTGTCACATACAACTCCTTCACACACACAGCACTTTTACATATACAAACTTACACACACACAGCACTGTCACACACAGCTCTTTCACCCAACCTGTCTTGCACCATCTCCTTTCCTTTCTGCCTTTCCCATCTCATTTTCACCTCTGCTTGGTGCTCATTGGAAGCAGTTGATTTGTGGGGTTATCCGGTCCTTTCATTATTATCATCATCATTACTATCATCATTTTCATCATCATTATTATTAAAATTTATTTCAATATCATTATTATGATCATTACTATTGTTATTACTATTTTTTGGTTATTATTACTATTAATCTTTTATTAGTTATGATTCTTCTTCTTATAATTACTATCAATGTTAGTATAATTATGGGGTGATATCCCAACTTAAGGGGTTTATAACCATAGCTTTGTAATCTATAAGCACAGGGTCTAACACATGATGGAAGGTACTGGGAACCATTGGGAACCTATCCGAGGCATTTCAGGCTCCGCAGCGAAACTCAAAGGTATGCATGATATGCATGGAAGATACAGGGACCTTAATTTCATTCAGTTTGTTCATCCTAGGTTTAATTCACTTGAGATTCCTGGTTGGTTTTGCATTCAGGGCAATTTCAACGTCGCAATGGCAAACATTTTACAATGCTTCGGATGAACATCCAGGTGTGAAGGAAATACTTTGAAGATCTTTGAAGGGCTAGGATCACAGGATGTCAAAGGTATCCCGATGTTCCCCGATGCACGACTGAGGTGATACAACAGTGGGACACCTGGCCGGAATCTCACATAAATTGGTCAGTTGACATGCCACCGGTACTTTTTTTATTTAAAGAATGCATTTCTATGTTTTTCTTTGTTCCGTCCAGTCCTTTCATATCCTTTTTACATCATTCTCTTTGCCAGCTTTGCTTGTAAACTTCGCAATACTTTGCTGTAAGGTGTGTTGACATGACCGTCGCTGTGACATGACACCTGCCTTCTCTCGAAGGCCATTTCTCAGTGGTCACGTTTCGTGAGAGGAACTGCGACCAGCAGGCTGACCTGTGGCGACCAATCCACCAGAAACCTTTCGGGGGTTGCCTCACCCGAGGGTTGTGCGAATGCCTCGCATGGTGACTTGTGGCGATTGTCTCACTTCGCTCTCCGCATGCAGACGAATGAGACAAGTATTAGATGTTATAGTTTGGTAAGGTTGATGTAATATGTCACTTTGGTATTTTAACAATGTCAAAACCATCAGCTATTCATTGACAAAATTCGTCTGTGAAATCCATCAAATGTTCGTCGCCAGGCGATGCCGAAGCTTGCCGGAACTGCGTGGTGTGCTGCCCAGGCATGTGGTTTGTTGACGAGCATAGAAACTCATCAAAGGTATGCATGATATGCATGGAAGATACAGGGACCTTAATTTCATTCAGTTTATTCATCCTATAGGTTTAATTCACTTGAGATTCCTTGCGGGTTTTGCATTCAATTTCAAACACGAGTTGTCATGGCAGACATTACAATGCTTCGGATAAATATCACGGATTATCAAGGTGTGAAGGAAATATTTTGAAGGTAATTCAAGGGCTATGATCACAGGGTACTAAAGGTATCCCAAGGTTCTCGGATGCACGACTCTGCTAAGTTTTCCTCGTCACTCTCTTTATCTCCCTGTATCAGCAGTGTTTCTAAGCTTGGCTATATTATTACTGATATATTGACAAAAGTATTGGCAGTTTTGGTGTGAAATCAAACCTGCCTGGCTCAAACTCGTGCGTCAGCTTCTCCCGCCCTGGGGAGCTGAGGCCCAATGCGGCGTTCAATTTGTGGTTCCCCGCCATGCATGCATATGTACGTGTCCCTCTTTCTAGTCCTGTACATGCCTGCAGACTCGACATGCCTGCAAGACGGGATTCCCGAAGAACGTCGCAAGAACTTGGCTGCTCGGGCTGTTGACGTCTATTGTGGCACCCGGAAGAATGTTTTTTTTTTTAAAGGCCGTGTTTGGGAAGCTCTTGAACCCGCAGCCCTTTGATTTCCACACTAGAAGCCGCATCAAAGCTCAACTAGACACGCCCTAGCCTCAATCCGTTGGTGTCAGCTGTCCTCAGTTGTGCATGAGGTAAACCAATTCACCGGAGAAAGCTATCCGCTTGGCATGCATCGACATAACTGGCCAGCAGCGTTTGCTACATCCGCCCTTGCTCGCATTCTTATTGAAGAGAAGTTCGGTGACTCCTTTGGGAAATTGGCCTTTCAATGACTTTCAAATCTTCCACCTTGCAGATATCATTCGTGTTGGTAGGTCACAATTCACATTATTGTTCGTTGCATCCACATTTTTTTGCTTAAATCTCCGGGCTCGTGTGGATTTGGTGGGTCTTCTTGCCGGGTTACCATGTCAATGTCATCGCAACCGGATTGTCTACAGTGGATGGCATTTATGCCTTGACAGGCTGCAGCACACCATTGAATATCAAAGACCGTGGATGCGCTGATAGCATCAACGTGACTTACACTCATGTCCCTTTGGCCCAAACAGAAAAGGCTTGCCCAAAAGCAAAAAAACAAATACTCAAAGTTTTTCTGCTTGTGTTTCTGTCGCAGAAGCAACTTGAAACGGGAACGCAAGGTGGCAATGGAATCCTGGCTGTCGTCGTGGCAGAATGCTTGGGATGTCATTCAGGAGGAATATCCTGCCACAGCTCCTCGCAGTCTTGGCAGCATGGGTTATGATGGACGAGTTTCTTTGTTCATCAGCCAGACAGTCCGAGAGACAGCCTGGGAGGGTGAAGGTCTCAGTTTAGAGTTCTACCGTAGCTACAACGTGACCTGGCACAACGCTGCAAGATACTTTGACGGACCACAGTCTCTGAATACCTCTTTGCTCAAGCGTTGTAATGAGACACGTCTCATGCTTTCCATAGACATGAAATTATACTTAGAAATCACTGGCGACTGGGATGGAGTCGATGTGGTGAACGAGACTGTCTTGGGGAAGTGCTTTGATGAATACTTTTGGTTTCTTGGATCAATTCAGCAAAAGTGTGTCTTGATGTGTCTTGTGCGCAGAAAGTATATCTGAGTGCCATGCTGACAACTGGAGGTACCCTCCCTCATGCCGCCACGATCCTACCAAGTGCTTCATTTACATCACCGGTGGGAATGGCTGGGAGATCGACACTGCCATGCAAAAGGCCACTCTGTGGAACATGCCAATGGCAAGTGCTGTTGCTGTCGATTGGCGCTCCTTTACTCAATTGCCGCTTCACCATCATGCCTTGCTGCTTGGCCTGGACCATACCACAGGTTGGGTTCAACCTGGTTCGCAAGGTTAGCATTACGAAGCCTTGCCAAGCACATAGGGCCCATAGGGGGGTTTCTGAAAAGGGGGATCCCCAACAAAACCATGGTTGTTTCAATGCTAAGTCATGGTCACCCATGACTGGATCTTTATTTTAGGGGGTACCCCCATGACAAAACGGAAAGCTCCTGTCATGTTTGTTGGTTCAAAAAACAATACGCACGTATATAAATAATTCTATATATATTATATTGTCTACCATAAGGCAGTTTTATCAGTCCCAAGCCTGGCCAAGCGCTGTCTCAGCTGAGGTTCTATTGGTGGCTGCCAGATCCCACCTTCTTATCATTGTCCCCAATTGAGGTGGCCTTCCCTGCCTTTGATCGACAGGCTTTTGAGCGGGGTGATAAGCGCAACGCCGTCACCAGCGAATCCGTGGAGATCCTGGTGAGTCAGGAGTGGTCGATGGGTCGAATGTGCTGCGGGGAAGAAAGGCATGTCATAAATCGACTCAGAATCGGCTTCTAATCATATTTTTGTTTGATCTTTTTTGTGCCTTCTTAGGGGTTGCTGAGGTTGTCAGCATATCAGCCCCAGCTCCTTCTGTTTCCTTCAGGACCTGCAATTGTTGGCGCCTTATGTTTACAGCTTCTTGGAACCTTGGACGAGGCTCTGATGTGAGCATTGAGAATCTGTGCTTTGGAAAAAAACCATCCGTTTGCACATCCTTTGGTCGCAGCAGTTTGCATCAGCTGATCCAAGGATTCCTGGGACATGTCAGTCAAAGATGTGAACAAGATCCTGGAGGATCAGATGCAAAGCAACGCTGATTGGCGTGAAGTGGCCTGTCGATGGCTCTTAGGCCACGAAAATATCTGGAAGAAGTGGTTGCCCTACAGCACCCAGTGCCTTCAGCAGTTTGGGCTGTACAACATTGTCTTGGACAAATTTGTAGACAATCGCGACGACCCAAGTGATTTGACCTGTCGCGCATGCCCTTCAGGCACGAAGCTTTTTGGAGATCCCTGAAATTCACTGACATCACCTTGATGAATCATCGAAATATAATTAACGACAATTAGCACAGCACTTCATTTTTAAGTAGTGTATTGTGACATGATTGTGGTGAGATTATATGATATGTTTGATGTTTATGATCTCCTCCTACATATGTTCGTATATATAATTTTCCCATATATATACACATATGTACATATATGTGTTTATATATACACTGTACCTTGTTGTCATATTCACACCATCTTGTTGTCATATTCACACACACACACACGTTGTATTGTATCACATTGTACAAGTACAGCCTGGACAGACCAGGGGCGGACGTTTCCACAGTATAATCAGAAAATTAAATACTTTCTTCGAGTGATCCCCACCAAGTGCCATTCTACCTGATAAATATTGTGACACATATATTTTGACAAGCTATCTGGCATTCTATCTGACATTTTATCTAACGTATATTCTGGCATTCTATCTCGCATTCTTTCCTGACATTCTATCTGGCACTATATCTGGCGCTCGCGGTTGAGGTCCGGCAGTTCCCACTGAGACCTGGCGCTCGCGGTTGCGGAGATGGAGGAAGCGGAGGAGGTGGAGCAGGCGGAGGTGGAGGATGGGCGGCATGCAGCTTTGCTAAAACCTAGAGACCCTCACCTGGCAGGTGGGGAAAAAGGGGAGGTTGCTTGGTTAACTGGTTTGCTGCTTGATGGATGATGATGGTGATGATGATGGCGGTGATGATGATGGTGATGATGATGATGGTGATGATGGTGATGATGGTGATGATGATGTTGATGATGGATGATGGATGATAGATGACTAATGAAGGAAGGAGGGAAGGATGGATTGATGGATTGATGGATTGATGGATGTGTTATGTTGATGGGGCCATTGGTTGATGGATTGATGGGTTGAGAAGGACAGAATCACGCCGCAGTTTTTGAAACAAAACTCAGGAACAATGCCTTCAAAATCCGGAGCAGTTTAGGCCTAACAAACCCAGACGCATTTCTCATTTTTTTTTTGTCGGTTTTCCTTCAATATTCATTTGATTGTAAGCCATCGTTTCACCCCTACATTGCAAACTATATCATGCTGTGTCACTTACAATCTTCTTCACCATGTTGAACAGTTTTTATTTAGCGTATTCAGTGTATTCAGTCATTTACAGTTATAAACTGGTGTGCAGTGATTTTCTATTGCATCAATTTGCATCATGCATCCATCATACATATAGTCTATATTTTTTAGTTTCTTCCGGTTTCTTCTGCTCGTTCTTTTGTGGCATGTCATACCGATCTGATCTCAGCTGATCCCCACGTGTCCTATCGGTTTGGTGCCATCGCTTCGCTCTTCGCTTGCTCGCTGCCTGATCGTTGGGCGACTCTTATGGTTTCTGCCTATCGTCCTTGTCGTCCTTTTCGGGGATAAATTGATAAATCCCCATTTTTTTTGGGATCTTATTTTTCAGTTTGTCAAGCAGACTGCTGTTCTTGAAAATTACCATTTCTGCGTCAAACAAAGTTGCGGATGAGCAGCTGCTTGCAAGATGTCTTGCAAATGCTTCTAAATCACAGACGGGCAGGCACATATTCAAAAGAATTTGTGGACGATGTTGGAACAACTTGGATCTGTGTTCAATGTCCACTTGGAAGTGCGCAACCTTATGGAGCATCTCTGGCATGTGAACCCTGCAGCTTCGGAACCTACCAGGATGAGCTAGGACACTTGTCAAACAACTGCTGGTATCTGTCCAGTCGACAACTATGTGATTTTAATATATTTTAATTTTGGCACATCTACAGTATCATTCATTATCACTTATCCATAATAAAAGAACCAGCACCGCAGTCATGGTGTCTGTGAGGATTTTTCAACTGGACGGAAGGGTTTCCCCTCTCTCACTCTCTGTCCGCAAGGAGTGAGTCTAAGAAACCGTTCTCTTCCAAAGCTGCTTGCTGTCAAGGGTTCGCAACGTGTGTCCACATTGATGTGGGATAGCGTGCCCACCACCTGTCTCTCATTTCGTGAATAGCGGCACAGAATCACATGGTAGGTGCAATAAGAAGAGCCAACACAAGAAACCTTGATTCTCAGTTTATAGACCAGTTTTGGATTAATTTTTGCCAGAATTTGGTTTGCCCATAGCTTCAAGAGATAATGATTGGAAAGCATACTGCATAATTTCAATCAGGGAGAGGAAAAGTGACTCTATTATCCGGAAACTTGTCCCAAAACTGTGTTAAGCTTGGTGCGCGCAAATGCAGACCCCATTCTCAGGTTCCACTCTGGCAACGTCTCAGGAAAAACACACTTGTCCCATCTTGTCCCAAAGATTAGACAGACTTGGACCCAAAGTTTTCGCCAAACCATATCGAAACATACCGGAAAAACACATTGCCACAGTTATATACGAAATTACAGGTTGAAGTGATTTTAGAAAGTGTTCCCCAAACAGTGTCCACACTGAGGGGTTCTCACGTTAGGTGTAAAGGCCGATGCTTCATCAGGGTGCTCACTCTGGGCGCGGCATTTTTCTTGTAAATTTCCGTAAAACGTGGCTCTTGTGAAATGTTGCAGTGCATTTCGACTGCGAGGCTCGCACAAAAAGTGTGTCCGGGTTCTGGGCTCAATCTGGGCCGCGGCATTTTTCCTGTAAATTTCCGTATAACGTGGCTCTTGTGAAATGTTGACTTGCATTTCGAGCACGCAGGCTCGCACAAAGTGTGCGCCTAGGTTCTGGGCCGCGGCATTTTCCCTTTAAATTTCTGTATAAAGTGGCTCTTGTGAAATGTTGACTTGCATGTCGATTGCGCAGGCTCGCACAAAGTGTGCGCCTAGGCTTGGGCTCGGCCACTTCTCCTGTAAATTTCTGTGCAAAATGGCTCTTGTGAAATGTTGTCGTGCAGGCTCGCACGAAGTTTGCGCCAAGGCTCTGGGCTCGGGCACTTTTCCTGTCAATTTCCCAGATAATGCGGCTCTTGTGACATCTTGACGTGCATTTCCACTGCGCAGGCTGTGGTCCTAGGTCTTGGGATCGGTCCTCCCCCTCAACATCATCATCCCCCCCGATCATCATCTTCCTCCTCCTCAACATCATCATTCTCAACATCATCATCTTCCTCCCCCTTCACATCATCATCCTCAACTTCATCATCCTCAACTTCATCATCCTCCACCTCCTCTTCTGCAACATCCTCCTCCTCCTCCTCCTCCACCTCATCCTCCGCACATCCTCCTCAACATCATGCATCTTCCTCCTTCTCAGCATCATCATCCTGCACCTTGTCCTCCTCCACTTCATCTTCCGCATTATCATCCTCATCCTCATCCTCCTCAACATCATCATCCTCATCCTCATCCTCCTCAACATCATAATCCTCCACATCATCCTCCTGCACCTCATCATCCTCGTCATCATCATCCTCATCATCATCTTCCTCCTCCTCCTCATCATCATCATCATCACCATCATCATCATCATCACCATCATCATCATCATCATCACCATCATCATCATCATCACCATCATCATCATCAACAACATTATCATACATTATCCTCCCACACCCCACACTGTGTGGGGTCTCTTGCCGGGAGAATTTTTTGATGTGTTTGACCGTGCGAACAAACTGTCTGAGTCCACGGCAAACTCCAAAGATGCGGTTCTCACTCATGAAATCATGGGGCCTGAGCAGTGGAAAGGTGCTGTCTCTTCCGGTCTTCCAGTCCTGTGTTGTCCTTCTTTACCCTTTACCCGAAGGCTTGCAGGGCGTCTATTTGATATTTCCCGGATGGACCCAAGTTTGGTGTGGGTGCTTACATGTGCTTGCCTGGGCGCTATTGTGTTTTTACATTGCAAAGGCGTTGTCTGGGAGTTTGCCTCCCAGCCCCATGTCAAGTCTACGCGAACTATGCCTGACCGTCCAAAAAATGAAAGAGACATTGTGAAACCAACCGTGAACATTTGTGCTGCTGTGATTTTTTTTGTTTGGGCGTGTCCACAACGGGTGCCGCCATTTTCATGCCTGGAATGTGGAGCAAGGATCGGTGGCCTGCAAGCGTTGCGCCATTGGGGACTACCAAGACGAAAGGGGCCAAGGTGCTTGCAAGTCATGCCCGCCGGGCACGACCACATTAGGCTTTGGACCCTTGGTCTATTTGCATATCGAACACAAGGATTGCACACTGAAGGTTCCTAGAAAATCCTCACAGCGAGCATCTCACAAGTGTGTATTAAGTTAACATGACGTCCGCCGCACATAAGTAATGTTTTCACTCAATTGCCGCACCAGGTGGCGGTGTTCTTTTTGTGAAGAGACCAGAGTTTCCATCTACCTTCTTGGTCTGAGCACCGCTTGGTGTGAGAACCAGAGAATTTTGCGTATATTGCGAATTGCATGATGCGTATCATTGTAGAGAATTGTAGTAATGTGGGCAACGCAATAATAAACCTACGGTTTGGAAAAGGTTTATACAAACCGTTGGTGATTTTCCGGATGGTCTATTGTTGGACTGACCACATTACACACATATATATACACATATGTATGTCATGTTATGTTTTGTGATGTTATGTTATGTTGTGGTATGGTATGGTATGGTATGTGTATGTGTATGTGTATGTGTATGTGTATGTGTATGTATGTGTGTATGTGTGTATGTGTGTATGTGTGTATGTGTGTATGTGTGTATGTGTGTATGTATGTATGTATGTATGTATGTATGTATGTATGTATGTATGTATGTA
>Ga0126342_10015613_pt1 | contig 13302 bp, 13 predicted proteins | sample Cyp1metagenome_FD_92528 | JGI IMG/M metagenome (GOLD analysis project Ga0126342, IMG submission 92528) | Coral microbial communities from Lord Howe Island, Old Settlement Bay, Australia - Cyphastrea 1 metagenome | ecosystem: Host-associated > Invertebrates > Cnidaria > Coral ...
CATGGAAATTCATGTCCATGACTCACCAGGACAACCTGTCCTGATCTCACGAAAAGCTCTGGCAGCCTTGGGTGCCGTGGTGGACTTCAGCGAGAACAAAGTCATCTACAAGGCCGTGAACCCCAATGTGGTCTTGACGCTGAAGCAAGCTGGGAATGGTCACTTGTTGATGTTGACCGGCAACATTTTAGATGGTGGTCACAAACGTGCCACACCTTTTTCCAGCCTAGATGAATAGGGACAACTCTCCTCTGAGCACATGGAGAAAACAGCTCAGGGGAGTCCGAACTCAACATTGCAATGTGCAAGTAAGTAAGTAAGTAAGTAAGTAAGTTCTAGGCATTTGTCAATTTTGTGAACTTCAATCTGTACAGCACGATTTTTGCATGTCTTGTCATGAAACCCAGATCCCGCATGAGGACAAGACACACAAACCACACGTGTGCACACAGCACTCTCAGGATCGAGATCGTAGTTCCCAGCCTGCTACCAACACAGGTGGTCATGGCCATGTCTCAGTGCAAGAGCAAGGCCGACTGGAAGGACAAGTTGGAGGAGGCCGGCCTGCTGGTTCCCAAGGATGCAACCCTCCAATACATGAAGATGATTTGGGCCGAAGCTCAACAAGAACTCAAAGCCAAGAACTTAGAGGGCACCTTGGAGTCCGAGATCAAGGCACTCCGTGCTGCGGGCCGCAAAAAGTCAGTTCTGTTGGACTTCATGAAAGACAAGGGCAGGAAATCAGAGGCAACATGGGAGGACATGAAGAAGGTATTAGAAGAGAACTGGCTTTCTATTTTTGGAGCCCCAAAGGTCATGAAGGTAGATCCAGCTGGCCCGTGGATGTCTCAGGCAGCCACTGACTACATGGACGAGCGGAACATTGAGTACATCAGTATTCCTGCCGAGGCACACTGGACCATCGGAATAGTAGAAAGTACCATCAAAACCTTCAAGGGCATCCTCACCAAACTCATGGGGGAGTTTCCCAATCGTAGTGTTGATGAACTTGTGGCAAGAGCAATATGGACTGGCAACGACATGGACATGATTGATGGATACACCTCCGCACAACGAGTTTTTGGTAGGGCACCTGATGATTTTGGGCGGTTCTTCAAAGACCAAACGGAAATACCACTTCATCCTTCTCTAGTAGCTGATGGAAGTTTTAAGGAGATTCAGATGTTAGGCGAGTAGCAGAACAAACCTTTATTGAAGAACAAGCAAAGAGAAGAATTGAACGAGCTTAACGCTGGTCACCGTAGAGCTGAGGTTTTCTTCCTGGTGATTTGGTCTATATTTGGAGAAATCAGGTCCCCAAACGAGAGCGCACCACACAAAAGTCAGGACGATTCATAGGTCCAGCCAAGGTCCTGGCAACAGAAACACGACGTGAACCTGATGGTCAATTGCGTCCTGGTCATGTGGCATGGGTATACAAAGGGGTGTAGACTTTTCAAAACTGTTCCTGAACAACTTTGGAAAGCTTCACCTAACTTATGAGCACATGGTAGAAGAACTTCATGGACCCATAGACCTTCCTTGGACTATTACAGCATTGGCTTCCAATCAGAACAAAGCAGTTTTTCAGGATCTCTCTCAAGAAAGACCATCTGATGCACAGTGGGAAGAGGCACCGACAGAAGAAGAAGAGGAGAGAGGAGTGATGCTTAGAAGAAGGTCAAAAGGTCCTGAAATTAGAGGCCAGAAAAGAGAGGTGGCTTCAGCTCAAAAACCCAGTGAACCATTTTCATCCGCCCGCGGCAGCAAGGAACGCAAGCGGGAGAACCTGGCCAGAGAACCCTGCCCCTTCTTTGCGGCAGAGGAGAATCGGAAAGGTGTGGAGATTGAGTGGGCGTTACCAACATCAAGGAGAGGCATCAAAAAGTTTATCAACAATCCGGAAGCCTATGTTTGTACTCAACTCAAGCGAAAAACAAGTAGAAGTTCGAGAAAAACAACTTACTCCATCAGAGGCCCTTGAGTTTCACAAGGCCAAGGAGACAGAGGTGAAGAATTTCATTGCTTCAGGATGTTTTGTTGGCCAAGGATGTGGTTCCTGATGAGCGTCGTATTGCGGGTACGAGGTGGCTTTTAACATGGAAACATGGCGAGTCTTTTGAGGGAGGCAAGAAGGCCAAAGCACGATATTATTTTGGGCTACCAAGATCCAGAACATGAAAACGTACAGGACAACATCCGCACCGACACCCAGCCGCTCAGGTAGACAGCTGTTCTGGCAACTTTGCAGCTGGAAACGCTTTCGGCTGAAGAAGGGCGACATATCGGGAGCCTTCCTTCAAGGCGATGACATGGAGGAGGAATTGTGGTGTCGTCCCGTGAAGGAGATCACAGTTGCGTTAGGACTCCCAGAACACACTCCAATGTTGATGTGTAAAGCTGCTTATGGACTTGTTCAAGCACCCCTTCAATGGTTTTATACTATCAACAACTTCCTGGGCAACTTGGGTTACAAACAACTTCAAACTGAACCGTGTTGCTGGGTTTGGGTGGACGCGGAAGGACAGGTGAGATCCATTGTCCACTCACATGTCGACGATCTGATGTTTGGAGGCCAGGAGGATGATAGTATTCACCATGGTCTTCTTGAACAATTACAAGCACGATTTAAATGGGGTAGCTGGGAGGATAGATGTTTTGTACAATGTGGCATTGAGGTAGTTCAAAATGGAGTACTCCATTGACCTCAAGCAAAGTAACTTCATCAACGACATTGAAAAGATTTATCTTTCCAGAGACCGCAGTCGCCAAACAGGACAGCCAGTGACAGAAACAGAAAAAACCAAACTACGAGGAGCTCTTGGCAGTCTGGCTTGGGTATGTGGTCAAACATGTTTCCCCTATGCGGTTGACACAAATTTTCTGGTCACAACCATTCCTGTTGCAACAGTAGAAGGTATTCTTCATGCCAACAAGGTTATTCGAGAAGTCAAAAAGCTGAAAGATGTCGCATATCGTATTCACAACTTTCCGGAACATGAAGAGCTGGAATTGTTTTGTTGGGCCGATGCAGCGTGAGCCAATAGGCCAACTGGTACCGATTCCACGGAGGGCATCTTTGTTGGCATGTCCACTTCTCGTTTACGACATGGTTTTGAAGAAAATGTATCTCCTATTCATTGGCGTAGTGGGAAGATAGAACGCACATGCCGATCTCCTGCATGTGCTGAGGTGATGGGCTGTCTGGACGTTGAAGATGAACTCACATTTCTACGGCTTCTATGGACTGACATGCAAGGGTACACCATCAGCACCAGAAAGATCGATGAGTCCATCCAATATACCAAGGGCATGTTAATCACAGATGCACGCAACCTCTTTGACAAACTGATACGACCAACAGCATCAGTCAAAGGCGCAGAAAAACGGTCTTCAATAGAAGCTCTTAGTCTTCGCAAAAATCTTGAGAGAGGAACAGCCGACATCCACTGGGTAAACTCAGGAGCAATAATAGCTAATTCTCTGACAAAGACAAAAAGAGAAGGTCAGCTCATGTTGTGCCTGGCCTCAGGATTTTGATGAAAGATCGTCTTCGACGAGAACTTTGTCTCCGAAAGAAAGAGGAAGCAAGCAGGCTGTGATCTTTTGAAACCATGCGCGCACAAACACACAAAACAAGGAGAAGGCAGGATCTGGGATTCCATGTCAGTTCCAGGAAAGTGAAAACCACTTTCATTTAATTTATAAAGGGGGACCACGTGACATTAGGATCAGATGCGCCCCTAGGGTTGGTAGAAAGAATCCGGTTGTCTGCAATTTCATATTTATATATATATATATATATATATTGTCCTATGTTGTATATAAACATAACTAATGCATGTAATATAGTGTGTATTTATAACGAACAATGTGACATGATACATTGGGTTTGTCCAAAAATACGAAAAGCAAAGGATGCCCCCAGATTGCTTGCAATTGTCATGGGGAAAATGCTGTTTTAAACCATTGGAGCTAATCCATAATATAAGCTCATGCTTGAAAGGTGATATCCTATGATATCCCTCATAATATATCCTTGTATCCGATCCAAGATGCAAACCAAAAAAACGAACAAACTATATACATTTATATACCAGTAAATGTTCGTCAAAGGACACAGGCATGTTCGTTTGATGGCCCTTAACGGACCAAAGCTTTTCTTATGCCAAACTTCATTGGAAACACCACCCCGAACTGGGATGATCTATAGCGAAAAAATGGTGATCCCATTTTTCTGGGCTATCTCTGGATCCGCCATGAAAGAACACAACTCTCCATTGCGGATTCTTTGCATGGCAAGTGTTAACTTTAAATGCCTGGGGCAGTTATTTTCACTGGAGCCATAGAGGTTGAGGATCCCACTTTCTAGACCTCGAAATACAGAGTATGGTGTTCGATTCTCTTAGATCAAAATCCTGGTACCGTTGGTTCACCCCCCATGCTGCTGAGTCCTCCCCGATTTTCTCATGGTCCGATCGCCAAAATCCGAAGAGTTCATCTCAATGGTCGATGGTTGAATCATGTCAAATCCCTATTTTCAGGGGTTTTCCAAATCCTAAGCTCTACGGTTTCGTGCCAAGCTCTATGAGTGTACTCGTGAAATTCCGATTTTTGAGGTACCCTCTGATAAACTAACTTAATCTAACTTAGATATTGAAAAATGACCCATCTTTGGTTGGTTTACCTATTGAAAGTGGTGATTTCCAAATCCTATCATTTCGCCATCGGCCCAAGGACCCCTCCTCGGCCCTCGACGCTGGCGCTGGCGCTGGCCGCTCTGCCACTTTGAGGGCCCCAGCCTTGCCGAGTTCCTCCATGACTCGCACCTCCGGTGACAAATCCTCGGTGGAACGAAGACTAAACGAACCAGTGGATGTAGTGTATATATCATTATTGGTTACACATCATTATCCAATGATCCCAAATGGAATCATATTTATTCTATGTTTTTTCTGGGTTAACTACCCAAATACATAATATATATTACAACTATTGATCACTATTGATATTGCACACATATGGACATTCATGATTCATGCTTGACTAATTATGGCAATTGCAAATGATTATAGGACTAATCTTAGCTGGGTGCCTCTCTTGGGGTGCAACTAATGGCTTGTCATACAGTACCCACTAATTCATAATCCAATGACCATGGGTAAGAAATGATCAGGTGCAAGTGAAAAAAGGCTGGTTGAATCCCAGTGGCAGGATCTGTATCTTTGTCCAGATCTGGGATATGCCCGTGAAGTTTCAGCTGTTCGTAGAGTCTGCTCTTTAAATAACTCTTGGACATCAGCCGAGTGTAGGCTTGGATGGACCTGGGCCAGGGTAGATGCTGAGATTCCCCGGAGACTCCGCCAGAATTCCGGACAAGCTCATCTTCCAAACGCTTGCCCGGTCCGTGGGACATGGGACATGGGACACTAGATTCATGGGCCCTTTGCCTCAAAAGCTGCGAATCCCAGAATCCAATATGGTTTCTGAATGTTTCTGAAGGCAGTCAACCCGTACCTCAAAATCGAATGGTTTCCAACATGACCGGTTCTGCCATCCCTGGGACCTGAAATTTGGAGGCCCAGAAACCATGGTTTGGAGATCACCAAAGGCAGAGGTCTCACACCCCCTTGATCTTCGTATCTCATAAAGTCAAAGAATCCTGCAGTTGCAGTGCTGAAAGGGCCTCAAACAATCATCAAACATAATTGTCACAATTGAGACATTGGTCAAAAACTGTCTCCTTGGGTAAGCTAAGCGGACAATCACCTATCTATACCATATACATATTATAATATGGTTACAAAAACAACATTGTGGTTCTTTTCCATGAAATACTTCACTTTTGAATGCATAAAACACTGGTACCCTATGGTACCCTGGTATTCACATCAAAATAGCTTCGAGTTCTGGATCTCCATCCATCTAGTCAAAATATGGTATCACCGTATTCATTGGCTTTTGACCCCATTATTTCTGGGTTCGCCCCTTCTCCTCTTATTTTGTGTCGCCAAAAATGGGATGGGTGCAGTACTAAGAATGACTGGTTGTCTTCCAAACATGCCTTCTCCTGCACCGTATTACCTCCATTTATGGCTATGTTGCGAGGGGAAATTAGGTTTCAAACCATTGTCTGTGTTCCCAAGAAACTTTGGCTGTTCCCATGATTTTCAGACAAAGAAATTGATGATAATTGATGTGTCTACAATCTTCAGACAAGAATGATGATCAACCAATGCTTTGCACGTACTTTCCCACACTTTCAAGAGACCAAGAACCTTCATCCTCCATCCCCGGATCCCCTCTCCTGGTCGCAGGCTTTTCTCTACCTGTTCCGCCAAGAAGGCACGGGAGAAATGGCCGTACTGACGGGTATAGTCCAGCATGAAGGGGACCGAAATCGTGGCATAACCTCGGCGATTGCGGTGCAGCTCCAGACATACCAGTGGCATTTTTCTTGGATTCTTACTGGATTGTGGCTCTTTTATGTTCTTTTAATGTTATTTTTGGTTTTTTGGGGGTGATTATAAATGGATCATTCATGGGATTGATGAGATATTCATGGACTATGGTCGTCTTTTTGGGCGGGAAGAGTCGGCCAAAATAGATTATTAGTGGGATTCAAAATTGGATTAAATCATCTATTCATGGAATATTTATGGGATTAGTGGAATATTCATGTCATATGTCCTTCAAAGGGTATAATGCAGATATTAACGTTGGATATTCACAGGATTCAAAGGGCTGTAAAGGGAGATAAAATGGACACGTCAAAAGGATTCAAATGGCATAATTTGAGTGTGATGTAGTGGGATGTTAATGGGATTATTAACGGAATTATACCATCCAACAAATGAACATTCTTGATCATGAAATTCATATCTTCAGAAGAAAGAAGGTGTGCAGCGAACGGTCCGGCCGGATGTTTATTTTCCATTCAGCAACGTTGGAAGTGTCGGACATAGATGAAAATACCAAGCCACATTGAGCACATTTCATTGATGCTACTTTCCTCAGCTACTTTCCTCATAGCTAGCTCCAATGTCAGCATCGTCCAAGAGGCATCGGGTAAAAAGAGCCAAGAGTTCAGGACCATGAGTTGACCCAAAAAGTTTCCCAGTACCACTCAGCAGTCTCCTTGGTGAAAAATGCCGGAAAATGCATCATCTGCGATGCAAGAAGGTGAATTTTCTCCCCATGGATTGCCAAAACACACCTCGGAAGAGGAAAAGTCATTCTCTCGCTTTGCTCTTAAGGTATCTTTGAATTTTACTCCCTCAAATAACTCAAAATCTGCGGCCTGTCGGCAGGTGCAACCTAACTGATCAGGAGCACCCAGGCTGCCATTGCTATCCCATGAACATGTGGCCGCTTTTCCAACCAAGCTTTCATCTCAACAGCTCTCGTCCATCCACTGGGAAACTGCAAAAACAGAAAATGATGATAAGAGAAATCTGGTTTATGACTGTGACTGGTTTAGGGTTTACCACATGACTGCACACTGAATTCTTGGACATGCCTCCATGTCAAAGCTATCAGCTTTGAGAAGGCCCTCAAACAGGCAAATGTCGCTGGTTTCTGATGTAAAGACAATGAAAAATGATAGTCTGAGGACACCAAATTTTCCATCCCCAACTGCCTCACCGCACTCCGGCCGTCTCCCAGCGTTGCAGCCAGCGTCTGGTATGCCAATTGTCCTGGTTTATCTCGAAACTTGGCCAAACCCGACGCGATCCTCACACAGACCTGGCGGGGAAAGTGATGGCAACTTGGGAGAGATGACTGGAGCTGGAGTATGATGTCATTTCTATATTTGATAGCCAAAGTAGATCTACTACATATCAGATATTACATGTTTTTGTATAAGTACATCAGCTTGTGGAATTCTCTTACATACTATATATATATATACATACACATACTAAATACTATTAAATACTACATACACATGATATTATACCATTCATCAGTAACATATATATATATATATAGTACCATTCTAAAACAAACTCATGAAATGTCGATTTTCCGATGAAAACTCCACCAAGCCCCCTTTATCCGGAATGCCTCAGCGGGTCGCCGTCTCACCAAGGTGTACATGAAGGCGCGATGAATTTCTTCCAAGGGAAGGGCGTCAACATCCAACACACGCACCTGGGAAGTCGGGGAATCACAAGTCTGGGATATGAAGGTTTCCAAAACCCATAGGTTTCAATACTAAAATGATCTAAAATGGTCCAATTTTGAATGATTTCATAGCTGTATATGATCATAACACCAAACCTGTGAATATACACTGTGATTACACAGAACTGGTGCTTCCTCTGGTCTACCTATCAAGAACGAGAGGCTCAGAGGAGTTGTATATTATGTTTAGCTGACCCATCCCCAACTGACTGTGTTCCATCAAGTTCTGACCCGTTTCCGATCTTCAGAGTCAGAGGGTCGAAAAGGAAAAAACCAGGCACCCGAATTGGCTCCTCCTCGTTGAATTCGAACTGGCCAGCGCGCTTCGTTCGGCTCCGCCCCTGGGTTGACTTCATCCCAATTGGCTATGGGCAATGCAACCACAGCACCCACTGGGTCATTCATCATATAATCCATCCAAATGACTATGTTCCATTAACCAACTGGGACCTTTTTATGTATTTAACCAACCATTTGGGCAGTTGATAGTATCATGTCATGTCATTTCCATATGGTTTTCCAGGCCAAACAGGGGCCAAGGCACCCTGCCGCGGCTTCCGCCTTCCAACCTTTCGTTCTTTTCAACTTCTGCCAAACGTTGCAACAAACCAACCTTGGATCTGCTTGCTGACTGATGGATCAACCACTTCAACGAATCGAAAAACGAACCCAAAAAACATCAGATCTGCAGCCCAGGCAACAGGTGCGCGTTCGAGTCGAGCTTCTTCTGGACGTAGACGCTTTGGGCCACGCATAGAAATGCTCGGCATATCCTGTGGCGAAGCTTCAGACTGCTGGTTGAGCCAGTTGAGCCACCGGCAAAAAGATGAGTTTGGTCAAAATTGGGATCATCTGGGTGAAGAATAAATGACGCCACCAGGCACTAAAGAAGGAAAATTGGCTGTTTGCTTGGAGAATAGTGGCCAATAGTTAGACAAGAAAAGCCCAACCGCGTCAGCAGTTGCTCCAAAAATATCGTCTAAACCCATGTCACCCGGGGAGATCCAGACTTTTTTCGGATTACCCTCTGGTAAATAACCACTGGAAATGGGATATCCCGATTTTCCAGCCAGCTCTGAAAAATCTCCCTGTCCATGCTATCCATCCAGTTGAATACAGGTTGGTTGATAGGTATCCCCATATCGGACCAGAACAATCTCCTATGTTACACAGACGTATGTATGTATGTATGTATATATATATATAATATATATATATATAACATTGACTACACCCAGTCGGGCAAGTCAGCGCACCGTATGTTTGAAAACAAATCACAATGGGACGCTGCGCATTCAGGAAGTCACAGAAGTCAGTGCAAAATTATGCAAATCAGCATGGGACGCTGTGCGCCAGCAATCATCTATTTCGTTTAATGTTTGGTGCTTTTTATGGCTCTAAAATTAGGAATCATATTGTGGACGCTGCATCTATGCAGTCACTGTTTTCGGTTATTTTGAATGATTCTGTTGAAAAACACAATGGGACGCAAGTTTCACCACAACTACAGTCAAAGTGAAGCGACCAACCAAAAATACAGGTGCAACCCCTTGTGGCGCACGCAGCTTGGTAGTGGGAAGGTAAGCAGCAGCAACAGCAGCAGCAGGACCAGTAGAACCAGCAGCAGTAGCGGCAGCAGCAGCAGCGACAAGACAAGACAAGGCAAGACGACTCACGTATTTCCGGCGATACTCTGGCGATACCACGGCGATACCCTAAAATGGAAAAAAGGAACCCCTCGCCACCAATCCCCCTCATCATTTCAACACAACCACATCTCCAAATTTCAAAAGGGGAAAACCCAACACAATCCAATTCCCAATGGAACTGACACATTCCGAACCAGATTCAACACATCCAATTCCGAACCAAGAACTCAGGTAAAAATATCAATGTTCCAAACCATGTCTTCCAAAACACCAGCTGGACGCAGCACGCACCGACTTCCAGAAATCTTTCCCCCCAACTGAACGCAACAAAGCAAGTGAACGCATTGAGTTTCCAAATGGGGTGTAGTATAACCCCTATCATAGCTCCTCAACCATCATCTATAAATGTTATTCCCATATTTATTGATGGTTTTTCAACAGTTTGTTAAACAGCTAAAAACACCAACGAACTACGGCAAATAGTATTAAATAGTTCATGTTCGATGGTTCATGTTAGCCCTACAAATTCACCATATTATTCCGATTATTCACCACTGGATGGTTCATGTTAGCCCTACAAATTCACCATATTATTCACCACTGGATGGTTCATGTTAGCCCTATGAATTCACCATATTACTCACCACTGGATGGTTCATGTTAGCCCTATGAATTCACCATATTACTCACCACTGGATGGTTCATGTTAGCCCTATGACAATGAATTCACCATATTATTCACCATGGTCATGGTGCGCTCCCCCCATGGTCCTCCTCTACCTCCAAGGCATCACTCGGCAGAGGCTCGACCTCATCCAGCTCCACATGCTCCACATGGCGGTGGAAAATGGACGCCACGGGCTTCAAGCGTAGCGCCACCTTGGGAAGGGGATATGACTTGTGATATTCATGTGGTACATACGATATTATATGATATATATATATAATTATATATATACATATATTATCACAATAACATACAATCATATAAAACCACCTGGTGATGGTTGACATCCAACCCCCCATCAGATATCTATGGAAATCTGCGCAATAACTATATTATAAATTAATATAGGAACAAAACAAACAACGACTGGCCCATCCCTTTCTTTTGCAAAGATGATCTAGCCACCCTGCTCTATGCCGTGCTCTGCGCCTGTTCGGCTGCAATATCTTCATAATTTACCAAGGGTTCATCCGCTTCAGCCTCCTCCGCCTCCTGAAAGCTCCACTTTTTTAATGTAGGGATGCTGTTGCTTATGGATAACACCAAGAATCCGAAGGTGATGCCAAGAATCCAACTCGGAATTCTCCGCAACACATTTCACCGAGATATCTCCAGTATGGTATGATGCAAAAAAGTCAAACGTACAATGTCCATCAATGTCCTACAAGACATTCATGATGCCAAACTTCCTCCCCATGGTGTATTTCAATGGATTTCACCCAGCCCTGCCGTGTCTCCACAGTGCTGGCTCCTCGAGCGTGGGCTCTCTGCCCAGACCATCCGTGCGGGGCGGTGCCAAGCGGCCCAGATTGCTTCTGACATCCGTCTCCCTGGCGGAGACCGCATGATTACAAGATGTCACAAGATGTCACAAGATGTCACAAGATGTCACAAGATGTCACAAGATCTGAATGTTTGCAGTACTCATATGTTTGTTCTAAAAGTATCTAAAAGTTCTGAAGTCATTGGTTGCAAATTTGAGTAAAAACACCACTTGCAAAAGGTTCGGTCCATTGTGCTCAACAATGAATGCTTGGGACGGCTGATATATTGCAAGAGAAATAAAGAGAAATGTTGCAAGACCGCTCTGCATGTGGCGCTCTTAATTCGCAAGCCTTCTCTGACTTTTTAGCTTGCTGACCAAGGTCTTCGCAGGGGCTTGTCCGAATTTGGAGGCTGCATTGTTGGAGCCTCCTGGGTGCTGACTGAGAGACACAGCCACTTGGCTTGGCAGTGTTTGGTTCGCTCCCAAAGTTCGTATGGGCGTTCTTGTCGCTCAGAGACGTCACTGCAAGATTCGCGCACCAACTTGGCGAATGTATGCGAATGTTCAGAAATCACTCAGCAGGATGGGTCAGTGATAGATGGCCACCTTTTTGCAGAAAGCTCCTGGCTGGGCTCGCATTGATCGCCAGCGGAACTCTCTTCGTAGAGTTCGTTGAGCCGTTTCCTGACACATGGAGTTCGTCATGGAAACAAATTGGAGCCTCAATTCCTGTTTTAACTCAAGATTGGGATACTAATGGCTCAATGAAATCTTTCATAAGCCGTTCCATTGAATGGACCCAGCAAAATGATCGTATTCTTATACTTATATATTCTTATAGTCTTTCATCCATTTTTAGGGCAAAATCTGTATATTTATCATGCTTTATCTTTTTTTCGAGGCATTCCCAGGTGGCAGTTCCCACAGCGTCCTCCAACTCGTCATTCCAGAGAGCTCAGTGGACTGGTCGGAAGAGTCGCAACACTTGGCCTCCTGGATGCAGCCTGGAGCACTGGAACTGGGTATAAAAACCTGGGTTGCCTGGGTACCAAAAAAACGGCATTTCCCCATGGTCCAAAAAGGCAGAAAGTACCTCGGGATAAGCATCAACTGGAATGATCACTATCTACCCTCAATATCCCTCAATCTCAAGGATTAGAACCTATTAAAAACGCAGCTTCGAATCAGGCATCATGGCAAATTCTATCCCCACTCAAAATTCTGCCCCAATAATAATTGTCCCAAAAAATAGGCCACGCCTCCAAACTTGGCCAGGTACAGTATCCACTGTCCAAGGCTCAGAGGGTGGCTGCCTCAGTGAAGCCCACCATAGCCCACCTCTGAAAATGGGTCTGCAGGTCCATGGGGTATATAGGGGTATATTGGCGTGTGTAAGGAATATAGGGGCAAGGGTCATCCCCGCCCCCCTGTGAGATGGGGTGGGGGTTGGTGATCATCTATGAGCCCGAGTTGCGAAAAATTGTGCTCGAATTTGTGCAATATTGTGCAGGAATCGAAACTTGAGTTCTGAGTTTTTGGTTTCGGCAACTGCAAAAACAGTACGAACTTCAAACACAGATACAATTGCTTAAAAACGCATACAAACTGACATTTTTGGGTCATTTTCACAAAATCTAGTGCGAATCCCTGGGCGGGTACTTTTTTTGTAGTCCGATATATAACTGTTCCTGAATATACAATGGATATTAACATATACCAGTAGTACCGCACAAGGCGGTGGCGGAAGTTTCGAAAATAGGAAACCTATAGGAGAGGTTGGTTGTTGTGAATCACGGATGGCAGAGCGAATCCACTGATGGACCGCAAGGTGGTTGAGGTCTCCTCTCTTTTTCTCTTTTTCTCTCTCTTTCTTTGACTATCTACCTACCTACCTACCTACCTACCTATCTATCTATCTATCTTTCTTTCTTTCTTTCTATCTGTCTATCTGTCTATCTGTCTATCTGTCTATC
>Ga0126342_10015614_pt1 | contig 13302 bp, 12 predicted proteins | sample Cyp1metagenome_FD_92528 | JGI IMG/M metagenome (GOLD analysis project Ga0126342, IMG submission 92528) | Coral microbial communities from Lord Howe Island, Old Settlement Bay, Australia - Cyphastrea 1 metagenome | ecosystem: Host-associated > Invertebrates > Cnidaria > Coral ...
GCAACTACACTACACTAATTACATTACACCACAACTACAACTCCACTACGCTACAACTACAACTACAGTTGCAGTACATCACACTACATCCAGCAGTTGTGGGTGAGGTGACCACTGCAACCAGTGCAACCAGTCCAGCAAACACAACTCCAACCACCTTTCGGTCAATCAGTGGATTCGCTCTACCATCCGTGATTCACAACAACCAACGTCTCCTATAGGTTTCCTATTCTGAAACTTCCGCCACCGCCTTGTGCGGTACTACTGGTATCATTTGGCACCCTTAAAACTAAAACAAATCCACTGCCCAATCTCTCCAACATTGGGAAGTCACAGATCTCTAGGAGTCCCAGAGATTGCGGCACACTGTGCCGTCCGCGGCGCCAACGACAAGGTTGCAACAGAATACGTCTGGGACGTCAAAGGTTTGTGCAATTCATTTGGGTCACACCGGACTTCAAATCATGACTTGATTGTCTGATAGCAAGGAAACGCAAAGAGTCCCAAGCTTGGCTCAAGCTTGCCCTGCAACAACTACGTACAGGATTCTAAGAACAACACGACCAGCAACATAGGCAATCGGATGGCAATTGGTTCTGACTCGTCTGCACTGCACCGAAGACCATCATACCCTATGGAAGTTAAGATTTCAGAAGTTTCGGAAGGGCCATGAAGGAATGCAAGATTGCCCCAGCCGTCAGCCCCAAGGTCATCCTCTTATGCCAGTGGACCAGAAGGATTTGATAAATTTAAAGGGAGCACCGGCGTATTTTGAAGATTTTGAAGGAGAAATGTCTTCCAGATCTTCCAGTGTTTCTGAAAGCCTTCACAGTTCCACCAAGAGACCTTCCAAATCAGCACCTGAACTGGAGAACTGACCGCGCAGCAGGAAATTGGCTAGTGATCTTTGAATTTGGTGGGCAATGACAAACTGAACAACAAGAAACACTGTGAACAACTATATAGTATTATATTACATAATCTATCAGATCCAGGCATGACAATACCCAACAGCAAAAAGATTCATATATAAATATAGAATAATATGAATAATATAGATACATACATATTGTGCCATCCCTGCTTTGATGGATGACTCTGTGTCCAAAATCAAGTGAGACATAAATCAGAGTGAAACCACAAGAAAGAAATTAAACATATAATTCATATAATTGAACCATTGAACCAAATCAATTTTCGAGTCCAGATCCAGCCTCTCCAGCTTTGCAGCTCAGTGCTTCACCATGTGTCTCTGGTGTCTCTGGTGTCTCTGGCCGCAAATGCTTCGGATCTGAAGAGTCGAACAGTTCATCGAAGGCGGATGGTACCACATGCATACAGCCATCCTCCGGTCCCACTGGCGTCAGTGGAATCCTCAGCTCGGCGTTCTAAAATCCAAGCCATTTCCAAAAATTCGTAAAATGGACCCCAAGAGTGGGCAAAGTGGCTCCAAATGGCTCTGAACTAAATCAGAAATCGGAAAATTCATGTGCAATCATATCAATCATACGCATACGTACCACATGTGTCCATATGTACCGTCGTACCGTGCATAATTATTCATGTCATGCATATCAGCATATCGTGATCCAAACCTTACCATACCGTGCAATCAAACTGGGATTCCAAGTGGTCAGCATCCCAACGCGGCCATCGGTATGGGAGTCGTCGTAGCTCTTGTCTCGGTGCGCACGTCCAAAGTTGCTGCCTGCCTGCTCAGAAACACCACATTGAAGAGCCCACGCAAAAACCTCACTGGCAAATTGTGAGCACGTGAGCAGCCGCTCAGCCAACACAACGTCATTGGCAAGCTGCCATGTCAATGGTTTTCTATGTCTACGATTTTCGAATGCCATTCTTAAGCTTGGATGCAGGCCTATAACCACTTGGGCCTATAATAACCACCTATACGGGTCACCATGCGTCACCTGCAGACTGCATCTCAGAACTGATGGGATCTGATGGGTATTGTATGGTATTGTGAGCTATGTGACTGAGAGGCTCATGTGCATCTCATCCGGACTCTTGCCCAGCAAAGTTGCAACAGGCTGAAAAAGCTCATGAAGCATCTGCCACGGCTGGTCGAAAACAAAAACAAATACCTTGGATAACGGCAGGCATTGGAGCAAGGGAAGCTGAAACACTCATCAACCGTGCAAAGCTAGCTGACCAGATTCGATTCGCTTCTCTGCCGCTTTTGACATATGTGATCATGCGTGCCGTGTGCCTATGAATTAATGTGTAAATATAATTATAATTATAATTGATTATAATATATATGTGTGTGTGTCTTATACTTCCCCTCTTGCTTTTTGTCGTCCTCGATTCACTCATCAATATCATAAATTTGAATTAAAAAAATGCAACTATAGTTGTAACATGTTGTAACATTGTAACTAGTTCGAACGGCTAGAAAATTTTGGGCAGAATCTGTGCTACTGAAGCTGCTGGAGGAAAGCCATTCTGTTGCAACCTCTCCATGGCCACAGCTAGCTCCTGCAAAGCATTAAATGGCATCTGCACACGGCAGAAACCTGTGAAATTGATGTCCCGAAGACTTGCCGCCAAATCCATTTCCCTGTGCTCTTCGTTTCCACTCCAAAAGTTGCCAATGCTAAGAAACTGCGTTGCGTCCCCCACAAGCTGTCTCCAAAAATTTGGGTCCAACATCTGCTGCTGCGGCTGATGAAAGAGTCGAAGTAAGTTCCGGTGCACGGGGTGCCGCTCTTCGGGTTCCGTGCAATCCACGACATCTGCAGCTGGAGAGTGAGACACGGCAGACACGGTCTCTGCCTCGGCAGTCTCCACGATCTCCGGCCCAGCGCCGGAGCGCACCACCCGAACGTGGGTCAGCACGGCTGTGCCGTCTGGCCGCTCCTTCACATCAAAGCAGAAGGTCCAGCCACCAGGGCAGTCCCTCATACACGACAACAACCTGATGTCAAACAGATGGAAAACCAAACGCAGCAACATCACCAGGCAATCTTTAGCAGAAAGATGTAGACAGCAAAAAAAAAATAACACCATCCACACTTTTCTGTGACCTGTTCCGACTAGTTGCCGCGTGCCACATGTTTCTACTAAGCAACTTATGCAAATCACCTGCAGCAGTCTCCATCGTGCTCAAGCAAACCCAGTCGTCATCTCGAAGAGACACAGCACCACTACTGCAAAGAACTTCGTCGTTTTCGTTTCGCAGCTCGGCTTCAAAGTGCATGGCGCGGATGCATTTCATCTGCAACATGCAACGGTAGGAGGCCTGGAACTGGAGCGGACAAATCTGCAGGATTTTGCAAGAGATGCATGAAGTGCTCCGTTGTGTTTTTGTTGGGCTACATATCAACAAATCAACACATACAAGTACTCCGTATAAATGTGCATGACCGGGTGCTGGACACATGGATAGTATTGTTGAAGAAATATGACGGAATGTCAAAAAGATTTAAAGAGTGTTAAAGGACAGTGCGATTGACAGGCAGGCCTCATTGGCAGAGGACAGCTGCAAAGAGACTGGGTCCAGCTGTATTCGTTGCCCGCTGCTGGCAGCAGAGACAAGTAGAAGCATGGCGCTGAAGGCAGCTCTTCAATCATCGGAATTGTCAACTTCGTTTGAAAACTCGGGATTGACTCCTTGACTGGTATTTAATGGATTTTAATGGTATTTATTTCTGGTAGTTGTTGGAATTGCATGTGTTGTTTTGTCTACACAAGCTTCGTCAATGCTGAAGCGAGGTAAAGAAACCCAAGGTAGACAAATTAGACAAGGTGTTCAAATATAATCAAATATGTTCAACTCTTGTTCAACTCTTGTGTTTTGCTGCTCAGATTGGGTTGTTCCAGAGATGTGTGTCCACTGAGAAGCTAAAACCACAGTAATGACAGCGGCGAAACAGAGGACTGCGATGGAACCCTACACTAAGCCGCTACGGCGACTAATGTTAATAAATGGCAATCTACGAGTAATGATGCTAATGGCATTGCTGGTCTCCCAACGGCCACAGCGATGAAATAAATTTGCACCGCATGCGGCTAAGGAACGAAGCGACCCTCTCCATTGAGAATGGCCTGCAGATCACAAAGTCTTTCTATGTCTTTCCCATCTAATCATTCCAGCTTGCCTTTCAGTTTGGACATGTTTGGACCAAACATGACCAGAGTCACTTTAAGCATCAAAAACACACCAAAAAAAATGCAAGAAATACTGCGAAAATGCAATCTGCAGCTCATGATCATCATGATATTGTATGGAGACGTTTGTGCTGTTTTCACAAGCAGTGTCACATGGTGTCACATAGTGTAACATGTATAAACATGTCATGTATAAATTATAAACATGATTATAAACATGATTATAAACATGCATAAACGCTGTGAGCCCTGAGAAGTTATGAGAAGTTGGCGTTATTAGCACCCCGCCTGCCCCACTGCGGTGGGAGCCGAGCGCACCAGGCGCGTTCCATCGCGCCATGCAACTCGACACCCGTCCCCCACACAAGCCACGCCTCAGCCGTCCAGGATGGAGCTGGAGACAAATCGAGATAAGTCGAGCAAGTCCAAGTTCATATTTTGTCATATTTGTTGATGTTTGATGTATAAATATAATTAAATATATACGTATGTGATGACAAAATTATGTTCAATTCGCAAGTCAAAAACGTTCTTGAAACCCTTTTCGCAGGCCTCCCAAGCTGTCAGCCTTTGCATCCAAGTCACGCTGCATGGTGGCATCCCACACGGCACCTCTGGATTATGAATTGTGGACCTCCTATCGCTAGACAAAATCACTACGACCTGAAATGAAGCCCATGAACCCGTACAGATCCGCACAGACTTCATCCTGTGTGTCCCATTCCCATCCAAGTGATCTGTAGTGCTATCATGCAGCAACTCAGTGCTCGCCTGTCAATGCCTGTGCATTCGCGCTAGCACCATCCCAAGTGCGGGAAATGAGACCTGCTCAAACTGATCATGAGGAAATATGAGTTGTCGCATAAGTTGAAGCATGAAGCAACTCATTTCATGCGACTCTTCGGAGCCTGCAACGGAATCAACCAAGACTTCGCGGAAAGAGGTCCTGGGATGGGAATCAGCTTGACAGCTTGGCGTCCTTGCAACCAAAAGCACAACATTGAACCGAAAGGAAAAAATAATCTTGCTGACAAGAATCACAAAAATGAAAAAAACACTAAGTAACTAATAAAGTATCCGTAAGTCTGTACTTGATGCCAGTACGTGTATATGCGTAATATCCATCATGTTCTTAATTATTCTTCTAATCTCACTTATAATGTGCTAGATACATATATATATATATAAGACTCGTATAACTCATATAAGTTATATGACGGTTTGTCAAATTGTCTGTCTTCTTCTTTTTGGTTGATAAATCGTAATTCCACGCGTGCCGCTTCTTGTTTGGTCTTTAAAACTACTGGTATGATTTGACTTATCTAAATAGTTTGAAGCCCTGCATTTTATCTTTCATGTTTGAAACCGTAGCTAAAACCATACTAAAACCTGCAGGAAATGCTAACACGCGTCTATGGAGTGGGTGCCGCTGCCATTTATTAATTAGTCGTGGAACTGGCATAATTTTTCAGCTGCCGCAGGGCTTGTTGTTGCCTTTGCTGTCTCTGTTGCTTTTGTCAAACATAAAGGATGAACTATACAATGTAATACAAGTTCTCTTGCGGCAAGTCACGGGTCAGCCAAAGACGCTTCTTGCAACTTTAGCTAGGGCATTGCTAACGGGGATCTAGCATAAAAGTACGTACGAATTCGCACAATTGAACGACAACCTTAAAATTATATGAACATATAGGAAAATTGTTGACTACCACAGAAATTCACTGAGACATCCTTAGGTTTCAGGCACAAAGTGTTACATCTTAACTTTTCTTCATGTTGAAATAACAAGCATCTAGGAACACATAAACAATCTCTTTGAACATGGATGTGAACAAAAAACTAGCGCAAACCTATTATAGTAGCGGGTCAGCTAGCGCTGCCTTCCAGAATTGGTGAATTTAGGTGCATCCTGCCTGATAAAGAAGAGAAAAAACCAATAGATCCAGAATACAGAGCATTACCAACCACTGGTACAAAACTTTCCTCAATTATTTTTGGAAAATGGTCATTAATATAACGATATATAGCTTACATAGCGTAGACCTTTTTTTTTCCGTGTAAAGATAGGACAAGATAGGACAAGTACTGGATACGATTGGAATTCGTGGCCGTGAGATCTCCTGGGGCGTGGCTTCAGCAAAGCGCCATCTCTCTGGAACCCTTCCCGGAACCTCAACACCGCATAACACCGCTGCACAGGTACAGATTGGATCAGATTGGTACCGAAACAATATAGAAATATATAGAAACATATAGAAATTGTATGGAAATCACATACAGTAGAAATCATATGGAAACAGTGCAGCGGTGAGTCACTTGAGTCACTTGAGTGACTCGAGTGACTTGAGTATGCATGATGTAAGTACATGTAAGTACCACAGCACTCATCGATCATAGTATAGTATAGTATGAATCATAGGAAAATGGGTAGTAAAAAGTTATTGCAATTATTTGCAATTGAAATCATTTGAAATCCATTGCAATCTATTGTGCCCCTTTCCAAGGAAAGTATGGTATGAGCGAAGTCACTCATGGATTCCGACGCTCTTAGAGAGCCACTGGAACACCTGACTTTGGGATTGCTGCTTCATATACATAAAGGATCATAGTGGCGTCTTTTCAGAGGATTGTGAAGTGGCTGACAGCACTACACGACTTCGGCCTTCCGAAAAATCTTGAGAAACAGTCACAGCGCGTTTCTCACAATTGCCATGAGCTGGAGTAGAAATGAATAGAGGCACTCTCACGGCAGAAATGGGCAGAAGCGTGCAGAAGCAATGCACTTCAAACGACCTGCTTATGTTTTGCACGACCTGCTCATGACATTCCATTGGCCTTGCGCTGACCTGCTTTTGGCAGTCGTTGTCACTCTTCACCTGCCTTGCCGCAGTGCCAACTCACGCTCTGTCGAGGATGGTGGTATCTCCAATGCACTTCGTGCTCAAGAAGTACGTAATTATTGAGTGCATTTGTCACTTCAGACCTAAGCATTCCAAGCATAGACTTTGGGCCGTTGTGGAATGGGCAAAGCATGTTCTGAGCGAAGGCTATGCAAATGCTATGTGAGCTCATCCACCCGTCTCCTCAAGTAGGGCACAAAGAAATCTGTCTCGTCCCATTCGTTGTGAAGAGGCTCTGCTTCCATCAAGACACTTCTGTACAGCTCCCGTGCGTCATAGCGGCTATAGCGTAGACCTTGCATCTCTGTGGCCGCTGCTTGCACTTCCAATGCCAAGGACGCTTCCTGAGGGTTGAGTTATGTTGAGTCTCTGTTGTGTTGAGTCAATGTATGTCAAAATATGTCAAATGTTGAGCCAAATGTTGAGCCATGTTCAAACAACGGGTGAACTCCGACGTAACTCCGAGAATGTCTGCATCTCTGAACTGGATGCGAACCGGACCCAATCATCCCGGATCAGCACCGAACATTTTAACATGTTTAACCAAACAGTAGGATCAAGGGGGAACATAGGGGTATATAATATGCCATAACTTTGAAAAGTTTTGTTGATCCACGCCGAGCTTCTAAGGACATAGTTGTGCCCAACAAATCATGCACAAAACGGCGCCAATACTTCGCAGCTGCGATTGCTTCTTTAACCTCACCTCTCCACAAATGAGCTTCTGATACATCGCGAGACACGGTGGACAGGAACCAATGGGAGCTGAGCTGCGTGTCCAGCGTGTCCAGCGTGTCCAGCGTGTCCATCTCCGAGTGAAGCTTCTGGTAGAAAACCACCAAATTCTGTAACCATTTCTGCTGCCGCAGCCGCTCTGCACGTCGTTGCCAATGCTTCTGGGTGCCGAGGCCCAGTGCCAAACGTCGCATCCGAGCATCTTCAGCAGCTTCCTGCTCTGGCCTCAGCTGCATCAACTTCCGCCACCAGCGACCTTCAATCATTCTTTCATTTCTTTCTCTAAGATCAGATTCCGCTCGATCTTCTTGATCCTCTCGATCTTTCTGCGGCCTGGAAGACTTCCACTTGGACGGCTTCAACGTCTGGCCTCGGGTATCATCAAAATCGGCAGCACAACGTGGGCACTTGCACCGGAATCCCCAACTTCGTAAAGCCTTTCTGCGAAGGTTCCATGGCTTTAACAACAGGTCATCACCGATGTATGAGATGCAAATCTCTTCTCCTTCTGCAATGGATCTTAGGGCTATGAAACGCAGCTCGTTGTCTGCGCTGGTCCGAATGGCCGCGTTGGGTCTGCAGCTGTGATTAGCGCAGGCCACATGCTGAAAAAGAGCCACTGAGCCTGGAATAGCGCCAGAACAACAGACCTCAAAAGTGGAGAGAAGCTTGAGCTCTTGTTTTTCAAAAGCATCTTCAAGTAGTTTGACTCCTGGAGGTAAGTCTGCTGGACAATAAAACCCTCGGATCTGTTCTTTCACACGCTTAGGCAGATTGGCAAAGGTGGAGAGAGCGTTCTGTGCTGTCTCAAGGGCGGATCCTCGCTGCCAAGTGAGCAACGGCCTTTCTTTCAGCATCACTTCTCCAGCTTCCACATCAGTTGTGGCTCGGAGCATCCGTGGCCCAAGCTTGACATCACTGACACTTTGCCCAACTTTGCCCGACTCGGACCCGACTACCATGACCCTATCGACTGCCTCTAGCATCCTGGGCATCAGCTTCGCTCTCTTCGACAGGGTCTGCGACGTCTCCGGCTTCGCCGACGCAGCGACTTGCAAAGGCAAAGGGCCCAAAGTTCGCAACTGACTCGACCAACTCGACCGACGCGACCGAACTCGACCGGTCAGAGATGTCAGAGATGTCAGAGATGTCAGAGTCAGAGCTGCGAAAAGTCGAGGCCCGCGACGGTCATGACCGGTGCACATGCCAATCATGCCACATAGCATGCCACCCTGAGATGGTGCAGCAACCGGCACAGGCAGCCCAACGAAGGGCCCCATGATTTTTGCAATTAGCTCGAAACGATGTTCGCATCCTTGGCATCAAGGCTTTCTAAAATATTCTTGAGCCAGATGCATTTTCTAAAATTCTAACGCCAACACATTCCGCAGTCTGCAATGTGTTAAGCAAAGACGTTTACCGCCCGTACGCCATCGCCCAATTCTATCCAAATGCCCACGGTGATGCAACTGGCCAGTCGAATGCAGCATCTCCCGGGTGCCCGGCTCATCCAATGAAAGCTCGCCACTTCCATCACTGCAGGAGGCATATGACAGCATTGACATGCATTGACAGCATGTTCGCAACAAACTGTTTTAGTTTTAACATGTTCTAACATGTTTTAACAATGTTTAACAAACCGATGTCAATGAAAAACAATGGAAAGGCTCAGGATGTTTGAGATCTGCCTTGAGATCCTATCTGCATGTATCTGCCCCATAGTGGCAGAATATTCAGGACGTCCCAAATAAGTTAGGGATGTTAAGGACCCTCACCATCCCCTGCAAAGGATAATTCATGATAATTCAAATGAACTCGTCAACTGCGTGATATATTTTGGATTTGCCTTCGTAGAGCCCATAGAGCCCATCGTCATCCATGGTCCATCAATGTCGTCGCCCTCCTGGCCTGTCCCAGCGCTCAAATATCTCTTCGATCAAGTCCGATGCGTCAGGGAAGTCTTGGGCGAATGACGCTGCATACGCTGCAGTGCCGGCCTGATGTTCAAAATATGCGGGCTGCGACGGTCTGACGTCAAATTGGGCACATGCAAACATTGTTGCAATATAATCAATATATTATATAGTCGAACAAATTTTATCACCACTGCATTTGCTACCAAGAGGCCACGCTTCCAGGACTACCAAATTCCAGGGATGCGTTCCTGCAACAGGAATGAAAATCAGCGCAAAGCGTCAAGATATGTCAAGATTTGCACCACAGGCATTCTGTCAATGACTGGCCCCCTGAAATCTCTTGAATATGTTTGAACATGTTTAAATCATGTAAATATCTGCATGAAATCACCTAGAAAATCAACAACAAATCTATAGGAAATTTGAAAATGTCTGCAAGCACCCCTGCCTCGCAGAAGCCGATGATAAACATGTTTTCGTCCTTCAAATCACAACATATTCAGTGCGGTGTGTGCATTCAGAAACCTTCGCAATGGGAAACCTTAAACCTGCATCTTAAACTATTGTGTTCACTCGTGGAAAAAAGTCTTACGTTCTTCTATATACTCAGCTATGTCAGCTATGTGCTCCTACCATGTCATGTCCTACTTTTCCAATTTTTTCCAACATGTTCGACAAATCAAAGGCAAAGCCGCCCTGCCAAAACTGAAACTTCCAGCGGAACCTCCGCACAAAACGACGTGCTGGGCCGCCCGTGAAGAGCTCCTTCCGTTCCCAAGGTAGGTGAAATAATGTGAAATATGACACACAAATCATTAAATATTGCACAAACATCATGCGAATATCAAAACATATTTCTGGGTTTGATTTGTGATGAGTTGAGATGCCGCAGATGGGGTGTTGCGATGCTTCATCGCGTGTGCAAACACAAACTTCAACCAAAACCATTACAAAACCTGACCGGCACTATCTGTTGCCTCGAAATTACTGTGCTTCGAGTGATCCACACCCCAAATTTTCTGACATATCACCTGGGATATCCTGGGATAATATATGGCGAATATAACGTTCTATCTGCCATTCTTTCTGGCATCTATTCGATCCGTCATCTTTCCTGGCAGGTGGGGGAAAAACTCACAAAAAAAAACAACAAAATACCTCCCTGTATGTTTTTCAAACAATCAGTTTTTACGTGTCACGTTAACTACTCTTGTACCTACAACATATCGCATGTGTTACCTTTTGATCGTGCCAATACTGCTCGATCTCGGCTCCTGCCAGTGGCCCCATAGCAAAAGCGCCGCCCAAAATGGCAGCCTCCATGCTCTGCGCTTTGCCCGGCTCATGCCCGGCTGGGTCTCCTTCTGACTTTGATCTTTCGTGCTTTCAGGTCTAAGCTGCGGAGAAAAACAACAGAAACTGTGAAAATCCCGGGCGCTTTGACAAATGAAAATGAGAGCGCACTTTGAAATACTTTGAACATCTTTGAACATGATGAGATTGCACAAGTGCCTGGCGGCCAGCGGCCTAGCTTACTGTCTGGAGCTTGTTCCTATGTGGGCGTTTGGAAACTGTGCAACCTGAAGTTGGCAATGATTGCGAGGATTTCCATGGATTTCCATATGTTTCACATCATTTCTCCGTCAATCTCTCTAATGTCTCCCCTGTTTTGCGTCCATACGGAGCCGGAACAGCTGTGGAGCATCATCTGCGGACTTCACTTGCGAAGTTGCGCACAGGAACATGAAGCATTTCTCACCAGAATCAAATTGCATTGATACTTGGTACATCTTGGTACCCCAGTGTGTCATAGATTGTCATAGTGTGTCAGTATGTGTGATCGATTCAAAGGACCTGCAATGCAAACGGCCTGCTATGGCCTGCTGCAAACTTTGGACTTGGATATTTTGTGCAGGATGCAGCAGGGAGGGTAGCCCCCAGGATCCCCAAATGGATGATGCACTGATCGAGCCTGGGGGATGACCATTGACCTTGGATGATCCAATGCATCAACTTCATCCGAACTTCATCCGAACTTCATCCGAACTTCATCCGAACTTCATCCGAACTTCATCCCCTTGCCTTTTGATCAATTCGGACCTGTTCCGACAGAGTTCTCATGTCCTCTTCTGACTGGTTTGTATACATGTTTCTCTTGGAGTCCACCTTGCTCAGAGTACTCTGCGTAAATCGGCTGGCTATCTTGCATCAAGTTGAATCAACTTTGCCATTACCCGCAACTTATTCACAAAGGACATGTGATGAAACGTGGCGTAAATGTAGCAACATAATTGATCAAAATTGCTATGTGATGGTACCAGTATGTGGCGCATGCACACTGCAAAAAGGGACGTGCAAGGTTCTGCCAGTTTGAGGTCTTGACACAGTCTGGGCGGCCTCAACAGTTTCACTGAAGTTTGCAAAAGCACTTTCTACACAAGGTTCAAAACTACAGGTGCGACGTGCACAGTCTGTCTCCTAATATCTGACTGGCTTCCAACAACTGAAATTTATTGATTCATACTACGTTGAAATTGAATTGATTAAAATTAATTATAGTGCCGCTATAATTGATATTAATTGCATTGAGGTCAGAAAACTCTGAAATCCCTCACCTCCGCCTCTGGACCTCGGGCGCGCAGTAAGACGACATCGGGGTTACTTGCTGAAAAACGACAGCAATTTAGGTTCCATAATTTTCCATATGAATGCTGGCTGGGTTCAAGTACATGCCCCAGTTCACCTACATAGCTCCACAAGATGAAAGAACATCAGAGATGTATGGCAATGGCACAGGGCAAAGTTGCAAAACAAGCACAAGATGGCTCCCAGACTTTTTTTCATCTTTATTCGGCGCATTGCGCAGGGCAGGGCATACATTGGATGCCATGCTCTGCACGTTTCGGAATCCTGCAGAGCAGTCGCAGAAGTTTGGAGGCTCGAATCCAAACATGAAAATCACGAAACCTGAGTAACCTGACTAACCTAAGAATACCTGATAGTTATGCCAAATAAGTTTGGACCGATCGGCCTGACAGTTCTGCTGCGAATGGCCCTTCCTTTGCAAAAAAAAGATCAGCCCTCCCAACCAACACTTGAATACATCAATGAATCAAGCTATTTCAATTCTGTCATATTTTTCATAATGTTTTCGCATGGTTGTCTGGGAAAGCCCTTGGCATTTAGTGCACATGGGGCACTGCCGCAAGAACGCAGCATGGTGTGCCATGTGGAGACGCCACCACGAAGCAAGTCAAGCACAAAGGAAATTTGTGAACAACGTGGGGCTCACAAATGGAAAGCTGCAAGTAGCATGGGACTTGCAAGTGCATACGTGCCATGGTCCAAACACGCAGGGAATGGTCATCCCAACTCCTAACTAGCGGCGCAGCGATGTTTCATCATTGAAATATTGTGAACCATTCATCTGCGACAAATGGAATGATTTGGATTGATATGGAATAATCATAGAGAATAGAGACATTCCCAAACATGGGAGAAGATGGCCCTCGTTTTGACCATAGCACATGTGAATTTCGGACGTCCATCAAATAATTGGACCTATACATGCTTTGGAATGCATCTGTTGTTCCACATGCGCAATCAGCGGTTTGCACGAAAGA
>Ga0126342_10015615_pt1 | contig 13302 bp, 8 predicted proteins | sample Cyp1metagenome_FD_92528 | JGI IMG/M metagenome (GOLD analysis project Ga0126342, IMG submission 92528) | Coral microbial communities from Lord Howe Island, Old Settlement Bay, Australia - Cyphastrea 1 metagenome | ecosystem: Host-associated > Invertebrates > Cnidaria > Coral ...
ACAATGTCATAAACCACCCATGACTGGGCATGGTAACCATACCACCTATAAAATTGGTGATTTGGGGGATGGTTTATTAATCAAAGGAAGTTGGGAAGCAATCTTCCGAGTTACGGACAAATATAATTGCGAGACTTGCGGAAGTGGTGACTTCGGGAAGTGGGGACTTATAAAGCAAATTTATTTATTTATTTCTCTATCTATCTATCTATTTATTTATTTATTTTTTTATTTATTCATTTAGCCAACCATCAATCAGGCAATCAGAGATACATAAACATGATATTATAACCCATTAGTATTAGTAATGTACTCCAGGAATGATTCTGATGGGTTACACTCCATCTTCCTTCCTTCCTTCCTTCCATCCATCCATCCGTCCATCCATCCGTCCATCCATCCATCCATAATCATAAGATTGTAATGGGAGTTTCGATGGAATATAAATGAAATATCACCAAACGAATAGTTTATGGGGATGAATGAGATAAATTCAGAAGGATTCAACCAGCAATCAGTGAGAAAAACATATGGGGCTTTAAGTATCGTGCTTTGGAGGGAGCGATGATAGGAGGGATTGGTTGTATTGATATTCCTGGGTTGACCCCTTGGTTAGATACGAACTACTGTAGTACTTTATTAATCTTTTGCTATCAATGGTAAAAAAAAATATACCAACCAGTAACAAAAATAGTTTTTTTTTGACAGATATCCAAGATCCACCATTTTTTTCCTTCTTAGCCCTGGGGAGCCCTTTGCAGCTACGAATTGAGTTTCCCAACCAAATGATAGGCTGAAAATCTATATATTTTCTGATGGAGTTATATATGGAACTATTTTCTGATTTTTCATGGTTGGGATATCTTCATGTTTCAATGATGTGATGGATAGCATCGATTTTGCACTTGGCAACTGGTGAAAAGCCTAGGTTTTTTGGCATTGAAAGATGGGGATTCATTGCCAAGAATGCCGAAGTAAGTGAGAAACACGGGGGAACCATGAGTTACTAACAGAGATGGAGATTTCAAGTATAGGGGTTGGTTTCCCCATTGGGATCACAATTCCCATCCTTCTGGAACCCAAAAAACCCGAGTCGTCATGCAGGGGAGGGAACCGGTGCAACATTTCACCATCATGATGAACATGTTGAATCATATCATCGCGTAATGATCACTGGTTGGTGGGTTGGAACCATGGATTTTTTTATTTTCCATATTTTGGGAATGTCATCATCCCAACTGACTTTTATATTTTTCAGAGGGGTTGAAACCACCAACCAGATCAGATTTCTCTCTTATCTTGTCAAACATAATCTATATGAGACAGTTTGATAAGAGCCTCCGGTAATTTAACATAGCTATGGACATCATAGTTTCACTAATAAAGGGCCATTTTCCATAGCTATGTGACAAATTGCCAGAAGCTAGATCTTTCTATGTCTATATCCCATTCTATTCCCATTATATTACCATTTTTGATGATAGAATCACCCTTTTTTCATGGTTAAATCCCATGGGGAAACGATCCAAGTCCCATCCTACCATTCTTAATAGCTGGAGCATCATTTTTGTCATCGGACCATGGCTTCGCGAAATTTCCGAATTTCAGCCCAGGTGAAGGTGCGTTTACTGAATCGAGACGACCTCAGCTTTTCCATGAGGCCACAGGTCCAAGTGAATCATTTCATTGGGAGATCTTCAGGATCCAATGGAGATACTAACTTAGTAGCATTTTTTAGGCCATAGAAATTGGGGAGATATCCCCTGAAATTTAGACCTGAAAAATATATGGAATCGGTACCTCCAATGAATCGGTTCCTGTTGCATGGCCATTGATTTCAGCCATGGTGACTTGGGGAAAGCCTCGATTTTTTAAAGGACATCTCCAGACGGGGATTTCCATAGGCGGGGTACCCAAATGGATGGTTTTTGTTGTGGAACATCCTATAAAAATGGATGATGACTGGGGGTGTCCCATGGTACCCTCTGGTAAACTAGCATAACTATGGAAAATCACAATTTTTAATGGGACAACTCAATATAAATCGCCAGTTTCAATAGCTATGTTAAATTACCAGAGGGTATCAAAATTTCAGGAAACCTCCATATTTGTCTGAAAGTTTAGGGAAAAAACAACAAATCCAGTGGCTGATCGTCATTATCCCATTGCGAAGGCATACTCAAGAATCCAACTCTATTGAAGATGGTTTATGGCCTTGGGTTTACCAAAAAATATCACTTTGAACATTTTCATTTTATGAGATTTTTATAGGTATCCACCGATCTCAGACAGAGCCTTTATCCCCAAAAAATACCATATACTTAAATGTGATGTGCATCCCGGTGAATAAGTGGTTTGTAACCCATGTATTATCCAAACCCAACTGCACGCATGGTAGTGAAATCATCCAAATTCACTTGGTTGAGTTAGTAAGTGGTGATCATATGCAACCTTTATGATTTATGTATACGATTATGTAAACCCCGTCGATCTGTGTCGATCTAACAGGGCATCCGTCCCATTTTGAGCGTTCCCCCCCAGTATCTGTATGAATTTACTGGGTAAATGGTGGATTTCACATAATCTTAGATGTACTCTTGGGTAACTGGCCCGCCATTTGTGGCTCCAAAACAGCACCGAAAAGCGACCCATCACCCATCACCGTGGCCAGTGTCGAAGGAAACCTCCGAAGCAGCTGATTTCCTTGGATGAGAGGAAAGAAGTGGAGGGACAGGCGGGCAATGGAGGGATATTTCTTGGAGGGGCACGAATCGGATGGTTTACAACACCCTAGAAACCATATTTCATCATTTCATTGCATCCCATATAGAAGTGGGGATATTCCATGTACATACATACATACATGCATGCATGCATGCATCTAAAATGCCATAAAACAGGGGGAAATTCAGCAAGACAAACATACTCTGGATGAAATCCTGAATCACCAAAGGGATGGTTGAACCCCTATATCAATGGATTGGCTTAAGGGAGAATCTACAGGAAACCAGAGATTTTCCTATGAAATATGGGTGTTTCCTGTAATTCTTCCATATTCTTCCCTTAAACCAATCCATTGACTATAATGGGATACACCACCTATCAACTGGTGGATTTTGCAACCATCCAGGTGACCAACAAGAGCAACTCCTCGGCGCTGGTGAAGCTGAAGCAGCCGAGTGCGGCTGGGGGGTGAGATGGGGGGAAGAGGGGGGAAGTAAACCAGAACAACTTGGATTTAACCCCAGTCTTTATCCCGGCAAGAGACCCCAAACGGTGTGAGGGGAGTAAAATGACAATGTATTATAATGTTGATTGTGATGCTACTGTTGATGATGATGAGGGTGATGATGATGATGATGATGATTCATGATGATGATGATGATGATGATGATGATGATGACGATGACGATGACGATGACGGTGTTGATGATGATGGTGATGACGACGATGGTGGTGATGATAACGATGATGACGACGACGACGACGATGATGATGATGACGACGACGACGACGATGATGATGATGAGGATGATGATGATGAGGATGAGGATGAGAGGAAGATGATGAGAGGAAGATGATGGGAGGAAGATGAGGATGTTGATGTTGAGGAGGGGGAAGATGAGGATGTTGAGGGGGATGATGTTGAGGAGGAAGGCCGGTCCCAAGACCGGGAAGCACACTTTGTGCGAGCTTGCGCAGGTCAAAGGCATTTCACAAGAGCCATTTTGTGCCGAAATTTACAAGGAAAATGCCGTAATCCCGCGGCCAGCATTTTGTGCGAGCCTGCGCAGTCGAAATGCACATGGACACTTCACAAGAGGCATTTTGTGCGGAAATTTGCAGGGAAAATGCGCCGTCGAAATGCACAAGGACATGTCACAAGAGACATTTTGCGCAGAAATTTGCAGGGAAAATGCCGGACGCTAATCCCGGGGCCAGCATGTGCGGGTCTGCGCGGTCGAAATGCACATGGACACTTCACAAGAGGCATTTTGCGGGGAAATTTAGAGGGAAAATGCCGGAGGCTAATCCCGCAGCACGCATTTTGTGCGAGCCTGCACAGTCGAAATGCACATGGACATGGCATTCTGTGCGGACATTTACAGGGAAAATGCCGGACACACCGGATACCAACCTCGATTGAACACTGGGCCTTACCGCAAGAACCCCTCAGTGTGGCCACACTGTTTGGGGAAATATGTGGATTCAACCATTGAAACATGGGGATTCTAAAAGAAAAAAATGGTGGATTGATCAGAACAAGGATTGAAACAAGAAACTCCAGTGCAGAGTGAATGGTTATCTTACAGGGCTTGGCCGAAATCATTTTTTGGAGGATTAGGCATCCATTTTGGAGGTTCCACATGGAAATTCAGCAAATGGATCCACTGGATCTGGGGGATCCTCTCTTAAAAATGTGGTACCCTCTCCCACGGCACAATTCTAGGAAAAAATCGGGCATTTGCCTTCCGAAAGATTAGGGAATGTTTCAATAGTTCAATAGTTTCAATGAAAATCGGGTTTCCACCTCCGAAATGGCCCAAAAAAAGGAGAACATGAATTTTCAGCCGTTGGATTCTTCGTTCTCCCAATTTCTCCCATCATTTTTCGGAGTTTTCGGAGTCCCCAAAGTGGTGCCCTTGCTCCCGGCAGAGCTGGCCTCGAGGCAACGTCTCAGAGGAGCTTTGGGGCTATCTGCCCTGGAGCGAAATGGAGAAAGAACTACAGTTGGGAGAGGAGGCCATGGAGAAGATGGGAATAGGAAAGGGATGGAAGTAGATCAGGGAAAGAATTCTTCAATGATTTCTTGGATATGATTGTATCATATTGTATCATGTTTACAACATTACTGAATGGTTTTGAATGGATTTTTGTGTTTTTTTTGAGAGATGTATGGCAACCCCGCAAAAAGATGCCGAACAGTGATACATGGACATCTTTTTGAGGGGCTACTAGTATACGTAGCTATGAAAAATCACAGTTTTTAATGGGTATATAAATCATCTAAATGGGCGCACTTTTGAATTACGAGAGGTATGGATGAAAATGTCAAGTAATGGCACTTGACTGGTGATTTGTCGGAGCTCAATCATCATTGGATATATTAATGATTGTACCCCATTTTCAGACACACAGCCATATCAACGTATATCAACCATATCCTCAGATGTTTGATGGTTGTCAACATTAGGGGTAGCCAACCAAAAGACTCAGACCGTAAGACATGGAGCAAGTTGAAGATTTGTGAGAGAGTTGATGTGGAGCCGGAACTTTTCCGAAACTTCAACAGGGGACATTTGTGGGTTTCCATAGTCATGGTATCCCAAAAATATGGATGGTTTATGACTGGAAAATCCCAATCTAAAATGGATGATTTAGGGCTACCCCCATTTTAGGAAACCCACCATTTTTTCGAAATGGAAGAAGCGTTGTCCCTTTGCCATTTGTCATCGTAAAAAAAATGAAGACCTCACGTCGCGTCGCTGGATGGTTAGGATTGGGGGTCACCATCTCATGTCCTGTCTCAATCGATATCAGGTTGCTGAACATGGCTTTTATTTTTCCATAGTATATGGGATTTAACCAACAAAAATGGTGATATATATATATGTATATATATATATATCTGATTGGTGGTTTGGAACCATTGAATTTTATGACTTTCCATTCACTTGGGAATGTCATCATCCCAACTGTCGAACTCCATCATTTTTCAGAGGGGTTGGTATACCACCAACCAGATGATGATGTATCCAAATTGATGTTGGTTTTAACCATCAAACGTATGAGGATATGGTTGATATAGGTTGATATGGGTGTATGTCTGAAAATCAGATATACCCCAAAATAGTCCTTTTGAATGGGAAAATGATCAGAAAACATTATATAATAATAAACCGTTAGTAACCATTGGATTTACCATTAATGACCATTAATTAGTTTATTATTATCAGGTACCTTATATGATTATAAATATGTTAACACTATATCATTAATCCAATGATCAAAAAACATTATTAATGACCATTAATTATTCTCAGTTTACATTAATTATGAACATTGAGGTACCTTATTGAATAAACTATTGGTATTGGACAACCATTGGATAAATTGGATTAATTACAACATTGAGGTACCATTAATTCTCAAAATGATGAATGGTATTAACGGTTTACCATTGGATTTACCATTAATTACCATTAGTAACCATTGGATTTACCATTGTAAACCATGGGATTTACCATTTCTCATTAATTACCATTAATTACCATTAATTACCATTAATTACCATTAATTACCATTAATTACCATTAATTGCCATTAATTGCCATTAATTACCATTAATTACCATTGGATTTACCATTAATTACCATTAATTACCATTTCCCAGTTTACCATTAATTCTGAATAAACCATGGGATTTTGAGGTCCCTGACTTTCAGACCCCCCCAAGCCCGCTGCTTTTTTTCTTTGTGGAGTCTCCGCCAAGTTAGTGGATCAAAAGGGACGTGGAGGACATTGAACACCCCATTTCGAATGGTTAAACCATGGTTAAACCATGCTTCAACCGTGGTTTCACTTGAGTAAACTGCCCCAAACATCGCCCCCCCCAAAATGCCATGATTGGACCGGCGCGTGTTTTTCCTTGTTTTGACCAGGTCCGATGCCGGATTCTTTCGCTTCAAGGTGAAAAACTTGCGCTGACGATGAGGACCAATGGCTTGATGCTACCACAATAGCTGGATGGTTTATTTCATGGAAGATCTAAAATGGATGATTTAGGGGGACCTCTACTTTAGGAAACCCCTATATTATATATAATATATTATATAGTAATATATATATATGTATATATTATATAGGTATAAATGGCTGCATCGATGTATTTGATGTAATGGGTTTCCCAGTGGTAAACTTTGCGTAATCTTCCCATCCACAATGTGAAAATGTCTCTATCCTGGTGATCAAGGAGGATCTTTGCGCAAAGGTCTTTCCCAGAGATCTTTTTTCTCTTTTTTTTTGGCTTAATTTGTTGCCAGAATGGGTCATTACACGTGGGCAACTGCTATTGGCTAAGAACCATTGAGAACGATACTCCAGGACAGGTGGAGGTTTCTGGTGCCACCGAATACCTAGGGTAATTCGAGAAGTAGTGAAGTACCAAGCTGCCGTTCCAGTCATAAACATGTTCCCATTCTCAAATCCATCCCACTGGGAAAACCGTTCTGATCACGTGGACCAGGGATTTGAATGGAGTTATTTGTCCGCTGATTTCACATGTTTGCATGAATTCACCATATCTTTCCTATTTTTTTAAAAACTAGCGGCAAGAAACACAGCTCCGAGGACAGTCTTGAGGAAACCATCGATGCTATGGCCTCAAGATTTCTAGATCTGGAATTCATGACACACTACAGTGTATCACACATGGTTTCGTGTATAATAGTAAACAGAAACACATCAAATTACCATAGATTATACACATCAATCGCTATAGATTACTATAGATTACTATAGATTACCATAGATTACTATAGATTACTACAGATCACACACCCAGGATGCTTTTTGTTTTTCCCCCAGGATGTGTTTCCGTTCAAAGTGGCTTGAACGTTCACCGGTTTCATTCCTGAAGAGTTGGACCTGGCAAGCAAAATTGGGCTTGCGAAATATCAGCACTTGACATGAAGGCAAACCCTAGGAAAATGGTGGTAAACCATAGGAAAACCATAGGAAAACCACAGGAAAATGGTGATTAACGACTAGGAAAATGGTGATTTTTCATGGTTAACAATGGTGAATAATGGGATGATATGGGATTTAGCCTCTGGTAAACATACAAAAAGCTATGGACAATGGCCATTTACATGTATAGTGGATTGACCTAGGAAAATGGTGATTTTTCATGGTTAACAATGGTGAATAATGGGATGATATGGGATTTAGCCTCTGGTAAACATACAAAAAGCTATGGACAATGGCCATTTATAGTGGATTGACCCATAGCATGGCGATTTTCTATAGTTTTTGGTATGTTTACCAGAGGGTAGAGCTACCAGAAACATCCTAGCCTAGTTCGCAAGTTCCCATCAGCAGACACTAGCAGTGAAATTAACCCAGCATATCTATACATATCTACCATAAACCCAACAGTCATAACCATTTTTCATCCGCAGAGACGTCCAGGACCAGTGATTGCAGTCTGAAAGACTTTGCGTGCAAGGACGTCCTCAATGGAGCACCTTGGATGATGGAGATCACAAAGTTTTTCGCCGTATATCTAATATAGATGTGCGTATATATATATATATGCAGAATTATATATATAGAATTACTTATATATATACATACACACTATATGTATATATGATTATATCTATAGTTATATTTCTGTATGATTATATATGCATATATATATATATATATAAATATTATACGTTTTTTTTCGGGATGGGATCAAGGTGGCCTCTTGGGGCTCGCGTTGGTGAGGAAAAAAACTCCGGTGCTATGACTTACCATAGGAAAACCATAGGAAAATGCTGGTAAACCATAGGAAAACTATGGAAAAACTGTGATTTAACTACTATAAATGGTGATTTAATGGTGATTGAACAGGGATTTAATGGGATTTTGTGGGATTTCAATGGTGAATTAATGGGAATTCAATGGCGATGAATGGATTCAATGGAACAGTTCAGTTTGCTATTGAACATGGCCCATTTATAGTTGATTTACCTTTCAAAGATGGTGATTTTTCAGTTCGCAAACTGTTAGTTTACCAGAGGGCATTTACTCATTTATCCAGAATCGGAAATAATTTTGTTTCAAGGACTGGCTAGCCAGGTAATATTTACCAATAGGTGCATATCCGAATGTGCTGGATATGTGATTCTAACCATTTTTGCCATGGGTTTGATGCCAAAGGGCGAGCTGTTTGTCGTGGCATCAGGTGGTGCCCCTGTTTAGCGCAATATTTTCAGACCCGAAGTTTTAAGTTAGAGCCTGTGGGAGACCATCTATCTGTTTCCAGAATTTGACTTCTCAGTCATTCAGATTCTCCAACGTTTTCACCATTTGAAAAGCCATGAAGAGCCAAATCTTGTTGGCCTCCATGCCAAAGAAATCCCACTTGAAATCCAACGATTTTGATAATGGTTCCACCCATGCCTCTGGTACCTCTGGGAGTGTAGCCTCGCCAGAGGTTTCATATCTATATCATATATATCTATATATCTATATATCTATATATATATCTCTCTCTCTATCTATATATATACATACACACATAGTTTCCACCTTCAAGTGAAACAACCTGTATCGAGACACATGGTCCCAATGCTATGGGCACAAAATGGGTAAGACTGTCCAAGTGCAATGTGACCCATGTGACCCATGTGACCCATGTGACCCATGAATTTTCATACAGACCTTTTCAACGTTGTAATACCCTCTGGTAAACGTTTACACAACTATGGAAAATCACCATTTTTAATGGGTAAATCCACTATTTCAATGGCCATTTTCAAGTTCGCAAACTGTTAGTTTACCAGGCCAGGTAATTGACTCATGTTTCCCACGTGAGGTTGTACAGGAGGTCACAGCTCTGGGCATTTTTGTGCGATTGCAACCTCTCCGTGGAGGTCGAGTGCCTTGATGCAGAAGCCAAACTTAGGGAACAATTTTTTCGGCATGGAGAAACCTGGAATTTCAAACAGAAGACACAAGGACCTCATTGAAAAATATTGAGACAAAAAGGAGGATGTTTGATTGATCCACTTGATTTTCTTTGGCTCAATAAGGATAACCTTCCTGACGAGTTCTGCGAGTTGATCGATTTTTAACTGTTAGTACCCATGAAACCTGGTAAATAATGGGCTAGTCATGGGATAAACCATCTAACCATGTACCAACTGGTGCAGGATTTTGTCCATCCACTGTATCACTAACAAGTGTTGATGCTTGAGAAGTCAACTCGGGTGGTCAGAAATCAGAGCCACAATACCACACCACCATGTAGCCTCCCGTTTTCTTCCTAAATTCGGTAGACAAACACAAACAATACACTTTTTGAGACCTGAAAAAGGTAAGCAAATTAAATCTCTTGGTAACCAGCAAAAAAGGTTCGAACAAGTCGTTTTTACCACTCTTTTTTTTCTAGGATTGGAGGATCATAGATTTTCCATATTTTTTTTGTTTTTTTTTCTCCATGGCTTTTCACGGGCTTTCCATGGGTTTCCTAAGCCTCAGTGGCCGAGGCTTGTCGTGGCTTGGTCCATGTGTCCTTGTTGAAGGCCAACGATGACTTTGCGGAGCCTTGCTTGCACCGGGGCGGGCGAGCGGGCTCCGCCGAAGCCCATGATGGAAACATATGGATGAATTTGATCAACATAGGGTTGTTCTAGGATTTATATATTAGGGTTTAATAGGATTTAAGGGGATTTAAGGGATTTAATGGGATCTAATGGGATTTACTAGGATGATGATGGCCATTTTATATTTGGGGCAAACCGTCCATTTTTGGATATACATATATGTATGTATATATACATATATATATAGATATCTATATATACAAATATATTTATATACATATATATTTATATACATATATGCACACTATTGCATGCTATCCCTAGAAAATCCAAAATCCCATTCCATCCCGTTGTAGCAACTCACCTTTCCTTCTTGCTCAACGCTTATCCTCGCCTCTCCGAGGAGGGTGACTTGGTCAAAGTGCAGGTGCAGAATGCCACCGTGACGCTGCAGCTCTCCTTGGCTGAGTGAACGTAGAAACGGCCAGGGGGGTTCGGACCGGTTGGACTGGGAGCCGTTCAAATAGTTTTTGTTTTGGGACAAGACTTGAAACATAGTGTTTTTGAATATTTGTTAATCTTGCTACATCTGTGGTAGATGACTTTTTTCGATGTTTTTTGGGGCAAGGTTACTAGATGTAGGCCATAACGGAAGGCAACTGCTTGGTATTTGGGGCTACATGGGATTATACCCCGTCTCTACATTGGAGAATCAACCAAAACGGTAAATGAAACTAGTTATCGAAGGAAGTTTAGAAGTCAAACTTCTGACTGATGGACAGATGCAGAAACAGTGGTGAGAGCAGTCAGAGAAGAGAACCAGTCAGAAGAGAAAGAATCAGTGGTAAGAAGATCAAGGTTTGCGAAAAGGTAGAAAAAGTCGCGAAACACTGTGTTTTTCCAATGTTTTGTGGCTGTGGAGGGTCGAACGAGAGATCAAAATTTGCACGCCATTGTGGCGCGAAGCAGATTTGGAGTTCGAAGCAGTTTTGGCAGTTGAGATGTCGAAAAAGTGCACGTGACTGTGGCGCGAAGCACGTTTCGAAGTAAACAATGTACAAGCACCGCAGCCACTAAGTTGAGATGTTCAAAAAGTGCACGCCGTTGTGGCGCGAAGCACATGTCGAAGTCAAAATACAAAAAACACACCATTGCCGGAGCACTTTTGGAAGTGGAGCTGTTCAAAAGCTGCGCCCTATTGTGGGGCGAAGCACATTTCAAAACAAACATGCTAAAGACTTCAGTCTCGGAACAGTTTTGGAACTTGCGATGTTCAAAGTGCACGTGGCTGTGGCGCGAAGCCCGTTTCGAAGTCAAATTGCTAAAAACAATTCAGCCCCGAGGCACTTTTGAAGGTTGAGCTGTTGAACAAGTGCACGCCGCTGTGGCGAAGCACATTTCGAAGTCAAAATGCCGCTAAAACACCACACGTGCGAAGCACTTTTGGAAGTTAAGATGTCGAAAAAGTACGCGCCATTGTGGCGCAAAGCACATTTCGAAGTGAACATGTTCAAAGCACCACGTTCGGAGCACTGTTGGACGTTCAAGCCATTTTTCCTGGTGCCTGAGATTCGGTACCTTGTCAAAAGTGAGCCAAAGGTGTGGGTTTTGTAGCTGATGGCAGGTGCGGGATGTTTGAAGAGGATCTACAAAGATGGATGTCGCCGGCAGGCGCAGTACAAGAGACATCTCCATCAGACATGTCAAGAGGTCAGGGCGCAGATTTCCTGAGAGAGGTTGCATTTTGGAGCATCAAATGATTTTTGGGTGGCAGTTGCAGCCTGTCGTATGACTTGGTGGCACTTTTTCGGGAAAACCGCAAAACGCATTGGTACGAGGCCATCAGGTCTGCACTCAACTTTCCATTCTTGAAGGAAGTCTCGCAGAAATGCTTCCGTTTTGATGTTGTCAAATTAAGTTCAAAAACTGAGGAAGTCTTGCAGAATTGCTTCGTTTTGGACACAATTTATTTTTAGAAAGAAGAGAGATATAAAGGTAGATATATAGTGAGATACAGATAGTCAGAAAAACAGATAGTCAGATAGATAGATTGACGACAGATAGATAGACAGTCCAGTCAGATAGACAGATAGACAGACAGATAGCTAGATAAGCAGAAAGACATATAGATAGGTAGACAAGCAGACAGATAGATAGATAGTTAGATAGTGAGAAAGAGAGAGGTAGACAGATAGAAAGATAGACAGATAGAAAGATAGACAGACAGATAGATAGAAAGATAGAAAGGTAGGTAGGTAGATAGATCAGTTAGTTAGTTAGTTGGTTGGTTGGTTGTTTGGTTAGTTAGTTAGTTATTTAGTTAGTTAGTTAGTTAGTTAGTTAGTTCGTTAGTTCGTTAGTTCGTTAGTTCGTTAGTTCGTTAGTTCGTTCGTTCGTTCGTTCGTTAGTTAGTTAGTTAGTTAGTGAGTTAGTTAGTTAGTTAGTTAGTTAGTGAGTTAGTTAGTTAGTTAGTTAGTTTGTTAGTGAGTTAGTTAGTTAGTTAGTTAGTTAGTTAGTTAGTAGTTAGTTAGTTGGTTAGTTAGTTAGTTAGTTAGTTAGTTAAGTAAGTAAGTAAGTAAGTTAGTTAGTTCGTTCGTTCGTTAGTTAGTTAGATAGTTAGATAGATAGATGGATAGAAATAGATGGATAGAGATAGATAGATAGATAGATAGATAGATAGATAGATAGATAGAGATAGAGATGGAGATAGAGATAGATATAGAGATGGAGATAGAGGTAGATATAGATATAGATATTGATATTGATAGTGATAGATAGATAGATGGATAGATAGATAGATCGATGGATAGATCGATCCATAGACAGTTTGATAGACGGACAGATAGATAGATAGCTAGATAGCTAGATAGATAGATAGATAGATAGATGGATAGATGGATAGATGGATAGATGGATAGATGGATAGATGGATAGATGGATAGATGGATAGATGGATAGATGGATAGATGGATAGATGGATAGATGG
>Ga0126342_10015616_pt1 | contig 13301 bp, 12 predicted proteins | sample Cyp1metagenome_FD_92528 | JGI IMG/M metagenome (GOLD analysis project Ga0126342, IMG submission 92528) | Coral microbial communities from Lord Howe Island, Old Settlement Bay, Australia - Cyphastrea 1 metagenome | ecosystem: Host-associated > Invertebrates > Cnidaria > Coral ...
GGATGGTCATGGTTGAGGTCCGGCAGGGCACACTGACGTGGATGGTCGTGGTTGAGGTCCGGCAGGGAACACTGAGCATGGATGGTCGTGGTTGAGGTCCGACAGAGAACACTGTGGATCGCGAGTCGCAGTTGAGCAGGAGGACGAGGAGGACGAGGAGGAGGACAACGAGAGGAGGAGGAGAGGAGAGGAGGAGGAGGAGGAGGAGGAGGAGGAGGAGGACCAGGCAACTAACATAAAATCTAACAACCCTCACCTGGCAGGTGGGGAAAAAAGTTATAAAAATGGAAGATAATCTGGTTGGTGGTTTGGAACATGAATTTTATGACTTTCCATATATTGGGAATGTCATCATCCCAACTTCCATAATATAGGGATAATCCTTCCCAACTGACTTTCATATTTTTTCAAGATGGTTAAACCACCAACCAGATGATGTTCCCTATGTGACAGTAAAGCAACAATACACCACCCATATTAATTAGTGATGGTGTATACCAGTAAAAATACCACCTGTTTATGGTTAAGGGAAGGTTTACTATTGTTTTCCAAAGTTCTCAACCCTGGCTGGATGTCCGGGTCAAAAACTGTTGACCCCTTGAAGTTTGATGGTTTCCAAAAAAAACATCTGGTAATGGGTATGGCTCAACCAAAATGTTGATTTCGGGAAAAAAACAACAAATTTTCGACCCAACAATGAGCCATCTTGATCCATTCTGTGGGTCCCTGGGTGTCTCAAAAACTTGGACGTCATCCCATGGTAGATCCAGGTGCTGAATGCCTTTCTTTCGTGCCCGGTGTGTTGGCATCCATCGCCTTGCACGCTGTGGGGAAGCCCTGCGGGAAACTTCGAGCGATCGGCTTGTTGCGGGCGCTGGTGTTTGTTTTCTTTCGCTGCTCCTAGAGCCTCCAAATACCACCAACAAATGGGGGAAGTGCTAAGACTACGGGGAAAAATTTGGAAACATCATTGTTGAATATTTTTGAAACATGTACAAACAGAGGGTCTAGGTAAAGGTCTAGGGTGATACAAAATCAGATGCTCCCACGTCCGAAGCCACTGAGGTGGGTGAAGACTTTCTCCTCAATTCGCCATCGAAGTATCTTGGCTTCGCGGCTTCGAGGGTCTACAGATATCCACAGATATCCATGCCTTGCCCATATGCTCCATGTACGGAATGTTTACCAACATTTGCCAAAATTTACCCAGTCATGTAGGTAAATATAAACCATACATGGAGCATATATGGGTTGCATCACTGGGATCTCAAGAAATCCTATCGCTTCATCCTCACTGCAGGCCTATTCAACTCCTAACGGAGATTTTGGTTGACACCAACTATGCACCGCTGTTGCATTCTCAGCCTGTCTGGGGCACCCAGAGGTGGTGACTGATGAAGATTCTGGTCAACACATGTTTTTATGTACCATCTGGTTATGACTAACAGTTTGCCATGGAAAATCACCATGCTATTAATAGGTAAACCATCTATTTCTATGGCCAATTGTTCATGGCTATGTTAAATAACCAGAGGGTAAAAAACAGTAAAACCATGGGAGTATATGCTATCTAACCATAAAAACTAGGGGTAAATAGGGGATTTGACCATGAAAATACCGTAAAACTAGGGAGTTTCACACTATCTTTCTATCATTTGGATTTGACCTGAAGCTCTAGGGAAACATTAGCTGGGTAATAGAAAGTGCAATCCTTTGCTATTTATGGTGATATTAACCCTAACCAGCGAAGAAAAAGGTGACGTTCCCAGGGTCAAACTAGAATTCAGGTGGTAATTGTTATGAAGACCCTGGGAATTGTAATGTTATACAGCTGGTTAGACCCTGGGAACGTCAAACTAGAATTGGTATGCGACAAAGAGAACCATAGCCATTGTCATTCACACAGTTCCTGACAGGGACTTGAAACCAATGTTGTGCTTGACCTGATTTTGAGCTACGCTTAGTCAAACGGTCCTTGCCGGTTCTCATCTATCTACTTGTTTATGTGTGTTTTCGCCACTGTCCTGGGATTTTTACCACCGTCACACTAAAAATTGATGCTTAATCAGCCCACGACCTGAGAGGAGGGAGTTAAATCATGTGAAATCTCCTTCATGGTATCCCTTCCCCCGTTCATATCAAACACCCCTAATCGAACGAAACCAGGGTTTTTGGTTGGGAATTTCCACATTTTATCGGGACCATAGAAATGGGGTGTTTGATATTAGGATGATGGGATTACTTAGGATATCTTAGGATGACCTTAGGATTTTTACCACTCCCCGGATCTCATGGTCCAGCCACCCTGGGCTGCCGCCAGGAGATTGCGCAGATCATGAGTACGCAGGTGGACAAGGCCTTTTTGCTGGGAGATTCATGATCCAAATGTATCCGAGCGTATCCAAAGCTATGAATCTTTGGAATGATGACACATTTACCCTATGGTAAATTAACATAGCTATGGAAAATCACAATTTTTAGTAGGTAAATCAACTATAAAATGGCCCTTTCCAATAGCTACGTTAAATTACCAGAGGGTAAAACAAATTGAAATCGTAATGACTATATGATTGGATCATGGATCATGAGTTCATCCTTCCAACCACTTCCGCGATCCAAATCATATCAAACGCATGGGATGATTAATATCCTTGGCTCCCATGTACTCTGTGTGCCATAAATATTGTCTTCTTGGATCTAGTAGCCAGATGAATATTGCCCCCACCATGGGATGGTTTTGATCTATATAAATCAGATGAATCGCTAGAACTGGGCACGTCCCAATGAACAGCATCACCTTCAAAAGTGAAGGGATAGCCTCCAGTAATCAGAGGTGGCAATGGAAAATCGAACATCAATTATTGTCCCAATAAAACCTTCATTCATCACTTACTGGTGCTAAACGTAGGGAATGGATGGGTTGCTGGGGGTTGCTGGGATGATTATGACTAGTGACTAGTGATTATGGATGATTATGGATCAGTCCCGATAATTCCCTGCGTAAAACGCACCAGTCATGGATATCCAATTGCCGCGTTTGGTGACACCGATGGGGACCAGAGTCAGCCTGGCCGCAGGTGCTGCGCAATCGACCCAGTGGGCCTAGCAAGCTCACTGAACATGTGGGGGAACCAAGCTTGTTCGGAGCAGCTGGGTAGTTGCATAGGTGTAGGGATCCTCAAAAAGAAACAACACATGTTCACAATTACTAAGGTTGGTGATTGTTGGTGATGTTGGTGACAACTAATCAAATAATATCAAATACACCAAGTAATTGTTGGTTTCAAACATTTTTTCCCATATATTGGGAATAGTAACCCCAACTGACTTTCATATTTTTCAGATGGCTTAAAGCCACCAACCAGCAAGTAATTGTTGGTGATTGTGGGGGATCCAACATCTGGATTGAGGTGATGTTGCTGTAGCTCCCCGTGTCCCTAGTGACTTCGCAGGTGGTGGAGTGCATGCTCTCAGCCATGAGGGGCGTCATTGAGGAAGCAAAGGCGGCGCCGCGGTGAACGAAAAAAATCATGCTGGAAGTTACTAAGCTAGCCCATATGCTCCATGGTGCTGGAATATTTACCAACATTTGCCCTAAAAATCACTCAAATGTAGGTAAATATATGTAAAACATTGTAAAACTACCATACATGGAGCATATGGGTAAGGTAAAAGGTAAAACGCATCGGTAACACGCATACAGCATAGGTGAAACATGGTAAAAAAACATTTGTAAAGCATGATAAAGCAGGGAAAAAACAATATAGGCTCTTGGAAGTAGAAATATATGGGTGTGTCTGGAAATGTGGTATATCCTGCTCTTTCATAGGGAACATGATGAGAATCCATTGGAATTGGGAGTACCCTATTTTCAGACAAACCCATATTGTAAAGAACACATATGTAAAACATCATAATATGCTAACTGTATACTGAACATACATGGCATGATTATCACCATGGAACACAGCTGTCAAAGACAACAGTAGATACCATCACCTTTGAGTTATTTGTCAGATCGGAAACCATACCCCCAAATCACACGGTAACATAACCCTGGGTACCTATCTCAGAGGTAAGAGGAAGCTTTCGGACACGTATTATATGTACATACTTACTACATCTGTATTACATGACACACCAACTTATATCAAGTTGTTTATAGCATTCAAACCGAACGATATGTTTTGGATTGTTTTGGAGCGATTGACCAGCGATTTCAAGCAACACATTTGGATTCAAGATCCCTCTGGGAGGATCAACCGGAAAATCGGAGGGCTGGATTGGAACATAAATCATTCAGTGTATCTACCGTAGACCATCTTTAATATGACTCTCTTGGTACCAAGAAACAGAGACACTTGATCAACACTATCATTTTTTTCAGTATTTGATAAGAAAACTATCAAATTTGCGCAGCTATATCTTCCAATTCTGGTAGAAAACGCCGTAGCTGCTCAACCCAATGATCCCAGACTTGGTTCACGGGAAATTGTACAGGAACTAGCGCTATGTTTGATGACAAAAACTTTGGATTTTGGCTTGTAATCAATCAATTTGCTGGTTTAACAAGTCAAATCCACATTTCTGATCATGTTTAGCCTAGAATAAATCAACATAGATGTGAAAAACATTGAAAAACCTATGATTTCCCCTATGATTTCCCCAGGAACAAGTTCCAAACAAATTGGTGGCAAAATTCCATATCTATATGATAGTTTACAGAAGGGTATGCTTTAGAATTTTGGTGACCTCCCTAAGTCTTCGTCATTTTCCCATGCTTGGGGTCACCCAGCCAGGCATATCCAGATTGGACTCCCTTGGACCTCCAGGTGGGTGTCGATGTGGGATAGGTCATGGTTAGTCTATAGCTGGTTGGTGCTTTGGAACCATGGTTTAGTATGGGGTAATGATGGTTAATGATGTTTTTTTTTATGGTTAATAATTTATAATGGTTAATAATCACTGGTTGGTGCTGACTGGAACCATGGAATTTTGTATGACTTTCCCATCATATTGGGAATTTCATCATCCCAACTGACCAATATTTTTCAGAGGGGTTGGTTGAAACCACCAACCAGAATTTTATGACTTTCCATTCAGAAAAGGGAATGTCATCATCCCAAGTGACGAACTCATATTTTTCAGAGGGGCTGGTTGAAACCACCAACCAGATAGTGTGTTTATGGTTTAGATGTATTTAGTAACTTAGATTAATATAGACAGATGAATATGACTTAGCACACTTCACATGGTTGTGTTTGATTATGTTCATAAGTTGTGTTTGAAGGGTACATATATATCATTTACTTCAGTTGCTTTGGTGTGCCCAGCTTCGACATAGTTTGACACCTGTCCAGATACGGGTGGGTTGCAGCTGCAAACAAAGGGGAATTGACTGGCAAACAAAGGGGAGTGCACCAAGAGAGCGAAAAAGGACATTCATTTGCTGGTTGGTGGTTTGGAACATTTTTAATTTTCCATAAATTGGGAATGTCATCATCCCAACTGACTTTCATATTTTTCAGAGGGGTAGGTCAACCACCAAGCAGTATACAATAGTAATTTAACAAAGCTATTGAAAATATGGCCATTTTTATAGTTACTGGTATTTCCCTATTATATAAAAATGGTGGATCTTTCCATATAGTTATGTAAACGTTTACTAGAAATCATTGGATTGGTTTAAGGGAAAATCTTAACCGGAAACCCATGGGTTTTTACCATCAAATATAGGGCTTAAACCAGTAAATTTTCCCATAATCCAATTCTATGAGTGGGTCTTTCTTCATGGAAATAGCTTTTTTGAATCAATGTGGGACTTATGGTTGATATATACTTAATATATGGTTATAAAAATAATGGTTAATGATGGTTATATCATAATAATTTGTCCATTGGTTTGGGTCATTGGGTGGTCTCCAATCGAAAAAAAACACACCGAAACACCGTGAGACCTGAAGACTGCGGAGATGGCTGTTAGCCCAGCAGGGGTACAGCAATGGTGAAGTTTTCCCCTAGGAAAATGGAGGTTTTAATGGGAAAACCATAGGAAAAGCATAGGAAAATGAAGGTTTTAAGGGAAAACCATAGGAAAAGCATAGGAAAATGAAGGTTTTAATGGGAAAACCATAGGAAAAGCATAGGAAAATGGAGGTTTTAATGGGAAAACCCATAGGAAAAGCATAGGAAAATGGAGGTTTTAATGGGAAAACCATAGGAAAAGCATAGGAAAATGGAGGTTTTAATGGGAAAACCCATAGGAAAAGCATAGGAAAATGGAGGTTTTTATGGGAAAACCATAGGAAAAGCATAGGAAAATGGAGGTTTTAATGGGAAAACCATAGGAAAAGCATAGGAAAATGGAGGTTTTAATGGGAAAACCCATAGGAAAAGCATAGGAAAATGGAGGTATTACCCTCTGGTAAACTAACAGTTTGCGAACTTGAAAATGACCATAGAAATAGTGGATGTTCCCATTGATAGCATGGTGATTTTCCATAGTTGCCAGCATTTTTGCAGGATGCCAAGGATTCGCCATGGTGTGATGTTTGGATCACATACCTGTCATTTGGCTTTCAGGGCTAAAACCACCAGCTTGGATGATGGCAACTGTGATCAGCCCATGGTTGCTGGTTTACAATTTCAAGTTGCTGAGCCATTCGTGAATGGGTGTGTCTGTAAAAAGGGTCGTCATAACTCTTAACTGAATCCCAATCTTTCAGAGTCATCAATTTCATTATCAAAATGATCAGAAATTGGGGATCAATCCGATGTTCAGACACAGGAACTGCATTTCCTCTGACTCCAGGACCACACGCAGTATTTGGCAGATCGGCTGGCGCCATTCAGTGCGCAGTCTCAGCCAGTTGCTGTGGGATTTTGTTGTTGGTATTCGGTATTCTGCTGTACAACCGTTTATATATGTGTAAACTAATATTTATTAGCAATAAAATAATAACAATACACTAATGATGCTATATAACATAACTATAATTACAGGGCGTATAGGCCTCGCATATTGGAGGCACTTACCTGAAGTGATCCCCTGAACATGTTGACCAACTGCTGGATTTATGCACAGGGCAGTCATACAAGTGCCGATATATTATTGCCTTAAAGGTGGCTTATATCCTAGAGAAAAACTTGGGAAATGAATGCGAACTACCCTCTGGTAATTTAACATAGCCAAGGTATAGATGGCCATTGATAGTTGGTTTACGTATGAAAATGGTGATTTTCCATGGCTATCCTAGTTTTGGGGAATTCCACCTGAAGCAAGTGACACCATGTAACCATATGTGACGATATGTAACCAGTTTCACTCTCTCATTGCCCGAGTCAGTGAACACCACATATGTAAGAAACCCATGAAAAGCATTAGTGACGAAGTACCCTCCGGATCTTTCATGGAAGATCATGCAAAAATTAACAAATGGATTATTTCTATTGATGGACCTGTAGATATAGTGGGATATAGTGTGTTTAAAAACTGAAGATATGCCTTTGGTAATTTCAACATTGCTATGGTATAGATGGCCCATTTACCCTCTGGTAAACGTTTACATAACTATGGAAAATCACCATGTTTAATGGGTAAATCAACTGTAAATGGACCATGTTCAAGTTCGCAAACTGTTAATTTACCAGAGGCTACTTCGATGAACTATCTATTCTACATGTTTTTTTTTGCCAATTTGCCATGTGAAACTGGTCTCAATCGTTGATGCGTATTTATCCCATCCGCATCTTGGGATTGTCGTGCAATGGATGTGAACTTTGCCCAAAATCGAGATATTATAATATAGAATATTATAATATAGGATATTACATAATTTATAGAATTTATAGCTACATAACCGGTGTTAGTTGCTTTCAAACATGAACGCTACAGATATTACAATGAATATACTAATAATGTACTGTACACTATATAATATATTGATTTGATATGTGCCATGGTCAAACACGTGTACATTTCTCATAAAACAGGATGGTTATCAATTCATTTATACTTACCCTCTGGTAATTTAACATAGCGAACTGGAAAATCCACCATTTTTCATGGGAAAATCCACTATTTCTATGGCCGTTTTCAATAGCTACGTTAAACATAACCAGAGGGTAGCCGGGTTGTGTTTGGATTCCCATTGTGGGATGACCGTTGGGGCACCATGTTACCATCTGAGGATGGCGGGCCTCTGTAGATGTCATTGGGATGCCATATGTTGTATGATTTTTGATCGGGAAAAACGATGACCCATAAATGGATGGATATTTTCTAGTTTACCCTCTGGTAAATTAACATAGACCCTGAAAATCACCCATTTTGGCAGGGTCTATGTTAATTTACCAGAGGGTAGTAGAACTTAAAATCGTTGCATTGAGATGGTAATACATGTATATATATACATATATATTTTAAGGCTATCCTCTAACAGCAACTCTTTATCTAAAAATAAACCTTAAAGATACACCTTAAGGGTAATATAAACAATACACCTTAAAATGCACCTTAAGGGTAATAACTATTATTATAATTATTATGACTGTTATTATTATTATTACTATTATTATTATTGTTATTATTATATATTGTTGGAACCCGATCCCTAGCCTGTCATGAGGTCGATTTTGCTGGTCCATCTTGCAGACCAACGAACAGACCTTGAAAGCCTTCCTAGAGAAGTGTGGGGCCTCAGATGATGCCATGGCTGCAGCAACTTGCCGTTAATAGGAACTACAGGTTGAAATCCTAGGCATCAAGTCCCTTATTGGCAAACTGATCAGTGATGTCTCCATTTTTGTTGGTCAAATCGAGATTTGTGTTGGTTAAACCTTCAATTTTTGTGATCGAAACCGCCATGTTTATTGGTTACAGCTTCATTGTGTATCATTTGTGTCGGAAAAATCTCCATTTTTGCTGGTTGACCCTCCCATTTTTATTCATGTTTCACCTTGGTCCGGGTCTCGGATCCCAGGAAGGGTTTAGCCTTGGTACGACAGCTGCAAGAATTGCCCTGCGAGGGAGCCCGGCCAAGGGGATTGGGAATATTGAGACAGCAAAAGGCAATGTGAAAAGTTGGGCTATATCCATCTATATCCCCAGTGATTGCAGAATACTCATCTGGTTGGTGGTTTGGAACATTTTTTATTTTTCCATTCAGTTGGGAATAATCATCCCAACTGACGAAGTCCATCATTTTTCAGAGGGGTTGAAACCACCAACCAGTCTATGATCTATAGAGATTTCAATTCATCAATCATCCTAAGAATTCATCGCCATTCCCGGCATGGTCCTCAATCATCAATCGGCCACTGGGTAAATTTTAAATGCAACGACCGAAGCCCTCCCGAAGCCTGTTTCATCATGGTGAATGTTTTTGGGGAAATCATCCCCAGCCATGGCCGAACTGATTGGTGAAATATTAAACATTACTCAGATTTATGGATGATGTTCCCAGCTAGAAACCTCCATCTATATAGGAGATGTGTCCATGTTTCCATGGAAAATGTGCCCAGCTGCAGATTCCCATGAGACCCAATCTCGGTGGAATCCCAGCCCCACAGAAATAAAACTAGTCCCCACATGGTCGATATAATGTCGATATCTATTTGGGATATCACCCATGCCATACCCCATATGCGACCCATGGTGCTGGAATATGCACACCATGACTGCCCGTGTCCAAAATCACCCAGTCATGTAGGTAAATATACCAGCACCATGGGTTGCATATGGGTAATGGGATTCTTAACGGGAATATCTAACATGCACATGGCTAAAAGTATCAGAAGAATCAAAGCATCTGTGTATCTGATATCACCATTTCTGATTGTTGATTCCGTGATTCCGAAAATTGGTTTCATGGCAAAAGCTGCAGGAAAACCGAAACTCTGTATTTGGAGGTGAAAACCCTGCTTTCGACCATAGATGGTCTCCCAAATCAATCAATTGATTGGATGACGCCCCTTAAAATGTAGTTTTGAACTGTTTTTGATGGCTGTCTCCTATGAATCCCAATTCATTGCATGATTTCCAGTAGATGTTCCTTTAAATCAATTCATTGTTTTGCACCTTTGAGCATTTGGAAGATTGAATTTGGCTGAATATACCGGTCCTCCCCCACATGAATAGATCATGTAAATCATAATCCATATGAATCATAAGGTTTCCACATCTTTGCCGGTCAAATCAGTAATGATTTGATACAGTAACAATGAATGACTGCCAGACATTCGCCAAGAATATCTCCGTACATGAAATGTCTATGCCAAGCATGATAAGGACAAGAATTAGAGATGGTGAATTGGAGGTTTCCAATCCCTTGTGGGTTACCCCAAATGATCCAAGTCATGGATGATCCTGAAGTATTGAAACAAAAACATGGATCTGGTTGGTGGTTTGGAACATGACATTTAATGAATTTTGTCGTTTCTTTTCCATATATATATATATTGGGCATATTCATCATCCCAACTGACGAACTCCATCATTTTCCAGAGGGGTAGGTCAATCACCCACCAGATGGTGACGACTGGGGACCCCCCGGTGACGTCGGCAAGCATCGAAAACCCCACCGTCTGATGATCAAGTCCCGATGAGATCCCGGGCCCCCATTGGGGTTACCGAACGAAAAATCACCATCTTTAGATGATCACATGCTATTAAAAGATGGTTCGTTTATGAGGATTACCCATGCGAATTACCCATTTTACCTATTCATTTCGATAGTAAAACCATCATATCTTTAGATAGTTAACCCACCATGTTTATAGACGGTTAAATCCTCATCAAATCCCGATTTTCTTGAGGATGAATTCCCTTCCTTTCACTGAGGTCTTCCCTTTCATCTCACCTCCTTGGAAGGCAAGGATTTCTGCCCAGATGTGCCCAATGGCTATTGGTCACAAATGGGTACCCCCTAAAAAAAAAATAAAATAGTAAATGGTTATTACATGTTATTACTACTACAGATAAGCTAAAGTCTGTGGCACTACTACAGATAAGCTAAAGTCTGTGGCACTGTGGTCCCCTGAATCTTAAATGTTGAGCCATCCCCAAACGACTCAAGCATGAGATTTAGGGGTGAAAAAGTAAGTGTCAGAGGGATTTGACAATGTTTCCCGTGGTGATTTAACATGATTTAACCATGACATATAGTGGTTTTCCTACGGATACATACGGATGGAAAATCCGGATCATGGATGACCACATCACTGGAAGGGTGGATAACACCACAAAGCAAACCAGATGGAGCTAAAATGGCTAACTTATATAACTTGGGGGCTTAGCCAACCAAAATGTTGGGGAATAAACCATGCATTTTGTTGGGGAGATGGGATGCCATGGATGAAACAAAATTGAGACAACATCAAGACATTTTGGGGAGTTGCGCTGGCTTGTCCTACATAATGTTAGTGTGCTGATCAGTCAAGTTCCATCATTCCTCATATGTTTGTTTGGTTTTCATCCAGGGACGTTTCAACACAGACATGATGACACTTGGGGTGGTCAAAAACGACGAATTGAGGCTGTTGGAGATAGGTGACCCAACCTCCCAAACAAACATGTTATTTGACACTCTCTGATTGGTGATATCCATTGGTTTCAAACATGTTTGTTATTTTCCATTTCATAAATGGGATAATCCCAACCTCATTGACGAACTCCATCATTTTTCAAGATGGTGATTGCACCACCAACCAGATATTCTGACATTTAACGTGAATATTGGTCAGTCGAGTAAACGCTATATGGGATCTCCAAAGCAAACAGGTTTGATGTGCACATCTCCCACATACACCCAAAGATGAACATAGGCCACTCATCTAGTGGTTTATCAACGTTTTCAAACATGTTTTCTGACTATTTGATTTTTTTTTCGCATCCCATTCAGACAAGCCTCACCCAAGAAATCAGTTTCAATTGAGTGATCTCCCCCATGCCTCACTGTCGTCCCGTGAAGTTGGCGATTCCGCCGAGACCCAACCGTGGCCAAGTGTTTTACTCAACTGAAGTTGGTTTACCCTTTGGTCCCTTTGGTAATCCATGGCAATTAGAAATCCTCTTTGGAGGTTTATAACCGGCAAAATCATCTACAAATGATTTTTCTTTTCCGTTGCCGATGTTTGATTACCGGGGGGGGTTACGGTCGGGGGGTCGCATGTACACACGAAACAAACATCGCATGTACACGCCAACGACTTTGGGAAGTGGATTGTATGTACACGCGGCCAAGATTTTTGAAGGATGTCTCGCAGAAAAGCTTCGTTTTTGAGCTTCGAAGCTCCATTTTTGAAGGAAGTCTCGCAGAAAAGCTTCGTTTTTGAGCTTCGAAGCTTCATTTTTGAAGGAAGTCTCGCAGAAAAGCTTCGTTTTTGAGCTTCGAAGCTCCCATTTTTGAAGGAAGTCTCGCAGAAAAGCTTCGTTTTTGAGCTTCGAAGCTCCCATTTTTGAAGGAAGTCTTGCAGAAAAGCTTCGTTTTTGAGCTTCGAAGCTCCCATTTTTGAAGGAAGTCTTGCAGAAAAGCTTCGTTTCTGAGCTTCGAAGCTCCATTTTTGAAGGAAGTCTTGCAGAAAAGCTTCGTTTTTGGAGTTTCGAAGTTCCATTTTATGAGTTGTGAGGTGATAAGCGAGGTGTGAGAAGTGGAGCTGTGATGGGTTGCAGTGTGATGAGTAAGATGTGTGAGATGGGATGAGTTGTGGTGTGAGAAGTGGTGTGAGAAGTGGAGCGGTGATGAGTTGTGATGAGAAGTGGAGCTGTGATGAATGAGGTGTGAGAAGTGGAGCTGTGATGACTTGTGGTGTGATGAGGGAGCGGCGCGGCGGGAACGGGAGCGGACGGGAGCGGGAGCGGCAGGATCCAAGCGAAAAAAAACAAGAACCCCACACAGTGATGTGGGGAATTAAGAAATAGAATGGAGACCATGGTATAGTCTGGAACGCAGGGGGGGAAGTTTAAATAAAGAAGTAGAATGGAGACCATGGTTAGGTGGAACGCAGGGCGGGGAAGTTTAAATAAAGAAGTAGAATGGAGACCGTTGTATGGTGGAACGCAGGGGGGGGAAGTTGAAATAAAGAAGTAGAATGGAGACCATGGCTAGGTGGAACGCAGGGGGGGAAGTTTAAATAAAGAAGTAGAATGGAGACCATGGTTAGGTGGAACGCAGGGGGGGAAGTTTAAATAAAGAAGTAGAATGGAGACCATGGTTAGGTGGAACGCAAGGGGGGGAAGTTTAAATAAAGAAGTAGAATGGAGACCATGGTTAGGTGGAACGCAAGGGGGGGAAGTTTAAATA
>Ga0126342_10015617_pt1 | contig 13301 bp, 12 predicted proteins | sample Cyp1metagenome_FD_92528 | JGI IMG/M metagenome (GOLD analysis project Ga0126342, IMG submission 92528) | Coral microbial communities from Lord Howe Island, Old Settlement Bay, Australia - Cyphastrea 1 metagenome | ecosystem: Host-associated > Invertebrates > Cnidaria > Coral ...
AAATGTGCTTCGCGCCACAACGGCGTGCACTTTTTCATGTCTCATCTGGCCAGCTGGCTCCGCACCCGCCGCTTTAGCGAGCCTACTTTTCGACCCTCCGGAGCCCCAAATCATTGGAAAAACCCAGTGTTTCGCGACTTTCCTACCTTTTCACGCATCTGCATCTTCTTTCTTCTTACTCTTCTTTCTTATAATCTTTCTCTTCTCTCTGCCTCTTCCCTGCTCTGCTTTTGTCGGAAGTTTGACTTCTAAACTTCCTTCGATAATGGATTCAAGTGGATTTTACATGATTTTACTATATTTTCCCATGATTTCCCTATGTTTTTCCCATTGAAACCTCCATTTCTGATGCGGATTTCCCATGATTTCCCTCCCTTTGGGCCTCCATCCCATGCCTTGAGCTGCCGAGGACGTTTTCCGGCACAGCGCGGGGTGCCCTCCCCGTGCTTTCCAGCAGACCTTCAACTTTGGATCCGAAGGCGGGCGAAAATCACCAGGGTCAGATCCCGGGTCAGATCCAGAGCTGGTGGAGTGCCATAGATTTCATCATGAAATCTGAATGGATTTATATGATTTTATATGTCCATTTCACCATGTTTCACCATATTAACAATAAAGATTTAACCCTCAATATTCATCAATAATGTTCCGTCCAGATTAGTATGTATCCCCCCTTCAAACGAATGCTATACCCTCTTTAAAGCTGAGATTTTAAGAACTGTTCCCCAGATAAAATACGATTACACTGTTACGTATACATTTAAGCAATGGTTTTAATTGGCGACAATTGAAAGCTAGTTAAAACTTGTTGTTGCCGCTGAACTTTAGTACTGGTATAAACAATATAGTACTTGTAGTACTTATAGTGATTGGGTTCAGCATGTTGCACCAAGTTTTTTTCCCCACCTGCCAGGTGAGGGTCTCTAGATCTTAGCTAAGGTGCAACTCCTCCGTCTCCTTCTCCTCTTCCTTCAGATAGAATGTCGGAATAGATGTCAGATAGAATGCCAGAATGAATGCCTGAATAGATGCCAGAAAGATTGTCGGGATAGAATGCCAGCAGAATGTCAGAATAGATGCAAGATAAAATGCCAGCAAAATGTCAGAAAGAATGTCAGAATATATGCCAGATAGAATGTCAGAATATATGCCAGATAGAATGTCAGAATATATGCCAAAAAATACATCCAGATGGTATGTCAGGAACTATGTCGGAATTGTGTGTAGGGGTGGGGCTCACTCGGAGAAAGTTGTTTTTTTTGGTGACAGGTGTAGCAAGATAAAGAGGAAGAGGAACATAAAGAAAAGGTTGCCTTTGAAACAGGAATGCCTTTCTTCTCTTGATTCCAGGATTACCTCAGGCAAAAATGCTTCTTTAATCCTGAACCTAGACAACAAACATACTAGAGTGAATTGAACCCTGTCATGGTCCAGTGCCTTCGAAATTTGTGGAAAAACTGTTGTTTAATAAGTGTTTAATATAAAAGATTGGATCGTTTAGGAAAGGCAGACAAACAAACGTTTTTTCAGAAAATATGCTAAAATTGTTTTTTTTGAGGAAAAATGGTCTGCCAAAAGCGAACCTAGCTACTAGTCAGTTTCCAACATGCATAGGAATTTAATGAAAATCTAGTCAACGAACAATGGATTTTCGCGTCCCAATTAATTGGCAAAATTGGTTGTAATACGCTAACGGCGCTAACGGCTAGCCACTGCATTTTGATCTCACCATATATCATTTTGCTCGCAGCCAGTTCAGTTGCCCAACTATTTTTTAGTGCCCATAAGTTAGCAGGATGATCCCTGAGAAGATTGGTTGATAGTACCATTTAAGCCAAACTATTTGATCAATGGCCATTCCAGGATCCTAAATCGGAGGTACCTACCATATATAAGGCCTAAATTTCAGGGAATATCCCCACAAAATATGGCCTTATATGGTACAGTACCTCCATTTTAGGATCCTGGAGATCTCCCATTGATTTGATGTATTGTCATGTTTTAGCCAAGCACTGGGATAATCCCTGAAGTTTGACTGACGCATTGGAAATTGATGATCGCATAACTAGTATGTGTCATGGGGTTTTGTGGGATATATGACAGTCGCCCAAATTTTTGGGTTGGCCTACGGCCCATGTGCCATCACCTATCCAGGCAACCTAACCGATGATGACCAACCCAACCAGAATCTGGTAAAAAAACATGGTGACCTCACGACGCTCTCACTGTTTCGGGGCACAACCTTTGGTGATGCTTCAAAATAGGTAAATTTTAATGATTGTATTGTTGGTAATATTACAACATATTACAACCCATAAAACCGTGGGTTTTAATGGTAAAACTCGGTCAACCCATGGAACTGGGGTCCCTTTCCAGATCCTCCCAGCTAGGCATGGTCTACACCCTGGCCAGCTGCTTGCGTCGCCATGCGCCCGTCCCGGCGGGACGGCATGCCGTGGGAGCCATCTTGCCGAGAAGGAGGTGCTATAGATGAGCACTTTCGGAATTACAAATTGGAGGCCCCCTAGATACCTAAGTTGGTTTATAAATCCAACAACTTGGGTTTATTGTACTTATAACTTATAACTATAGTTAAGGACAGTTAAGGATAGTTAAGGACAGTTAAGGGGGCTTATAAACCAACTTAACTGGGGGGGCCACATTGTAACTGGGGGGCCCGCCATGGTAAATGCTTGGTATTGTGGCTAGGTGCCCTTTAGCCTTTAAACTAGCAAACTAGCATACTTTGGGATGATCCATTTGAATTTGGATATGCCACATTTACAAATACCAAAGCTTCAGTCCGCGTTGAGTTGTGGACTTTTGCGTTTGGTTGTGGCACACTTGTGTAAGGAGCAAAAAAAAGGACAGTTCTGCTTTGGAGTCTGATTCAGCTTGGCTTACTCTTGGGCGTCAATATTTGGATCATTCAAATCACCGGAATCCAAAAATGGGTCGAGCAAAATATGCAACGACATCGTATACAACCCCCAGCCCCACACGTGGAGCGAAACCGTGTTTCCTCTACATGTTCTATGAAACAGAAGCGGCAATCCTCCTTGTCATTTGTTACTCCCCTTTTTTTTGTTTTGGGTGAATTATTTATAACAACGTCACCACAATATCACCGTCCCAAAGTCACTTTATCTCAGGTGATTTGTGCAGCCAGACGGGATGCTGTCCACATGTTTTCCCTTCCTTCCAACAAGGTGAAGCACCCCAGTTGTGAGTTGGTTTATAAGCCAATTAACATCAATTAACTATAGTTATATAATGTTATATACCCACATTTACCCCCTAAACCTTAGTCAACCTAGTTACCCTATGGATCCAAGTACCTTCTTAGGAAGTGTTTGGGGTATAATTTACTATAATTTGGAGGGTTAAGTACCTTCTCAGACAGCGTTTGGATCCATAGGGATTTAAGTCAACTTAGCAATTTAAGGGGCCTGACTTTATGATGGCCAGGAGCCTGGCAGCTGCGCTACGGAGCGAAGACCAGGACCAGGAGCTCTTGACTTGGCTCAACTTGGACGGGCCGCCCGTGGTGCAGCTTGGCGATGAAGGTTTGGGCAGTTTATGAATCAGAATCCGTAGCAGCCATAGCAGATCTGGATTGTGTTCGAGGGCATTTACATACACACCTAGATATTATATGATACTATTACGTATGATTATGAATGTTGTTACTGTAAATGTAATGTATATATATATATATATAATGTTGTGCAATGTAAGGTAATTTAATGTAACGTAATGGAACACAACGTACTGTAACGTATGTGCATAAGATTGTGTAAGTGTTTTATGCATATATATATATATACACGAATATAGTAAAAAATGTGTAGACATGATATTGAGGTGAATCGTCGGGATAGATTTGAGCCTCATTCAAGACCTTGACGAGTTGCGATATCGGCATGGCCAGCTGGAAAATGTTAGATTTACAGATGATGTTCCCATTTTTACAACCTCCATTTATGACGGCGATTTTCCACGTTTGATTACCAGAAGGTACCCTGATTACTTGATTACTTTTTGGTAATTTCAAACGGCCGTGGAGAATTACCCTAGGCCCTCATGTACCCACTTCCAGATGATTTACCCAGGGCTATCTTACCAGAAGTTAGCTGTGACATGCTGCTACTTTTCGTTGGGGATTGCTCATTGGATGTGGGGATGTGTCAGGAACCATACCGTCAACGCAATTGACCACTTGACATTTCTGGGGAACCCCGGAGATGGAACTCACAGACTGCGATAGAAACAATATACAGTGTAGGCGCCATACACGTTACCGCCTGAAAAAAAAAAAATGTTGGTTTGTCCAAGAATAAAGGGTACCAAGGTGCCGCATGATATTATGTTTCATGATAATGCTTCTTACTTCTTGCTGTAATTGCAGACATTTGTTCACAGGTAGCGAAGTGCGGACCGGCTCCAGGTATTGCTCCTTGGGAAGCCACATGTTGTCGCGCGTGGCTTGGCCATAGTTCATGGCGATTCCCGGGTGCTGGGAAAAATTGGGGCTAGCGTGTTGAAACCATAAACTATTCCATTGGCAGTTCATCATATGGTTTCACCAACCAGCTGCGTGGTGATGTTCAAGAAACCCATCTCATTTTCTCGATGGTTTTCTTGAGATTGTCACTATTTTCTGGGATTATCACCCGGCTTCGCATGCTTCGCTCCATAATCATCGTTTTCACTTCAGAATTGTCCCTATGTTCAAACAAAATGGTCTTAGACTTCTGTTGATTTAGACGTGTTTCTGAACATATGTCCTGCCCATTTCAACCATTTGCCTCGCTTTTTGCCATTTTTTCCATGACATTTCTGCGCTCATGGCTGCTGGTTCAGGTGCTGGGTCCCGGGAGCCTGACTGCCTTGGTCAAGGGACTCCTGGCGGTGCCATGTCGGGTGCTGCAACTTGGCGCTGCGATTGGCGCTGTTGGCGGATACCCCCGGGGGATCCCATTTTTTTGGCAAATTAAGATGTGGGAAACCCATGGTTCCTACAGGAAAATCGTCGAAAAAACATGACTCACATGACACATGGTTGATTTTCATTGGTTTTCCACATCTATGTTAGTTTTGCCCTAGGGTAAATCATGAATGGCAATATTTTTACCCCGTGGTAAACATACAGAAAGATGTGTGTTTTTTTTCCCCTGTGAAACTCTAGGAAAATGATCCACTTAAATCAAATGGTGGGTTTTCCGCATCTTTTTGTTAGTATTATGATGGTATCACGCACGACAATCAATAATTAGTGAATAATTCATTCACGATTTACAGTATTTGATGTGTTTGTTTTGTGTAATGTGGTGAATCCTACTTTCTATGGCCATCGAAAAATGATATGCAATTACCCTCCGGTTATAAAACGTGGCTGGCTCGAAAATCCACCATTTAGTTCGATGATTTTCCCACTACAATCCCCATAGCTGATTTCCCGCTATATGTAATGCCAACTTAATGTAATTTTATATATACCTGGATAAATAAAGCAACTTCACTGCAAAGTCACTGGAATGGTGGGTACTAGAGGTATCATTCCCAAATTGACATCATTTAAGGTGTGCTTTCATTTTCCAGATGCGATTACGTGTTGCATATAATATTATTTAATATGTATATGTATATGTATATATATATATGTGTGTGTGCTTTCTATGTGTATATATATATATGCATATAATATGTAATGCACATAGACATAAATAGTATGTGCACAGTGCACATATTTATGATCAAAAGCAGGGCCTGGGATAAGAAAACGAAGATGATGCTGTACTTTACTGGCGTCAAGTAGGTCCTGAACCAATCAGTTCCTCAGTGAGGTTTGTCCTGAGCAAGACAGCTCGAGAGTTTGCTGATGCGGATTCATGGTGTGTTAACGGCAGTCAGGGAGTGCGCCGACATAGGAATTAGTGGCAGTTGGATGGGAAAGTTAATCAAAGCCATGGCAATACTGTCTAAAATCTGTTGGGGCGTTCACCGTGATTTTGCGAGAGGTGTTGTTCTTTGTCAAACATCAACAACACAAGAAGGACCAAAGAGACGTTTATAATACTCTGACTTTGCTAGAGCCTTGGAATTGTGGAAGTCCTATTTAGTACCTGAAAAGCCGTAGTTGCGTATTGTTTCAGGCTACCTTGGCCTAGTAGCCCATTTTTGTGGCACTTTGCAATTCTCATTCTCAGACCAAAAAAGGCGCTTTATCTTTTGCTCCAAGCATAAGCGTAAAATTGCCGTTAATATCCGTAAAGCGCCGTAAATACCCGTAGAAATCTTACCCCTAAAATTGTACACTTTCCAGTGACCAAAATTTCGTGAACTTTGGAAAGTGCCTAAAACAATTGGCACTAGGCTTTCCAGGTAGTAAAATTAGAATATAGTAAAGTAATTATTACATATTATTACGGTTTTACAACGTAAACTATCGTTTGAATTTTGCTTGATATTTGCTGATGATTCTTGCTACGGAGTTTCGCTATGCAATTATTTGTATGCTTGCGTCACCCTAATTGTGGGGAACAATGCCACCGTGCCCGCTTTATGTACTCTGGTTGTTAGATTACGGTTGTGATGGTAGGTGCGGTGTGCTATCATTCTCACCAAATTTTATCTGAAAGTTCATGACGCAAATTTTCGTCAAATGCCCAGCAATAATTTTTGGGTAGATATTGGATGATATTGGTCAAAAGTTTAGACAAATTTCAACTCCCTCATTTTGTTTTATCATTCATTTCTCCGCGGTGCCCAAAGTTTCATTGGATTTCCGCTTGGTTGGCACCCATCCCTTACATAATTTGTCGCGCCGTTCAGCCCAAATCATCAACCGCCCCCAAGATCAGAAAAAGAACAGTTTTCAAACATTATGAAATATGAACAATGTCAAGCTTCCAGCGGATTCTTCTTGGGTTTCACACCACATCGTCGGCGAACAAAAATGGCCACGACTGCCCCACCACGCGCAGCCCCGGGATCCGGAGTTTGCGAAGCTCGCAGTGGAGGAGAAGGTGAAGTTGCCTGAGTGGGTGAAGCTTGCCCTGGGGAGAAGATACTCTCAAAAGTAGCTAGATATAACTAGTAAACTTAGTAAACCAACAAACATATAGAGCAATGGGAAATCACGATGTTTAAATATGTTTGCCAATATGTTTAATCGGTGTATAAATCATCCATATATGGGCCATGTTCATCCATGTCCCATTGCAACAATTATATAAATCATCGGAGGGTATCTCTTTGTCTTTGATTTTTCTCGTTATTCCCTACGTAAAAACTGCACTGTCCATTTGCATATAAATCAATACCTCCGGTTCCTGTGGACCTCTAGTAGATATAGATATGGTAATAATGTGATTCTATATGTCTACAGATATAGATGTATTGATATGGATTTATTGATAAAGATATTGGCATATATTTTTAGATGCAGATGCATATATGAATACATATATATATATATATATGCAGATTTAGATGGATAAATAGATAGATACATAGATTATTTACATCTATCTCTATCTATCTATCTATCTGTTTGCCTATCTATCGATCTATCTATTCTATTCTATTCTCTTCAAATCTAATCTAATCTAATCTAATCTATCTATCTAAACCCATTGCCACGGATATGTTGCGCCCAAGGAATCAGCCCGCAGTGCTGGCGCACCATTCCACCAGCCTCTTCTTGAGCCACTGCGGGGCCAATTCTCTGCACGAAGCCTTAGCGTTGCACGGCCAAATCCGGCCATCTAACCGTGGTGAAGTGGGAGTTCACCCATTACCCTCTGGTAAACTAACATAACTATGGAAAATCACCATTTTTAATGGGAAAATCCACTATAAATATTATAAATGATCATTTTCAATAGCTATGTTAAATTACCAGAGGGTAAAAAGTGGTGGTGTTTCACATGTTTCACCATTGGAAATAGAGACTTAACCATGACAAATGGTGATTCAACATGATTTTGAACCATGAAAGATCAGGATTGAACCATTAAGGAAGGGATTTTGGTGCTTCAGTTTGTTACTGAAGTTGGTTTGTAGTTCCAGTAGCTAGTGATTGTTTGATAGATATATCTAGAGTTAATGATGGGTAATCATAACACCACCTTGCATGTGGACGTGTATGATTTTAGAATTGTTTTCTGAGCATATGTGGTTTCTGTGGTTTTTGACGACATTGAAGAACGTAAATATGTTTGATGCATAGCCAAAACATGGCCTTGAACATGTTTGTTGATTCTTTGATTTTTTTTTTCAGAATGCATGGCCCAAGCATGCTTTCGATTTTGTTGTGCTTTCAGACCCAAACAAAAATAATTGGGTTGCTGCAAATCCACCCCATTTTCAAGGGGAGACTCATTTACAAAGGATGTCAGCACAGCAATTGAACTGAACCATGGTTGCTTCGGGTAGTGTAGTTTTGGCATGCCCATGTGTCCAGACTGCTCCCATGCAACAAGTGCTGAGGTTTACAGCATGTAAGTGTTAAAGTGAATCCGACATGATGCGCCCCTTAAGACAACATACGCTTAGTAACTTGAAATCCAATTTTGTAGGCGCCCCGTCCTACACAATGCTGGGCCGAAGGGCCCTTGCAACTGTTCAATGGTATTGGCAGTTTTGGCTAGTATGATCTTGGCGTATACAACTGACTGTGATCCGGGATCAACTTGGAATCTCGTCCCACTCAGTGACTGGTAAGTAGGTATGGTTGTAACACACAAATGGGGTTTTGTCAGCTAGGCTACTTATCTAATTTCTCTACAAGTTGCTAGCATTTGATTTGTTGTTTCACCACATGTTGGTGTGCTTCTACACCCATTGTTTTTTGAACATTGATAGCATGTGTATATTGTAGTTATATATATAATTATATACATGTATAATCATGTATATATATATACCCTCTGGTTATTTAACGTAGCCAAGGGAAATGGCCCATTTATAGGGTTTACCTATTAAACATGGTGATTTTCCATGGCAAACTGTTAAATGACCAGAGGGTATATATTCAGAACCCAATTCAGATGGATTCCCATCAATCCTTTTCCCCGTGATACCCATCCAAATATGCCCTGCAGCAGAGATCGAACCCATTTCACCAGCTTCAGTTTGGCTAACAGGTAAAATCACAGATACACCCAACAAGTAACCTTCTTAGTTCAAACATGTTCAAACCAACATACCGTAACTTACCCATATGTTCTTGCAGTGATATGACATGTGTTTTTTCCCCAAATTAAGTTTTGGTATGTTTTGGTGCGATGGATTGGTTGAAATCTACAGGGAAAAATATGCCGTTTGAGTAGCAGATTATCACTATTTGTGGGGACCCCCCCCTTAGTAAACTTGGGTGTTGTTTTCATTTGGGTTTGAGATTTAAAAACTGAATTTTATTCAACCTTAAGCATAAAACTGACATGATCACCATACACCCATCAGTATCTCGTATGTTTGGCCCCAATTTCTATAGATTGCCCTCCAGTCTTAGCCATGGAAATCATCCAGAAACGATCCCCAATCCTGCGCCAGGTGTGGCCGACCCATTTTGGCCCTGCCCTTCTTCGACGACCAGTACTACAACGCCGCGGCGCTCGTGGAGGCCGGCTGTGCCCTGCGGATTGCGAAGCGGCCAGTGGAGGCTCAGCAGGTGCCGGCCGCGGGGGCGAAGTTACCAGATGAATGGGGGATCGTTGTGGGTCATTAGGACTAGATATTATATATATATATATATATACACATACACAAACGATATATATATATATATATATTTAATATATATAATATATATATATATATAATATATATAATATATATAATATATATATTTATGAATTAATTACACACATATATATATATTTATTTATGTGTGTGTGTGAAAAGTGATAAGTGTCAAAATCAAAAATTTGATTGTTCCATTATATTGGTTGTTGATATAGAACTTGTTTTTTTTGGGGGGGGTCAAGAGTAAATATACTAATTCATAACTATATACGTGTTCATTTTGAACCAACAAAATAAAGGTAGTTAGGTTGATTGATGGATTATGGTCAATTCTTGACCTTACTTAGTTGGGATTATGCTATCGGACCAGTTTTTGTTGTTCTCGTTAGCCAAGATTTGCCATAAACATGGAGATATTCAACACAAAGGGTGTGAATATCTCAGCAACTTGACCCAGATCACGGCTGGAAACTCACCCAGTGATGTTTTTTTTCCATTAAAACCTCCATTTGGTTCGGGAATTGCCAGACATGTAGCCTTTGGTAAACATTCACAGTTTGCTATTGAAAATTGCCAAAGAAATAGTTGATTTACCCATTGAAAATAGTGATTTTCCATAGTCATGTTAGTTTACCAGACATGTAGCTGATACCTTTCAGGGTAGTTTACCAGACGTCGCCTCTCAGGTGACAGCAGCTGTGAAAAAGCTTCTGTCTCCGGATGCCAAGTTGGCTGCCGAGAAGCACCTCGGTTTCGTTTGGCAAACATCTTCCCGACCTCGCCAACCAACTTCGTTTTTTTTTTTTCCGGGCATCATTATCTCAAAAAGAAATATGATTTTTTTTAAGGTTTATGACACATAGCGACGAGGTGCAACCCAAAAAATGTGATCTTCTGGGACTTTGGAACCTGCGGCCTGCTGGAAGCGTACGGCTTTGAAATGACGCATTTCCCCTAAACCGTGTTTTTCTGAGGGGGATGAACTTGGTATGCACGTCTAGTGTAAAGATCAAGAACCCAGAAGCACTTGTAAGTTGGTTTGCAGACCCATTCAACATCATTCATTCAACTATATCCACTTGATTAGAGTAGCTATAAACCAATGTAGTATCTTGTGAGGCCTGGCATTGAGATTGTTCTTGTCCGGCCAGGTTGCAACAAGAGCTTGTGGCCGAAGATGGCACACTGCAAGCCGCAAAGTGGGTGGCCCACGTCATAGCCCATGGAGCCTTGGCTTGGGAACAGCTCTCAGTTGGGGTACCAGCAGGGTTTCAAGCGGTGATTTTTTGGGTGGCAATGGACATTTTGGGGGGGGATGAAAAACTGCGGAAAATTACCAGTTAATGATCTACAAAAAGTCCATCTTCATCATTCTTCATCCATTTTCCATGTTACCATGTTGGGTTTGGAGGGAAAGTTCAACATAGTTCAACCCCTCGGATGATCTCAAGCCAGAATCTGCCAGAGCCAGGGAACGCTTGCGCTGACCCGCTGGATCCATGAGAGTTGGAGCTTGGGAACCAACAAAAACGACCCGGACGTCCAGTCCAGATGTGAAAAGCATCTGGAAACCAGGTAACAGATTTACCAGATTTACTAGATTTACATGTTTGGGACGGGTGCTTGGGCTGTTCAGTACGATTGGATCAGGTAACTTCGCTTGGCGTCCGGTCAGTTGCATCCCTTTCTTTTGGATTGTACAGTCACCAGCCCGGCGTTGTGTACAGCCCCCGGCGCTGATCCGACGCGGAAAGAGTTGAAGGCGGCAGTGGGTTGATGACTGCAACGGTGCTGCTACTACTAGTCACTACAATGTGGTGCCGCCATGTGCCGCCCAGTGATGTGAACGTTGGTTTATAAACCCTATTAATTATCTATAGTTATATCATGTTATATCTACCATAAACCATAGTGAAATTAGAGTTATTAACCAACTTAGCTATCGTTTGGGGGTCCCACTTTGTAGAGATGGTGCCAAATTCACTAGGGTCACTACCTGTCACTATGTATCCTTGCTCTAAACACACATCTTGGTCAATGACGGAGATGAATGCCATGGAAATCATGCAAACGCTCAATCACGATACACATGCAACATGACATTTATAATTATGTACGCCATTATAAATTATACACCACTGCTGGTAATCAAGCAGTTTGCCTTGGAACTGGTGGTTCATCATATGGTGGTCCCCGAAAATGGGGGCGACCCTAAATCATCCATTTTATATAGGATGATTTTCCATTCGAAACTACATCCCTTTTGGGGATGCTCCATTTATGGGGTGGGCTGGTCCCATGGGGTGTGCTCACTGCTGTTCCGGAAAATAGATTGGTATATGAAACGCTGGGCTGATATTTGATATGCCTTGTGACAAAAAAAAATGAACCCTTCTCTTGGGTTTATAATTAGATTTATTAGCTCGGAATGCCGTGAAACAGTAGTGAGCACCAATTCTGTTTGCTTGTCAAAAGATTATATATAAACTAACACCACGATCTCTACATCTGGAAGAAACCCAATGTCAGCAGCATCCGAACAACTTTTCATATCTTTTCATCATTTTTTTCATGTTGCGAGTGTAACTTACTGGATTCGTTTAGGGAAAATCCTGCGGGAAAGAAACCATTGTTGTGTTGTTTTAAACCATGGCTTCCAGTCGATTTTCCCAACCCATTGAGTTGCCGCTAGGTGCCTCAGCGCCAGCCAAAATCAGTGCCATTCATGGGGGAGTTGGGAGGTTGCCTTCACTGGTTGTGCCTTGTCTCCCCCTCCCAAACAACAGGAACACAGTGAATTACACAACGCACAGATCTTGAGAGGTGGCGGAGAGAGATATCTGGCTAAAGATTATAGCCCCTGTTTATTTAACAGTTCGCCATGGAATAGATGGCCCATGTATAGATGGTTACCTAAGAATAGCATGGTGGATCTTTCCATGGCTATGTTAAATAACCAGATGGTGTCATAAATAAGTGTTTCCAGGATGTTTCCCAGATATTTTCCAGATATTTGGGTACCGACACCTGAATATTCAGATATGTTCATATGTCTTTACATGCACATAGGCTTACAGCTTTTTAGCAGGACATCTAGTGGCAGCCTTGGTGGAAATCACCCCTAAAACCTGCACCGTAGCTGACTCAACTGGGCCATGTTGATGTTGGAAGCCTCAACTGGGATATATGTATGTATGCACACATATGTATATAATATAATAATATGTATATATATATATACACATTAAAATTATATTTGCATATGCATATGCATATGTTGAAAAATTATAATATATGTATGGCCAACATTGGCCAACTGGGTGACTGGGTCGTTTCATCCCTAGTAGGCCCTATCTCAAGATATGCCCTGGATCCTGGTGAAACCTTGCTTTGTTGCCTTTGAACAGCTGTGGTAAGAGATGTCAACAAGCTATTTCTCAAATAGTTTGCAGCCCAAAGATGTCAACAAGATTCTTTCTCAATTGGTTTGCAGCCCAAAGATGTCAACAAACATATTTCTCAATTGGTTTGCAGCCCAAAGATGTCAACAA